>OODN01000108.1_pt1 | contig 76219 bp, 56 predicted proteins | sample 1671651 | NCBI WGS metagenome assembly OODN01 (sample SAMN06348178, study PRJEB24527) | human gut metagenome | biome: human gut; feature: ankylosing spondylitis patient; material: feces | host: Homo sapiens | place: China | collected 2015-10 | reverse complement strand
AGCACAACACCTGCTACTAGTGAAGCACCTGCAGTTAGCACAACACCTGCTACTAGTGAAGCACCTGCGGTCAGCACAACACCTGCTACTAGTGAAGCACCTGCAGTTAGCACAACACCTGCTATAAGTGAAGCACCTGCAGTTAGCACAACACCTGCTACTAGTCTAGTGCCTTCAAAAAACATTCATTCCATGAATTCTGTCACTTCTCCATTTACACAAACACGTAATGCAGGAATTAAATCGGAAGCTGATGGAAAATTGACAAGTCACGATTTACCAAAAACAGGAGATACAAACTCTAAAGTTGGTATGCTAGGTATGGTTTTGGTAGGACTTGGTTTGACAAGCTTCGTTTATAAAGGGCGTCACAGACGTTCATAATAAACAATGACTAGAGGCAAACTTAAAGAACGAGACCATTGAAACAGTCGTCTTTAAATTTTAAATAATAACGAAAAACGAGGAATCTACTCTTATTTAAGAAGATTCCTCGTTTTTTCTAACTTATCATAAACCGTGTTAACAATTTATAGTCTTCATTACCATATACATAGTTTATCTATTAACTATATATCGTGTATAATGTATTAACCATTAAATGATTTATAAATCACTCAAAGCTTCCTTAGTTGTCTCTGCAGCTACGTGTGCATATACCTCTACCATTGCAGTCCCCTTGTGTCCCAATTGTTGGGAGACTAGGAGGCTGTCTTTTGTTTGCTCATATAGACGTGTCGCAAGTGTGTGTCGCAATTTGTGAGGAGTAGTGGGCTTACCATAGGCGGTAGATAACTTCTTCACCAATAGCTCGACAGAACGTGTTCCAAGCCTTGCAGGTACTTTATTCTGAGTCGTTAAGAAGAATGCTTTATCTGAATCACTTGCTGCGTAGCGTCCCTTCCTAATTTCTAAGTAACGCTCAATATAAGGTATACCAAATGGAGCGATATTTACAACGTCCTTTTTACCACCTTTTCGGATAACTGTAATCGTCCTTGTGGCTAGATTGACATCTTGCATATCTAGGTTGACTAATTCAGATAAACGGACTCCAGTTGAGAGTAGAAGTGCTATGACAGCAAGATCACGCTCTTTATTTTTGACAAAGGATACCTGGGCACGTTTTGAGATTTTCTTTTCATGCTCATTGTCAATATAATCTAAGAAAGACTGTGTATCGTTTAGAAAGAGTTTTTCTTTCATGTTATCTGCACGACTAGCCAAGGTATCTTTAGGTTTCTTGATTTTTACCTTAACCATGACATTTCGGTAAAAATAAGGCTCGCCCTCGTCATCCTCAGTTTCTTGGGTAAGATACTTAAATAAACTAGAGAGGGCATCTTTAGTTCGAATAATGCTGACTTCAGAGATTGAACGACGCTCAGTATTTTCACGAAGGTAAACAAAGTAGCCTTCGATAACAGACTTTGGTAAATGGGCCAGCTCATCAATATGAACATCGGCAATCGTATCATAGTCTGCATAACATACAGTTTCACCTAATTTCTGATGATCGCTAATCAACCATTCAAAAAATCGTCTATATTCCTTTAAGTACTCATACAGTGTCTTGTAGCTATATGGAATAACGAGCTTTGCATGATAATATTCCTTAACATACCAAGGCATAATCTCAAGCAACTCGTTTATATTTTTCATAAGTGTTTCTTGTTTCATATTAGCCTCAAATCTAACAATTTTCTTGTTAGTAGTAGTTTATCATAACTAATATGTGTATTCAACAAATAACTGTTTTCCGAATATATGTATAAACAAGTGCTTTTTTGCCCAAAAATAGCCTTACTCCTCAATATGAAATAAGACTAATTTTTTTAGGTATTATCTGTATCAATTTGTTCTGGCAGCACCGAAACCATTTCCCTCTTAATTGCTGATTTAAGATATTTTAAAGATAAATCTTTTCCGAAGGAAATTTCATATCGATATTTATTTGAGTAAATATCTATGAAATCAACGCATAGGTAATCGTCTTCACTAAAATCATTACTGCAAATAAGCATTTGTAGCTTAAGTTTACAATTAGGCGGAATTATAAATTTATTTATTGCATCAACTTGTAAGTTGTTGACTATTTCCTCTTTATCATTTCTATACAAATATACATCTGATAATATTGCTGCTCCTAGCCCAAGATTTTCTATCTCTAGACCACCATACTGAAATATTTGATGTGATGTTTTAGCGTCAGTCTTAGCTCTTTTTATATGAGCTCTTTTTTCTTTCTTTATAGAGCATTTATCACTAGTATTTAATAATATATCGTAAATATTATTTAGTTCAGTTGTACTCTCTTTAGTGTATTCATAGATTGAAATTTTATGGTCCGGGTGAAAGTTGAATCTCAAAATTGGTAAAGAATTTTTTCTCCTTTCTTCTTCTACCTTCTCGCGCTCGTGTTCTCTTTCTTCTTTAAATCTCTCTCGTTCTCGTTTTCTTTCTTTTTCTAAATTTTGACGCTCAAATTCTCTCTCTTCTTTTGATTTCTTACTTTCGAAATTTAATGTCCAGTAAACACCTAAAACCGTAACTGCACCTCCTACTAGTGAACCATAATATCCTAGAACATCTGATGTTGAAAAAATACCATTAGGAATTTTCATTATTGGGAATAACCCCCAAAAAATGAATGGAGCAAGTAATAGAAAAATTCCTAGTCTAAAAAAACATTTATTTTCCTTCAAATGCTTAGAAATATTAAATTTATTAACTATGAATTTTTGACAGCCTGACGATAATAATTCAACAACTGTTCCTAAACCAATAAGTGCAGGAACAGTTTCTAATAAATTAGGAATAATTTGGTATATCAAGACAATTGCGATTATTGTTATTGCGACCAGTAAAAGCTTATTATCCTTTATATTATTCCAAATCTTTTCCCACCACTCTGGAAAGCCTATTATCTTGAATATATAATAAATATAATATAAGACTCCTAATACACCAAGAATCCAAAGAATGGACATTAAAACTTGTTGAGCTGTAAATGTTATATCAGATAAACTAAAAGGTAGACTAAATCCTATCATATTAAATTCCTTAAAATTCTTTCTTCTACTCAAAAAAGCTGATTTCTCAGCTTTTTAATCAATCATGGAGCTTAGTTACTTTTGAATGGCATCGCTTCATCGCTCTGCACAAATTCTCGTTGAGTATCTGTTAATTCCTCAAGTTCATCACAACCAATAAGTCCAAAGACTTCCATACCATCTTTTGTACTTACGATGTATGCCTCAAGTTCCCTAGCTTTGTCAACGTCTGACACTAAGTAAATGTTTTTTTTAGTCATTACTTCATCAGTCATTTTACTCTCCTTCAACCCTTTATTAGTGTTTAATCTTCCCTCAATTTGTTGTGTTGGGCCCTGAAGGCGTATAATGGATCAAAATCTGAATCAAGTTTATTGTTGTCGTCAGCTTGTTCAGCCATCTTAGCATTTAAACTATTTTCCATCCTCACAATACAATCCATTACCTTCCTTATCATTGTAAGGGTTTCAGAAGTAATTTTCAAGACCTCACTTGAATTTTCATTGTTTTTAATTGTATCTGGGCTTTTCATTTTCTGCTTTAGACGTTCTTCAATTTCGTCTAAACGTAGCTCTTTCATACTTTGTTGAGGTTCTGCAGTGGCTGATACTGGCTCTAAAGGTTTTATGCTTTCAACCGTCAAATCTTCAATTTTTGTGACGTTCATAATGACCTTAGCGCGTGCTTCTTCTTTTCCATTATGACCTGGTATATAGATATAGTTGTTGCTACCAAAAAATGATTGTTGGGTAATATCATTCTTAGCTAAACTTCCAAATAGTGAATCATGACCTTCTACTAAACTGTTAGCAAAATAAATATTTCTCGTGTCTCGGAAAAGTTGAGTGTTGAAAATAAATGGCCTATTCTTAGGGAAATTATTGACGTGAGGAGAATGGAAAAAATGCTCTGTTGATAGGTAATGTACGTAAGGGACCTTGCTGAGTAGCTGAGACAAAGTATTCGTATCCATCTGAGCCTGCTCATCAAAGAGGAAGATATCTGTAATGTGGTTTGTTGAAGACGTTACTAACTCAATATCCTTTTTTAAATAGCCCGCTAGCAGAACGGCATGTTTTTTCTCATCCTCTAAATCTGCATGATTGTGGGTAATCGTAATCTTAGCTTTATCTTCTAAATACGATAGAGCATTCCAAGAAATATGTGACTTAAATCCCATAATAGCGACTCTGTGGTCTTTAGATTTTGCAAAGTTAGTCAGCTTATGAAAAAAGGGAGAGGCTTCAAAAGGAGATAGGACGTAGGGATCAATATAGATATTAAGCATCAGTATCACCTTCTTCTTGATTTAACTCTTCTAGTTCGGCATCTTTAATTAATGGACGTTCGTTAAACGCTTCATTCATTCTAAAGGGCATGTATTTGGCCACACGACCACCATCTGTTGCATTTTGACTTCTGATAACAACTAGAGACTTATCAATCCCTTCTTCTGCAGCAAGCTCTAGGTTGAGGAAAATAATGTTATTAAGGTTCTTATAGCCACCATTTTCGATAAGCATATACTTGTCTTCAATTTCTTGAATATCATCAAAATTGTCAACGATAATCAGTAGATAACGTTTGTTGCCTTCTTCATCTAAACCATCCTCAAAACGTCCAAAGTGTTTAAAGACATTAAGCAATTTATCAAGATCGCTGGTATCACCTACATTGGTGATATAAGGATACACATCAAAAAGATTCTTTGTACCGTCATCTGCCTTTTTATTAAGTGCTAACTGACCGATAAAGAGATATCTAGGAACATGGACTGTATACGTATGCTCTTTCTTCTTCGCCTTTTTGGCTTGTAATTCTGATTTGCGTTTCTCCATACCAGAAAGAGGACTTTTACTCTCACTCTTTTCTTGTGTCTTTGTCACTGTATACGTGAACTTCTCCAGTTTTGACGTAGGAACAAAATAGGCATAGTTTTGATTAAATTTGAAGTTCTGATAGGCATCTACGACCTTCCAGTATCGAATAGGAGAGTAGTTATCTTCTTCCCGAAGGATATCTTTCCATTTATAAGTGAAGTTTCTGCTGATCTTATTTGCTAGTAAGAGCAACATCGTTCCATGACTGTAAATAGAGTAACTTGTTGCAAGAGCCCCTGGAATGTCTTCACGTTCAAACTCCCACTCTTGAACCAAGTAAAACTCTCTGAGTCGTTTGAGATGCGGTTTGATTTTAGGAATCGGTAAACCAAACTCCCTTGAAATTTGAAGGAGTTGAACATTTCGGAAAGTAGCTATAAATAGTAGGATATCCATATCTAACTGGTTTAGTTGCTTACTTATTAACTCGTAATCTGTTTCTTGACTATAGTTGATCTGAATGATGTAATCCTCTTGAAGTTGCAAATGGAAAGGAAAGTCATTGTTTGGGTAAACTTGTTTCAGTAATGGTGTCGAGGCATACTTTTTATAATAGTCGTCCGAAAATCGAGAGACAGTATTCAATATTGCTTTTCCATCGATTGTTCTTACCCCAAAACGACGTAGTCTTTCATTGAATTTTTTAACGAAGTCTTGATAGGCTTCCAGTGCTTCAGCAGAAGGCTTTTCTCCTGTTTCAGATAATCGAACTGTCCTATCAGGCATGAGAGTGACTTCTTCCCCATTAAATATTTTCTTCGGATAAAGTGGAAGATTGATTTTCTTAGCAATATTTTGTAACCATTTTTTATTACCTGGTGTTCTTGTCATTTGTCTAGTCCTTCTCTTCAATTTTTTGGAACCATTATACTAAACCTCATATACCTTTTTTAACCCAGTGACACCCACGCACAAATTAGAACTCAAAACCAAGAGCCAGATTGATATACTTCTCTGATAATGTATACTTGATAAATTGCAAGAATAAGTGCAACATTTACTCGAACTCTTCTATTAGGGCTTCACAAGCAGTTCTGTAAGGTAAACATTTTCGTGGTCGGTGATTGATATCATATAAGGCCTTGTTCAAAGCCTCATCAGAGATAGTCGCTAAATCTGTTTTCTTTGGGAAATTGGCGTACCAAGCCTAAATCTTCCAAGTGTTTCTTTGGGTTGTCGAGTTTTTCCTTTATGACGAAGGACGCTCAAATCCAGATCAATCAAACCAGCATAGAGCCAGTTATAAATAGTTTTAAAAGCTACCATTGGCTTTTGTTCAAGCTGATAGCGGACCACAAATCTGTTCAGGCGACCAAGAGGATTTTTAACCGTTCTCAATTTCCTTTTTCAACTTTGGTGTCAAACAAGACTTTTGACCTTTTTGCTTATCCCTACGGTTGTACTGTTCCTCTGCTGGGACTACTCTATGTTTCCATTCATAAAATGCAGAACACGTAATTCCGAGCAGATTGCACATTCAGCTAATGCTTCAACTTTTATTTCTGTTAAAGCATTCAATCACTAAGTATTTTGATTCATGGCGCTGTTTACCTAACCTCGTCAGCTAGTTTGTGATGATTCCTTTTGTCAATTAAACTTTCTTCGACACTACTAATACATTTTTTACAAGTTCCATTTTAAATTCTTTTGAATAGGAACAATTTTTTGTTTTCTTTGTAAATCCTAAAATCCCATATTTTTTATAGATAGCAGCCCAATCTTGAATCGCCCTTGTGAAAATATGGAGACAGTTACGTATTTCAGATCTGGAACAATTACCATTAATATAATCGATACAAGCTTGTTCTTTCTCGAATGGAGTGTAATTTTCTCTTCTAGACATAAAAATACCTCTTAAGTAGATTTTAGGTATTTACCATGTCTACTTAAGAGGTATCATATCAGAACCGGTGGCTTGCTCTTCGGCTGAAAGCCTCTGCTACCGGCCGAGGCCTAAAGGCCTACCGAATGGTTTCCCTTCAGCACCACCTTTGCTAGCTGACCCGTCTAGCGGGTCTCTTTAAGATTACTTTCTTTTATTCTTCTCACCTGTAAACGGATCATATTCCTCAAAAAGACTGAGCTGATCTGCTATCACGTCTTCTTGTAATTGATTACGAATATATTCTTCAATTCGCTTCTGATTTCGCCCAACCGTATCAACATAAAAGCCTCGACACCAAAATTTGCGATTCCCATATTTATACTTTAAATTTGCGTGTCGATCAAATATCATTAAGCTACTTTTGCCCTTTAAATATCCCATAAATGAAGAAATACTTAGTTTCGGTGGTATACTCACTAACATGTGAATATGATCTGGGCAAGCTTCTGCTTCATGAATTTCAACACCTTTTCTTTCACATAATAACCGTAAGATTTGACCAATACTTGCTTTGTATTTCCCATAGATTATCTGACGTCTATATTTTGGGGCGAAAACAATATGATACTTACAATTCCATGTAGTATGTGCTAAACTATTATTATCCTGTCTCATCAGGGGTCCTCCTTTTGTATATTAGTTAGTGGTCGGGAAACCTTATCTAATATAACACTTTAGGGGGACTTTTTTGATACATCGCTAAAAGCTTTTCGGAACCACTAGCACAGCTAGTGGTTTTCGTAAAACAAAAAAGAGAGAACCGGAACGATCCTCTCTAGATGTTAGTTATAAGTCACCCACTACAGTTGACAAACATACTAAGATTAGTAGTGAAGAAATCTCCGACGGGAGAGAGTACTCACTACTTTTTCTTTATGTTAAAGTAGTGGTGTCTTGTAAAGTCGTAGGGCTCTATGGCGCTAGACGTCGCTTGACAAACTGGCAAGACACCTTGTTTTAGGTGGAGTTTGATCAAAGTATGTAGGACGCTAAACGTCGCGTATTGAAAATAAAATCACTAAAACATGGAATTATTCAAGACAAAAGAGGTAATGTCATGCGTGCAGTATTTGGAATTGATGTCAGTAAAACAAGTTCTGAGGTGGCAATTTTAGTCAACGGTGAGAAGGTTCATGGCTACACCATACTCAATGATGCCATTGGCTTCAATCGCCTATTGGGGGACTTGAAAACTGTTCATAACCCTGAGATTATATTTGAGGCTACAGGTGTCTATTCTCGACGTCTTCAAGCCTTTCTCGAGGAATATAGTTACGCTTACACACGGCTAAATCCACTGGAAGCTAAGAAACAATTGGACAGTCTGCGAGTTCGTAAAACAGATAAAATTGAAGCTGAAAAGTTGGCTAAATCTCAGCTTGTACACAATCGTAAACCAACTTACGTGCAGGAAGAAGTTTATCAACACCTACGTGATTTAAGCCGTTTCTATCAAAATATGACAGAAGATCTTGTTCGAACTAAAAACCGTCTGCACAAGGTCCTACAAGTCACCTTTCCTGAATTGGAAACTCTATTATCCACACCTACTGGAGAGCAATATTGGAACCTAGTGATGGCTTTTCCATGCAAAGAGTTTGTATTAAGCCTATCTCAAAGTAACTTGTGTGAGATTGTCCGTCAATCCACCTCCAAACGCATCTCTGAAAAGCGTATTACTTACCTGACTGATAAACTTATAAAACTCGCTAAACAATCTTTTTGTGCGGTCAAGAATACCTCTCCAATGCTTGAAGAGGTTCGTTACTATGCTCAAGAATTGCTTCGTCTTTCTGAACGCAGACAAGTTGTCTTAAACGACATGGTAGCTCTAGCTCAGCCTTTACCAGAGTATGACATCTTACGGTCAATTCCTGGCATCGCAGAAACCACAGCGACATCTATCATTGGCGAATTGGGAGATATTCGTCGCTTTCAGTCTTCCAATCAAATCAACGCTTTTATTGGCATTGACCTGAGACACTACGAATCTGGGAACTTTCTCGCCAAGGAACACATCACTAAACGAGGTAATCCCTATGCCAGAAAAATCTTGTTCAAGTGCATTCACAACATCGCTTCAGCTAGTCATACTAATCCCTGCCATATCGCTGACTTTTATGAGAAACGAAAAAGACAATCGACAATAGCTTCAACTAAGCCACATACGATTGCCTCTATACATCGTCTCATTCGAACAATGTATTACCTCATTACGCATAACAAACTTTACGATTACTCTTTGACCCAAAATCGATAAGGCTGTCTATGCCGTATTATTGTAACACCTTGTTTCAAAAAATACCAGATGAGGTGTTTTTTTAGCATGCCCTTTTATGGATCAAAAAGTGTTAAAAATAAGACAGTAACCTCAGAATAGCTACTGTCTTATCTCTTTTTTTACTTAAAGCCTTGATAGACTTGACAAATGGTAGAAAAGAGCCATTAGTGATCATAGACTAGCGTTCTTATTATTCTATTAGCTTTTTTACAAATAATTACCATAATTTATATAACCTTCAACCATAATATCTTTTCTTATTAGAAAAATTGGAGCTCCCCATTCAATAACCGAACTAATACCTTGATAACTTTTAATAATCATTAAATCAAAATCTGCTGATAAAGAATAGCAAACGCCTAAATAATTTAAAGTACAAATTGTATCACCTTTCCGAACCCTTTCATTTTCCAAATAATATAAATCGCTAATAGTTCCAACTATGTTTGCAGTAATTAAGAATATCCCTTCTAATTTCAATTCAAATAAATTAGTGCAAACAGTATTTTCTACAGTATACCTTTTAACAACTGATTGATTTATGTTTTCTTTAAAAAATGGACTTCTTTGCAATTCTGACTCCCATAAAAATAAAATATTCCCACTTTGTAAAATGAGGTACAACGAAAAGACATGTTCGTCTTATATACTAGAATTCCCCAACTCGGTATAGAAAGACGATGAACATATCCTACACTCATTCGACCAGAAAATCTCGTTATTCTCACTTATCAACCACTGTACAAGGAAAAATTAGTTCCCATCTCAAGATAGGGAGGAAACCAGCTGAGATTGCTTGTCTATTAGAACGAAAACGTTCGACAATTTCTCGTGAGGTTAAGCTTGGTACGCTCACTCAGTTCTAAGATAAGAATGGTAAATGAACTAATTTTGCTGATAGCGGTCAATGTGTCTACGAAGAAAACCGTAAAAATAATGTCTATCTAAAGTTAGACCAGTATTCATCACGATTTATTAAAGAGCTAGAGAAAGCTGTTACCTCCACAATCCGTCGTCACAGTGTGGATACGTTTATTCACGAATAAAATGTTATAAAAAGTAAGTATACAAAATGTGTGATGTAAAGAATTTGGCATAAGTTGAAAAAACTTTGTTTAACCTAAAGAACAAGGACTTTTCTTAAAATTTTTAGATATTATTAAGTAATAGTTAATAATTTAAGAACCTGAACTCATTTTCAATTTTCACTTTGTCCAATTTCAATTCTTAAAAAATATTGTCAATACAGATAAAAAACGTACCATTCTTAGATATCATTTTTAAACAGCCACAAATCTCACTACAAATTTAAAAAATATGAAAGCATCAATCAAACCAGTGACTAACCAGCTTTGAGTTTCCAGTGCTTCCCCCTCATTTGTGTCAAATAATGAGGGGGAAAGTCAGTTAAAGTTTATTTTTTACAAATCAATCAGAATGAATAAACAGAAAATAAGAAATATAATTCGAAACATGCGAAATGAGGTTATGTACGATACAAAACCATCACAAATACTTTTACTTTCCGTGGGTATAAACAACAGGCTAGATCTTTGTAATAAACTTAAATCAACTTTTTTAGTTGAAATTATTAATATAGATAATATTTATCTATTAGATACATTTAATTATTTAATACTATCAAAAAATATCTAAATAGGATGAAGTTATGGGGTTTAATATTAGAACAATAGAGAACTAAATTTAATAATTCACCAAATATGTTCGTTATACTTCCCTTTGAAATCCTGTTCTGTTTCTAAAACAGTAATTTTATTAATATCTATAAAGTTTGATATACGTGATAAAGTTCTAAGTGAAGCTATTTGATGAATCTCTATCATAACATTCCATTTCTTAAAAATATGATTAATTAAAATCGAATAATACAGAGAATTACCTCCTATCTCATAAAAGGATGTATTCGGTAAGATTTTTCCTTCAAAATTTAAAATATCTTTCCAGATTAACATTAACTCATTTTCTGTATAAGTCAACTTTCTTACTTCAAATTCCTTATTTTCAATTAATTGCTGTAATGACTTGTAATTAACTTTACCACTTACTGTTATTGGTATTTTTTCGATATAAAAATAATTTTGGGGAATCATATACATCGGAAGCACAAGACTTAATGAATTTGAGATTTCCTCAAAATTCACCAATTCATCTGATACAATAAAGCTACATAATTCATTTTTGTGAATAATTGTGGCTGCATTCATGATATTATGACACTTCTCAAGTTCATAATCTATTTCTTTTAAAGAGATTCTATTACCATTTATTTTTGTTAAACTACCACTTCTCTCGATGAATGTGTAAGACAAATCTTCCTCAAGTTTAACAATATCACCTGTATTAAATGCTAAAATCATCTCTTCATTAAATCGAAGATGAGTTAAACCTGAAGCAATTCCTCTGTATCCCCTCATCAATTGCGGTCCAGTTATAAATAGATATCCAGGTATTCCACTTGGTAAAATGCGTCCATTTTTATCACAAACATAGTACTTGTTATATCCAATTGGGTACCCTATAGTTGAATGATGGGTATTTTCATTAACTGAAACTGCACTTGTGCAAATTGTACATTCAGAAGGACCATAAGATATGAATAATTGAACCTTATCCCTCCATTCTTCAATTAGTGATTTAGAAGCAACCTCTCCTCCTAAATTAATAATCTTTAAATTAGATAAATCATCTTTATTCAAAGATTTTAAAAATGTGGGTGTACAATTAATATGAGTAATCTCATTTTTAGAAATTATCTCAGAAATTTTTCTGGGATTATAGTGCATTGATTCTTCAATAAGTACTAAACTTCCTCCTGATACAATAGAACACAAAATATCGCTCATTGCAACATCAAATGTTATTGAAGAAATTTGTAAAATTTTACTAGAATAATCTATATCATAAGTTTGAATAGCTGATAGAATATGATAAGAAAGAGATACCTGAGAAATATCAATTGCTTTAGGTTCACCGGTTGAACCTGAAGTAAAAATTGTATATGCTAAATCATCCTCCCGAACACTATGTGAATCAAAACTAGAGCTAGCTAATTTATAATCAAAATCAATATTGCTAGGATTTATTACTTCTAAGTTAAAATCACTATAAAATTCACTAACTTCATCTTTCATAGTTATGCAATATTGACTTTGACAAATTTCAACTATTTTCTTAATTCTTTCTTTTGGAGTTTCTTTAGTTATACAACAAAAATTTATTCCTAACCTTAAAAGTGAAATAATAACAATTATTGATTCAAAATCACTGCAACAATATACTAAAACTGTTTGCTTAAAATCCATCTTATTAAGAAATATATTATATATTATTGCCATTACTTTATCAGATAAATTCTTTAACTCTTCATATGTTATAAATGAATCACCACGTTCTAAAGCAATTCTTGATGAATTTTGTTCAAATGACTTATTAACTAACTCTGAAATACTCGCAATCTGAGATTCATGAAGATTATTCTTGGGTTGTGGCAATTGAACTTGTGTTGTTAAATTTATATCATTAATATTAGCAAACAAATTAGCTTCAATATTATTTATTATTGTTTTTAACATGTTTTCTATTGCCAAAATAGTACTTCTTCTATAAATAGTTTCATTGTATTCAATTACAATTTGTAAATCATTTTTATTTTTTTTGTATAGAACAGTGATATCATTTTGACTAAAATCATTGAAGACCATTAACTCCTCTAAGTTATCATGTTCAAGAGAGTTATTTTCATATGTCATCATTATTGGACAAATTGAATCCGTAAACGAGTCATCAATTCTAGTATTTTTCATAATATCATTGAGATCTGGAGTTTGATTTAATAAAAGCTGTTGAAGCATATCGTGAGTAGATTTAACAACTTCAGCAAAAGCATTATTCGAAGGAAACTCAAAAATTGTTGGAACAACTTGAACATAGTAACCTAGTTCATTGGGATTCACTTTGTATAAGTTTCTGTTATTTGAAGGAATACCAATTAATGGAGAATCTTCCATTATTACTTGAAAACAAATGGCCGTAATTGTATAAAGGAATGAAAACTCCGAAACTTTCAAATATCTTGATTTTTTTTCAAGTATATCGGAAAAATTTTCGATTTTTGAATAAACTCGATTACCAAGATGATTATTGATAGGATTTCTATTGAAGTCTGTAGAAAAATTTATACTATAACTTTTGTTTAAATAGTTTTTCCAAAATTCATTTTCTTTCTTGAATGATTCTTTCTTTAGTGAGGGATATAAAGAAATATTAGTTAAGACTTCTCCATCATAAAAAAGAGACTCAAACAACTTTAATTTTGTAAGTTCATCGATGGCAATATGATGAATTACAAAATTAATAACAATGCAATCTTTATAATGCAATATATTTATTTTTATTGGTAACTCAGTACGTAAGTGAAATTTATAACAAATATCAGTTTTTATATTTCGTAGAAAGTTATTATAGTCATATTTATAGTCGAAAAACTGTTTAGTAACGATATTTTTTATTAGATCCTTACGTTCTGTGTAGCTATAGCCCTCATTAGTGGGCTCTATAGTTGAAATTAAATTTTTAAAAATAGTTATTTTTTGTTCTAGATTTTCTAAATAACCATTGTCTTGTAAAATTCTAACAGCAAAACACTCATTATAATGTCTATCTTCTAACTCTTGAGTATCATTTAATTTTAATAGCTCAATAATTTCTTTTCGAAATGTTACTTTATTAGTATAATTAATATCTTTTATATATTGATTTTTCTTAAAGTTTTCAATTAGTGTTAAAAAATTGGGAACTCTCATTAATTCATTTATAGGAATATCAATATTAAATTTACTGTTTAATTCCATAATTAGAATCATTCCACGAATTGAATCACCTCCAACTGAGAAGAAATCATCTTCTTCTTTAACTTGAATACCACACATCTCACTAAGAGAATTTATAAGATATTCTTTAAAATCTAATTTTTCATTGTGATCATATTTGGGGATATAATTTGATGAAATCGCAATCTTTTTACCACTGTTATTAAACTTAAAATTTGAAACAATATTTATTTTTGAAGGAACTGAGTAAGAAGGCAAATAACTCAAAAGAAAATTGCGTAAGGAATTTGTATCAAGATTACTACCATCTTCTACTATTATATAAGATTCAAGAATATTCTGATCATTCTTGGCCACAATTGCATCCTTAATCGAAGGATATTTCATTATAATTGATTCTATCCCTTGCAAGTTAGCCTTTTGGCCATTGATTTTTATTTCAAAATCTTTTCGTCCTAAATATTCCAGTTGGTCAAGATGGTTTCTTCTAACAAGGTCACCTGTTCTAAAGAATTTTTTTCCATCTTTGATTCCAAAATATTCATTATTTAACTTTTCCAAAGTATAGCCTGAGCCTAAGTTTTCTCCAAAAAGTATTAACTCTCCTTCCATTTTCTCAATACCGCTATCGTTCCAAATTTCATAACTTACTCCCTTAATTGGTTTTCCGATTGGAACCCTACTATTTTGTATTGAGTCAGTAATTTCATAAACTGTACTTACTATTGTATTTTCAGTAGGTCCATACGCGTTAATTAATCTTACTGAATTATAATTATTCCTAATCTTATTAGCTTTTGCAGGATGTAATGTTTCACCTCCTAGAAAGATAGTTTTTAATTTGAACGTGTTTAACTTATCCCCATTTAAATTATCAAAGACAGTCGGAGTGGCAAAAATACAACTTAAACTAATATCACTAGTTTGGTTTATTTCAAGTAAAGTTTGTTTAATATATAGAGTACCGCCATGTAAAAATGTTACAATCAATTCTAAAATCGATAAATCAAATGATATTGATGCCCCCCAAACAACATGTGACACTTCCTCAGCTGAAAAAAAACATTCTATCCAACTACATAAATTATTTAAATTTTTATATGAGATTTTAGCGCCCTTTGGTTGACCAGTTGTTCCAGAACTAAACAATATATATGCTGTATCATGACTAGAATTACAAAACAGATTTTCTGTTAATTGACTATCAATAATCTTTCTATAATGACTTCCAACTTTTTCTATCTGATTACTATCTTTAGATATTTTAATAATGAAATCTGGTGATAATTCATTGATTAGCATGGTTTCATAATCGTGATTAGCGTCATAACTAAGAGGCACGTATGTTGCTCCAAGGTTCCAGATAGCAAAAATAAAATATACTAAATCCGGACATTTTTCAGATTTAATTAAAATTTTAGAACCTACCTTAACTCCTTCTCTCAATAATAATTTACTAAAATAATTTACTTTGTCGCATAGTTCATCATACGATATTTGAAGTCCATCGTATTCAATAGCTACTTTACAATTATATTTCCAGAAAATATCGCTAAAAATCATTTTAAATCCTCCTTCAAATAATTATATATATTGTCAGATAAATAATTTAGATCACATTCACTTAAAACATTAATATAATTTTTAGACAAAATATTATTAGGAATCATCAAAAAATTAGATTTATCTTCTGGAATATCAATCCAAATCCCCTGATTCCTTAATGAACTAAGTCTGTCTTTCCATACAGTTATTTCTTCGGGGTTTATAATATCTTCAGTAGCCATTTCAATAGCCTTTATATACTCAAACAGTGTCACAGGCTGACTAGTAACAGCGTTGACAAGTAAAACATCTTTATCAATACTTTCAACAATTATTTTTGACAGTTCATCTACTTTTGCAGAATAAAACATCGGACTATTTGAAAAGAAATCTTTCGGTGCAAGTTTTAATATATTTATTGCTTTTGCTAGATTCCAAATCGCATCTTTAGAATTTGGCTTTCTTATTTTTTCACTACCAAGTACATTACCAGTCCTAATAATTGTTGTCTCGCCACCTTTTTCAGAAAACAGTTTTAAATATTTTTCTCCTATAAATTTGGAATAACCATATCCACTCGAAATATTGGGGTTTTTAAAATCCAAATATTCAAGATCTGTACTCGAATCAGTATATACATCTGTTGTTGATAAATAAATTATCTTTTTGTTTCTACCATATCTCGCAAGATTAATTAATGACTCCATAGAATAAGAATTCACTTGAAGTAAGTCTTCTGCTGGCAAAATGTGGTTTACTCTTGCAGCTATATGAACAATATGTCTAACTTCAATTGAAAGTTTTTTAAAATCACCTTTTGATAGACCTAAGTATTCAGTTTCAAGATTACCTTTAATGACTTCAATTCGTTCAATAAGACTTTCATCATATAAATCAAACTCTATAAGTTTATCAATAATTCTGAGTTTATCACCCGTTCTTTCGAGGCAAATTACAAAGTTACCTTTATCTAATAATTGTTTTAAAACGTGTATGCCTACAAATCCAGTAGCACCTGTCAACAGTATTTTCTCTCTTCCTCCAGTCTCTAATAAACGAGTTTTTGAAAAAGAAAAATCACTAAAATAATCTTTTAAACGTTTCTCTGCTTTCAATTGGTACTTGCACTCAAAATTAGAAGATAATTTACCATTATTATTCTCTAAACTGAAATTTGAAATTATTTTTGACACTTCATATATAGATGAAGCTCTAACAAAATCAGAAATCATAATATTAACATTAAATGCTTGATTGATTTCATTTAATAGTGAGATTATATAAATAGAATCTCCACCTTGCTCTATAAAACCCTCATCATAGGAAATCTGTTTTGATGAAATGTATTTAGAATATATTCGATATAACTCTTCCTTAACATTTTGAGTAGTTTCTAAAGATTTATTAATAATAGTATTCTCAAACCAAAAATGTTCTTTTAAATAATATGCGGGTGGTAAAGGTATCTTCTGTTCACTTATTTCAAAAATAAGATTTTTGCATGTGATATTATTCCAGGAATTTACTAACAAATCATAAAATATATTTAAACTATATCTCCCATTATTTGTAGTTGAAACAAGGTTAATATTTTTATAAGTTTCAGTTAACTCACGAATAAGGTTATTCGAAACAGTACGACTCCCAATTTCTATAATTTCGTCTATCTCGGAACTTTTGAATACTTCTTTTAAACCAGAATAAAAATCTACTGGATCAAGCATTTGATTGCTCCAGTACTTACTGCAAAATTCATTATTATTATTAATATTTTTCTCGCTAGATGAATAAAAGTTAATTATAGATTTTCTAAATGAAAAATTGATACACTTAGAAAGACTTTCACTTGACTTTTTCAGAAGATTTGAATGAAACGGAAATGTGTTATTCAGAATTTTGAACCTAATGTTCTCTTGAATGCAATATTCTTGTATTTCATTGACCCTTTCAATTGTGTCAGAAACTGCAATCTCATTAGCTGAATTTCTAACAGATGCTCTTACTTTAAACTGCTCTTGTATTTTATGTAGTTGATCCTCTTCAGCAGTTAATAAAATCATTTTCCCACTCAATACCGATTCTTCCATAGCTTTCCCACGAAAATAAACAAGACGAATTGCATCTTCAATTGACATTATTCCTGCTACACACGCTGCTGAAATCTCTCCTAAACTATGCCCAATAACACCTTCTATATTTGTGTACCGTGATATTTCCTTCCCCAAAACAATTTGAGGAATAACTGTTGATAACTGAATAATTACACTTTCATTTTCACAATAAACTTTGTTCTTCAATAAAACTTCAGATACTTTTTGACTTGCTTTTTTATCCAATCTATCAATAATATCAAGACAAATATCAACTGCTTGCCTAAAGCTACTGATATTTTCATAATAATCAGAGAAATTCATAAGCTTTGTTGATTGACCTGAAAATACCAATAGGGTCTTCGAACGTTCAATTCCCTTTAAATAACTTCCTACAATTTCGACCTTATCATCTTTAGAATCATAAACAATAGCTTTGTCAATAGATTTATTAATATTCTTTTTCAAATAAGAACTCTCTAGAAAATTTAGTAATCCTAAAGATTTAGAAGAATTTATTTTCTTTGTTAGCTCTCCAATTTCTATGTTTAAAATATCATTTGATTGTGACTTGATAGGAAAAAAATACTTTTTTCTTTCTGATATTGTTTGCTTTAAACCTTCTAATGGGCGTTTCATTACTATAAAGCAATTTGTACCTCCTACTCCTAATGATAGAATTCCTGCATATTGTTTATCTTTACTCCACTCCACTACCTCAGTATTAACATTTAAAGAAGATGAAGCCCAATCAAAAAGTTTATTAGGTTTAATAAAATTAATTTGAGGAGGTATTTGTCCAAACAAAGCCATCAAAGCCACTTTTATAATGCTTAAAATAGTAGCAGCACTATCCGCATGACCAAGATTAGCTTTTAAAGAGCCTAAATATACTTTCTGATTTTTAAATACCTTACCAATTGATTTTAGTTCTACAGGATCGCCTATTTGAGTGCCCGTTCCATGACCTTCAAAATAAATAAACTGGCTAGGATCTATATCAAATTGATACAGAGTATTTTTCATCAGTGTTTCTTGCCCTACAATACTTGGTGCAGAATATCCAATTTTCCTAGAGCCATCATTATTTATACCAGTAGCAGATATTATTGCATATATAAAATCATTATCCTGTTTAGCATCCTCTGCTCTTTTCAAAAGTATTACACCAGCTCCTTCACCTGGAACAGTTCCAGTAGCATTTTCCGAATATGGTCTACAAAAACCATCCTCACTATTTATCCCCCCAGCTTCGTAAATATAACCTTTCTCATCAGGTAGTCTAACACTTGCTGAGGCTACAAGAGCATAGTCACATTGATAATTTAACAAACTTTGTACTGCTAAAGAAACTGCTACACCAGATGAAGAACAGTTCGACCCCACATTTAATGAAGGACCTCGTAAATCCAATTTATACGATATCATCGTTGGTATATTATCGTGAGTGGTTCCATTTAAAATATTATTAACATTACTTTGGAAACTTTCTTTTTTACTAACTATTTCATAAAGATATGAAGAAGGAGACGCCGATGTAAAAACACCAACATTTCTGCTATATTTTTCTAGATCAACATCTGCACTGTCTAGGCACTCCGCAGCCAACTCTAATATTATTCTGTGCTGTGGATCCATAAAATCAGCTTCAACTTTAGGAATTTTAAAGCGACTAGCTGAAAACATAGTTGAATCATTTATCTTAGAATATACTTTCCTAAAATTTTCTTTAGATTCTTCTCTTATGAAAAAATCTTTTTTATTCAGTAATTTATTCCAGAAACTTAAAAAATCATTTGTTTCATCAGATAATCTAACCCCTAACCCTACAATTGCAATATCATTCTCATTATAGTTTTCCATATCAGTTTCTCCTTCTTACAGATCTAAACTTTTTTTGAGTAACGTTTATCTTATCAATTTTTTTATCATCTATAAATTCAGCCATTAATTTTATTGAAGGAAACTCAAAAATATCAGTAATAGTAAGGTTAAGATTGAATTTAATATTTATAGTTTCAATAAGCTTAAAAATTTTTAAAGAGCTTCCACCAATATCAAAAAAATTTTCTTCTGGGTTAATTTCCTGGATTCCAAGAATATCACGCCAAACTACTTGTAGTTTTTCTTCCAAACTAGAATTATTTGTAATCTGTACCTTTTCAGATTCAATTACATAATTCTTTAGTTTTTTTATGTCTACTTTTCCGTTTCGAGTAAGTGGAATATTTGAAACAAATTTTAGTTTCACAAAACCTAAGTACTCAGGTAATTTAGACCTACATAACTTATAAAATTCTTTTTTAAAATTATATTCGTTGTTTTGGCTTTGTAACTTAATATAAATTATAATTTCATTGTAATCCAGATTCAATTTTGAAGTAGTAATTGAATAATTTGATAACAATTTTCTTAGTGATGGTGTTTCTAAAATAGAATTATATATTTCTGGCGAAACTCTTATTCCATTTATTTTTATTTGTTTATCCACTCGTCCTTTAAAAGCCAAAATATTATCATCAACTTCTTGAACTAAGTCTCCAGTTGCGTAATACTTACTTTTAGAGACTTCTGTGTTATAACCATCAAAAAGCTGAGTACCTGATAAGTAAAGTTCTCCAATCGCTCCTCTAGGCACGCTACGATTATGTTGTAAAATCTTCCATTTTACATTATCAAAGATCTTACCAATTATACTTCCAACTTTGATATTATCCAGAATCATAAGCGAAGATACCGGAGAATTTTCTGTAGGACCATACGTATTTATCAATTGTCCTCTAGAACCAATACTTGTTTGCCATTTGATAAGTGATTTAACATTATAATCCTCTCCACCAATAATAACTTTTTTAGGAATACTCCAGCTAGATAGTACTGAACTAGGAGTATTATCAACTAATGTGTGCCAATAAGATGTTGGAAGGCTGACTATACTAGCTCCAATTGCCTCAGTTTTAGTTATTAAGTTCATTGGATTATGAATATCTTTCTCTTTAGAAATATATAATATCGAGTCTATGATTGAAAGCCAAATTGCCAGCTCTTCAATAAATATATCAAAAGCAACATTAGATATTGAATAAATTACTTCTCGATCCGTTAATTCATACCTTTCTTTAATTTTATGCATAAAAGATAGAAATGAATTCCTAGAAATCCTAACCAACTTAGGATTACCTGTGGTCCCCGATGTAAAAATTCCATAGCAGAAATCGGGATATGACCTTTTATTTGGTAACGAATATAATTTAACATCATTTTTAATATTAATAACTTCACATAATTCTAGAATATCTTCACTAATAAAAAAATTTATTTCATTATCATTTAAAAGTTCAAGTTTTAATATTTTTGGTGTTTTTTTGTCAATTATTACAAATGGTATTTTATTTTTTATACAAGCAATTACTATCACGTATAGAAGGAAAGTTTTTTCTATTGAAATTCCAACTGTAGATTCGCTATTTATGTTATTTAATTTGAAAATAGATTGAATTTTTCTTAAACTATTCTTCAAGTCTTCACTATTTTTTGAATTTTCAAAATCTGATAATAAAAAATTTGAGCTATTCTGATTTATTTTTTTATCTACTAGTTTAGAAAGTTCTTCTTCATTACAATGAATTTGTTCTTTGTAATTTTGTTCTGAACTATATATTACAGAATCTATATATTTACAAGTTTTGTTTTCCAACATTGTATTAACATTAATTTCAAATTGCTTAAACATAGATTCCACTTGAAATACTAATAAGATATTTGGATCAAATTCTATATTTACTTCTATATTTTTTTCTTTAATTATAGAATTTATCACAAGGTCTGCCTTCGGAGCAATTTTTAAATTCCAATAATCTTTAAATGCATCTGTATTCCCATTTTCTCCTGTATTTTCAACAGAAAATATTATACGTCCAAGTTGAGACAAATTTTTACCTTTTAATGATTCTAAACTCTTGATCTCGCTAAATGGGAATGATTGATGTATAAGTCCATTATTCCATGTCTCTTTACACTTTAACAGTATATCTATAAAAGTATCGTCTATAGAAAAATGACTATAGAGTGGTATAGTGTTCATAAACAACCCCAAAGCTTCAAAGTGCTCAATTTTTTGTCGATTATGTACAGGCAATATCATGATTGGTGATATATTATTATTATATTGAGTAACTGTGATAGTAAAAATTGAATATAGAAATTGTCCTATGGATACCTTATGTTTTTCACAAAATGATTTTATTAAACTGTGTCTCTCGAAGTTCAGCTTGAATTCTAACCTTTGTGAATATGAATCTAATTTTTCTCTACTGATACTATTAAACATAGGATTTGTAAGCTCTATTGGCTGTAATTTTCTATTCCAATATCTCCTATCCTCTCTATACTCCTCACTGCATAGATACTTTTTCTCTTCTAAAACATAGTCTGAAAACTGGTAATATTCACTGTCAATGGCACTCAAATTTTCTATCTTTTCATTAACGATATAATCCTCTATCTCTTTTAACAATAAATTCAGTGACCAGCCATCTAATAAAATATGATGGGCTAAAATGATTAGAAAAGATCTACTTTCACCTATCAAATTAATAAATCTAATTGGAGGAACAGATAAATTTTTAAAAGGTGATTCATATATAGATTGAATCACTTTTTCTATTTCTGAATCCACAATATCTGTCAAAAGCTCTACAGTAGACGAATCATCTGAAATTAACTGATATATTTCTCCTTCTTTTTCGATAAAACTTGTTCTAAGGATAGAGTATTTCATAGAAATTTGTTCTATCGCCAAACTAAGTTTATCGTAATTTATTTTTTTATTAAGTTCATATACTTTACCTATATTATAACTTGAAGACTCTGGATCAGATTTATTTAAAAAATAAAAAGATTTTTGTGACAATGTTGCAATATTACTCTTTTTCATCTTATTGTCCCTCCAGAAAAAGAATTATTTTTTATTTTTTTCTTTGATTAGTGTTATAAACTCCCCGAAATTTTCAAGGATCATAAGCTCCCTCATTGTACAATCAATTGAAAATCTGTTTTTTAGAACAAACAATACTTCGACTAACTGCAAAGAAGTCCCCCCTAATGAATAAAAAGTATCTTCTTCCTCTGGTATCTCAGTAATATTTAGAACTTGTTTCCAAACATCCAATGCAATATTTTTTTCATTTACAACCATATTATTCTCCTAACTTTTTTAAATAATTTTTAAGATAATTATTATCAATTTTCCCATTTTTATCAACTTTAATTTTATCAATTGTGATTATTTTTTGTGGGATCATATATCTTGGTAATAACGCTGAAAGTTGGTCTCTGAGTTTATTTTTATTAATCTCACTTTCAATAAAAGTAATAATTTTACCATTATACAATATTGTTTTAAATATTATTGAGGTTAATATTTTTGAGATCTCGTCATCAATCTCTTGCACAGATACTCGATATCCGTTACACTTTATTTCCTCTTTAAGTCTTCCTAAGTAATAGTACTCACCGTCAATAAGTTCTACTAAATCACCTGTTTTGTAGTACAGTATATTATCAACCTTAACAAATGGAGAACTCTCAAATTCTGATTTATTAATATAACCTTTACTTATACTTGTTCCACTAAGTATTAATTCTCCTCGTTTAGTACCCGATTCTTCTATTTTTAGATCAATTTTTGCAGATACATTTGGAATAGGCTTACCAATACTAATTAACCCCGTTCTCTTTATATCCTCGAGAGACAATTTCTTCACGATACACCCCACTGTAGCTTCAGTCGGACCATATTCATTAAAGAAGGTACTATTAGGAAAAGATTCCATCCATTTTAATAAAATACTTATTTTTAACTGCTCCCCTCCTATTACAAACGTGTGTCTATTTCTATTTAGTGAGTCTGTAACTCCCATTCTAGAGAGTAAACTTAAATGTGTAGGCGTAATTTTAAAAAGATAATTCGCGCTTGAATTTTTCATGATTTCTGCTAAATCATCTAATTCTGAAAAAAGAGTACTAATTTTAACTGTCGTTTTATTTACTAAAGGAAACAAAAAACTTGTAAGTGTTGCATCAAAGGATATTGGTCCATGCATTATTGAAAAATCAATCTTTTCTCGACCATATTCCATCACACACCACTTCAGATAATTTTCAAGATTTCGATATGTAACTTCAACACCCTTAGGAAAACTTGTTGTTCCACTTGTAAAAAGAATATATGCAGTATCATTTTTACTCACACCAAAATCAGGAAAGTACAAATCCTTTGTTCCGAAGTCTCTAGAAATCTCCACCATGATAATTTTGTTAGTTGAAATTATTTTGTGGGGCACATCAGAAATTTTATCGGTCATAATGGCTTTAAAATCAATCATTTTTAAAATTCTTTCTGACCTAGTATAGAAATATTCTGAATCTAGTGGAATAAAAACGACTCCAGAAATTATACATGCCAAAACAACTACAACTTGATCAATACTTCTAGGAATCAATATTCCCAAATAGTCTCCCTTAACTATGCTATTTTCTTGAAAAATACGCAAAATATAGCTCACCATGCTACCTATTTCATTATATGACAACTTTTCCTTCTCTGATATTAAACCTAGTTCAGAACTAGATGAACATAAATTTGATTTTAGTTTTTTTTGAATATTCAAATATCTCTCCTCCTTTCTAGAAGATTCATCTCAGAATATTTTTCTAGCTTTATCTTAAAAGTAGAAGCTAATTGACTGATCATATCCAGACTAAATATGTTCGTATTAAATTCCCACTTCATAACATAACCATTTTCAAGAATAGCAGAATTAACTGTTAAACCGAATTTATTATAAGAATCATTCAAATCTATAATTTCTAATTCACTTTGACTTTGTAACTCTATATTCTGTAATATAAACATACTTTCAATTACACTATCAAGTGGATTCTTTCTTTTGAAATTATTTATAATAGTTGCAAAATCAATATGTGATTCTTCCAAAGCTCTTATCCAACCTTCACGATTTATTTGAGCTAAAGTCGAAAAATCAGAACTAATAATTTTATTTTTTAAAATTATTGTATTTACATAGAAACCTATTGATTTATGAAATTTATTTTTTCTCATATCAATTGGTGTTGTCAAATAGATTTCAGATCTGTTAAATTCTTCACTCAACACTATTGAAAAAATTAACTGTAATCCCATAAATAGTGTTATTTTCTCTCGGCTACATACTTTGTTGAATTTTTCAATTAAAGAATGATCAATTGTAATTTGATACATATCATTTTTTAAAATATTTTGGCCACTTTTACCTACCATTTGTGAAGCATCTGATAATAATGGAGTCAAATTTTTCAAATAATCTTTCCAAAACTTTATTCCTTGAGACTTATCATCTTTCTTCTTAAGTTTTTTTTCAACAAAAGCATATTCTCCAATTTGAGATATTCCATCAAAAACTTCAGGCTGGTTCGATACCAACTGTGTAATGAATAATTTCTCAGAAATGCCATCAAAAATGACATGGTGTAATTTACAATATAAATATAACTTCTTGTCAACTTGACAGATATAAAATTTAGATGACCATTTTTCTAAATCAATTTTTTCTACTTTCTTTTTATTAAGCCAAGTAAAAAAATCGGATTTGTTAGAAAAATATTTATCGACGATTCCATCTTTTTCGGCAACAGACATTGGTTTAACACACTGAAATAGCGTGCCATTTTTATATAGAAAATACTCTCTTAAACTCAAATTATATTGTATTATTTTTTTCAATTTAGCTCTTAATTTATTTCTATCAAATAATTTGCTGACGTTATATAAATTATTAATGTTATATGGACTGCCATCGTCGAAAAAAAATTCTAGTAACCATAATCTCTCTTGCCCATAAGTACAAACAGTTTCAGAGTAAGTTTCAAATTTTGAATATAGCTGTCGTTCACTATTTAAGTTAATTTTAGTTATTTTGTCTAATATCAATACTTCAAGCTCGGAAATTTTAGGATTATCGAATATTTCACCTATGTTTAACGAGATATCAAAATATTCTTCAATTTTTTGAATTAGCCTTATTGATAAGAGAGAATTTCCTCCATTTTCAAAAAAATTAGACTCTAATGTATAGGTGTTGGCACTATTCAATATTTCCTTAAAGAATATACCTATTTTTTTTGATATATCACTATCTAATTCTGTACCTACTTCCTCATCGCTCTTTATTAACCTTATTAGAGCTTTGACGTCAAGTTTTCCTGTTCTATTTAAAGGAAATTCGTCAACTTCATAAATTTTACTCGGAAGCATGTGCTTAGGTAATGAATTTTCAAGTCTAAGATATAGACTTTCAATCACACTTTCTTTCACCATAACGTTATTTGAAAATTCTTTATGATTAACAATTCTCAATTCATCATAAAATATCTTTTGTAAATCGATAAGTTCTTCATTTGTTAAATCTAAATTTGAAATCACTATATTTATATACCCTGATTGCGAGAAATCAAAAAATGGGTAAAAATTCAATGTGGAACTATTTATTAGCTTATTTAATGAATCAACTTCATAAATAAATGTATTATTACAAAGATTAAAACTCTTTAAGTCTTCTCTTATTATCGCATTACTTTGTTGCACTCGCTTTTGGAAAGGAACTTTTTTTAGAATTACATAGTCTATCTCCTCATTATTAAGTTCGGATTCAATATTTTTAAATTTATCTCTGTTATCATAAATATAGGTAATTCCTCGAATCTTTCTATAACTTCTAAATTGGTTCTCAATATCCTTTTTGAAATTGATTCGAACATCATATCGATATTCCGTTAATTCATTCTTGTCTTCCGAAATACGTGGGAATAACCGAATTTCTTCTATGAATTTATATTGGTTTAATAAAGAATAAAAGTATTTTGGTGAGATTGTCAACTCAGTTAGATTTTTACTATCTTTTTTTATTCTATTTTTTAGTTCTTTCAGTTGCTCAATATTTTCAATGTTTTCATATGATTTATTATTATAGACAATTTTTGATAATATAAATGATTCTAACCTATCATAATCACGAATATCGCCTATAAAAATACTTGATACTTTGTTAGTTAAATAAATATTTTTTATTAATGTAGTCAAATAATCTATAGTTGGAAAATATTGAACTACTGAATTAATTAAAACAATATCATAATTATCGTTTCTACTATTTATATATTGTGGTATTTTCTGAGCCTCAAGAGGTAGAAACGAGATATTACCTCCAATATTTTTAGATTGCAAAAGTTTTTGATTATGGTCTATAATTTCACTTGAAAAATCAGTACCCACATATTTTTTTACATAATTAATTAGTTCAAATGCGAATAATCCAAAACCGCAGCCAATTTCTAAGATTGAATCAACGTTTTTATTGTTTAAAACTTTTTGAATTATTGCATTACGCCAATTTAGCATTTGTTGCTTAGGTAGAACCTCATTTGTATAACTACTCTTCCAACCACTTATATTAAAAAGTGAAGCTTCTTTATTATTTTTATAACTATAATCGTAAACTTTGTTCCACTCGTTTACATAACTATCCAAATCCGAAATTTGTTTAGCTATCTTTATAAAAGAATAAAAATTATTTTGGTATAAGATTGTTTTACAATCAATCACTTCATCTTCATGCTCAATAACTTTATTGATTTCCTCCAACTCAACCCTATAACCTCTTATTTTGGTCTGATTGTCATTCCTACCATAGAATATAAACTCACCGTTATCATTTTGCCTAACTAAATCTCCAGTGTTATATATAGTAATTATCTTATCATCTCCTAAATCCTTTTGATAAAACGATTCTGAATGACTCGTATATTTCCCAACTTGGGGCCCAAAGATATGTAAGTACCCCAAAGCCCCTGGCGGAACAGAATAACCATACTGATTTAGTAATAGTGTACCAACACCATTCAATGGTATACCAATAGGCACTTTGTTGTTTTTTGAAAAATCAGATATTTCTCCAGCAATAACCCCAATTGTAGTTTCAGTAGGACCATAATGGTTAAATATGCAAAAACCTCTATTTTCAATAGAATTTAAATAAGATAATATTTTGGATGATAGTTCCTCGCCTCCAAACATTAAAACAACTCTCGGTAGGTAACTACACTCTGTAACTTGATTCCCCATATAAAGCGCTTGAAAATAGCTAGGAGTTATTTTCAAAAAATCAATTTGTTCAGTTTTTATTAAATTTAAAAATTTAGATGAATTTAAGAGATCATATTTCTCATCGGGTAAAATTAAGCACCCTCCTGTACTTAAACTTAACAATAAAGTTGTATAGCCAAAATCAGTCACCAATGTTGAATGCCATAAGAATTTTAAATTTTTTTCAAGTACTACTCTCGACATTATTCCATAAAGGTAGGAATTCAAATTTTGTAGATTAATCTCTACTGCTTTTGGAATCCCAGAAGTGCCGGAGGTGAAAATAGTATATACTTTAGAGTCAGTAGTTCTAAAATACTTATAATGATCGACCAGTTCTAAGTTGTTATCAGTTATTTTACTTCCTACTGTCTCAAACAAGGCGTCTAAAACGAGTATAGTCACATTAAAATCCTCAAATTTTTGAATAACATCCGCAAAACTATTATCACAAATTATTGTTGAAGAGCCCGTAATTTGAAGCATCTCCGTAATCCTATTATTTGGAGTTTTATTGTCAATTACTGTGTATGGGATTTCCGAGTACCATAAACATATAATCAAGCACAACAACTCATAAGAATTGTCCATTGCAACCAATATTTCATTTTTAAAGTCAATTTGTTTTTGTTTTAAATTTTTAAAAATATTATTGGCACCATGGAATATATCACTAATAGTATAATTATTTTGGCCATGCTTTAAAAGTATGGGATTAGAATCTAAGTTATTCAATAGCTCATCACGCAAGTCAAAGTGAACACATTCAAAAATTTGATACTGAGAAAGGATCTCTTCTTTTACATCTTCATCGAAGGATAAATCTTTTATTTTTGTATCTAAATTATCATCAAACCAGAAAATTAATTTTTCAAAATAGGCTATAAATTTATCGATGCTTTCTTTTTTATAATACTCTTTTGAAAAAACCCATAAAGATTTTATTTCTGAAGAAGAATTATCATCAAAAATATGAATTTCAAGATTAAATCTTCCAAAATTTTGTGGGACATCCAAAAATTCTGATTCAATCCCATCAAGCAATAACTGGGGAAATTCTGTATTTTGATATGCCAACACAGTTTCAAAAATAGGATTACTTTTTGTTCCTTTATCAATATCAAGTAATTCAACTATCTTATCAAACGGCGCTTCTTGATATGTAATTGATTCGTTTACTGTTTGATTAACTTTTCTGATAAACTCTCTTACAGTATCTTCGCCTGAAACCTCCTGATCTATTATTAGCATATTTACAAAAAAACCAATTGTGTTTTGAAAATTTAAAGTTTCTCTATTAAAATACGGACTGCCTGTCGTTACAAAAGTTGCGTCACTAAAAATATGTATCAATAAAACTAATGCAGTTTCATAAATAATATAGGGAGTTACATTATTTTTTTTAGAAAGTTTTTTAACTACATTGTTTAGTTTGTTTGTAAAAAAATGTTCAACGGTGTCAGAAGTTTTACTTTTTCTATCTTTATAATCAAAAGGTAAGTTTGAACTATAACTATCCCTTGTTAGTTTATTATTCCAAAAATTAAGGATTGAATCTAATATATCATCTTTCAGTAGATTTCTTTGCCAATTAGAATACTCTCTATAACTATTTATTTCTGATTTGAAATCATCACCATTATAAATAGCAGTAAGCCGAGAAAAAAATATATTAGAAGTTTGTGCATCCCAACAAATATGATGAAAATTAAAGATTACATAACAAACATTCTCTGAAACACATAGAATTTTAACTCTTAAAGGGATTTCGATAAATAAATTAAACCTATGATTAATCTCCTCATCCAAAAAAAGTTTAACCTGTCTCTCTTCTTTAACGTAGTGTAGATTTATATATTCATCAAGAGAGTTACTATTCATGACCCTTTGGGTATAGTCGTCTCCATTCCTACAATATACCGTTCGAAAAATTTCCGTATCAGCTATAATACTCCTTATCGCTGACACAAATCTCTTGATATTTAAATTTCCTCTTAATCTAATGAATTCAATTGAATTATACTCACTTCCATTTTCTGAAATACTATCCGTAATTAGCAGACGTCTTTGCTGAAACGAAACAGGCAAATCCTTATCATAATCTGATTCATTTAATTCGGGTATGCTAGTTCCATCTCTTTTTTCTATAAACCAGAGTGTCTTTATAATATCTTGCTTATTTTTTCTTATATAATCAATATCCTTTTTCTCCATTTCTATGTCGGAATACTTTGTCGAAGTAACTAGTCTTCCAGATTCAAGGGAAAAATAAATATTTTTCTCCCTCATAGCCATTATATATTTGTAGACTTCTTTGTTAATCATTTATTTTATCTCCTTATTTTTATCATAACAGAGAAATGGAACGTGAATTAAAATTTTAGAAAACATCCCCGCCATTAAAAATACGACTGGTAACCACAGATTTGTATTAAATAGGTAACCAAATAGTATATAACCAATTAGTCTTCCAGAAGAATTAAAAAGCATTATCATAGACATTCCTTTCCCAATCGTCTTCGAAGAAATCGTCTGTTGAAGAAAAGTACTGAAATAGATACCGTAATATCCAAAAGCTGTATAAATAATGATTAAAATGAAACCCAAAATTACTGTAGCAAGGATCGTATGATGCTTTAAGTAGATAATAAATTCTGGAAACATAAGGAAAGCAAATCCCAGAGAACCCAAAATCATGCCCAGAATACCCACCAAAATTGACTGAGACACATTTTGTGAATGTAACATCTTAACTATTAAGACTGCCATCAAACCACCTACCGCAGTTAAAGCAGATAACATACCAAATTGTAAATCACTTCCATTAAGAATTGTTTTAACAATATAGGGTAAACCTATTCCAATAAATGGCGTTAAGAATAAATGTGTTGCGAATCCATTAAAATACAAAGAAGTGACACGAACATCATATTTCAAAAGATTTCTAGTATCTCTGATTTCTTCTTTTATAATCGGCAGAATTTTTGGGTCTTTAATAGAGTCCTCCCTTTTGTAAATATAGTCAATCTTAATTTCATAGTATATTGATATCAAAATCGACAGAATTAAAAATAGAAATATTCCGAAAATACCGAAAATTGTATATATAAATGTTCCTATAACCGGGCTAATTAAGCTAATAAACTCTCCAAAACCACTAATTGTTGAATTCATCGTTAACAATTCATCGTTGCTTAATACATCTGGTAGAATAGCTTGATAAGAGCTAGTCTGAAAGGTTTCTAAAATCGCAAATACGACAATCTGCAGATAGATAAGTGAAATCGTGCTTTGTGGATTATGGATAGAAAGAATAGCTATGAGAACTATGGTTCCCAGAAAAATCCGTAGTGTATCCATTCTAACAATAATTTTTAGCTTATTAAATCGATCGGCTACAATACCAGAAATCAAAGACGCTAAAATAATAGGCAAAGTATTTAAAAGCAATGAGACGCTTAAAGCCATAACACTTTGAGTAACTTCTAAAATGTAAAGCGACAAAGCTGTCGTATAGGCAATAGTCCCCGCATTTGAAAACATAATGCCTAAAACTATATTCTTATGTTTAGGACTATAAAATAATTTTTTCATGTTCAATCTCCTTTAAGATTTTTAGTTTTTATACACTACAACAATATTTTATCATATTTTCATAATTTAGTTTTATTAATCTAAAAATATTTTAATTTTTCAATAACCTTTTTAAACTCTATTCTAGGCATTAATCGTTTAATAACATTTATCTTTGTTACGTTACTACAGACATGTTACACTTTCTGATAACTGGATATTTAGCTTATCGGGCAGATTTACCCCTACAACTACGAAGGCGCTACTAAGAAACATACATAGCATTTCAATTAAACATTGCACCACACACCATCTCTTAATTAAGTCCCTACCAACAAAAACATACTAAGATTAGTAGTGAGGAAATCTCCGACGGGAGAAAGTACTCACTACTTTTTCTTTATGTTAAAGTAGTGGTGTCTTGTTAAGTCGCTAAGTCCTTTGACGCTGGACAACGTAACAAAAACTGTCAATGCACCTGTTTTAGGTAGAATTTTATCAAAGTATGTGGGGCTTAAAACGTCAAGTATTAAAAACGAAATCACTAAAACTAGGTATCATTCAAGATAAAGTGGTAATATCATTCGAGCAGTATTTGGAATTAATGTGAATAAGGCAAGTTCGGAAGTGGCTATTTTAGTCAATGGCGAAAAAGTTCATGGCTACACCATGCGGTGGGCTTCGCTCGTTTATCCAATGATTTGAAAACTGTCCATAACTCTGAGATTATCTTTGAAGCGACAGACGTTTATTCTTGTCGACTTAAGGCTTTTCTCGAGGACAATGGCTACGTTTATACACGGCTAAATCCTCTAGAAACTAAGAAAACAACTGGACGGACTACGTGTCCGTAAAACAGACAAAATTGATGCAGAAAAACTAGCACAATCTCAATTCGTACTGAATCGTAAACCAACTTATGTGCAGGAAGAAGTCTATCAACACTTGAGAGATTTAAGTCGTTTTTATCATAATCTGACTGAAGACATTGCTAGAGCCAAGCACCGCCTCCACAAGGTCTTACAAGTCATTTTCCCAGAACTAGAAAGCATCTTGTCAACACCAACTAGTGAGCAGTATTGGAACTTGGTTATAGCTTTTCCTTGTAAGGAAATGGTACTAGAGATGAACAACGATGAATTATCAAAGGTCTTCCGAAAATCAACCTCCAAGCGAATTTCCGAAAAGCGTGTCGCTCATCTGGTTGATAAACTGACTGAGATTGCAAAACAGTCATATTGTGCGGTCAAGAAAACCTCTCCAATACTTGAAGAGGTCCGTTACTATGCTCAAGAATTGCTTCGGCTACCTGAACGCAGACAAGCGGTTTTAGATGAAATGGTCATTCTAGCTCAGCCTTTACCAGAGTATGACATTCTACTGTCTATTCCTGATATTGCTGAAACGACAGCTACCTCTATCATTGGCGAGCTTGATGACATTCGTCGGTTTCAATCTGCCAATCAAATCAATGCTTTTATTGGAATTGATCTCAGACATTAAGAATCAGGGAACTATCTCGCTCAGGAACACATTACCAAACGTGGGAACCCTTATGCTCGAAAGATTCTGTTCAAGTGTATCCATAACATTGCTTCGGCTAGTCACACCAATCCTTGTTATATCGCAGATTTCTATGAGAAACGAAAAAGGCAATCGTCTCATTCGGACAATGTATTACCTCATTACGCATAACAAGCTTTACGATTACGATTCGACCCAAAATCAATAAAGTTGTCTGTGCTCTATCATTGTAACACCTTATCAAAAACATTCAAAACAAGGTGTTAAAACCTTGATATCCTTGACAAATGGTAGAAAAAGAAATAGACCCTTATAGGCAAGATAACAAGGCATAAACAAAAAATCTCCCATTACGCTATTGCTATTCACAAGATACCCATCCGTGGAATGAATTAGTGTGTCCCACGACATTTTAAACCCAACCTCAAAACTTCACTAAAATTATACACCTAATGAGTCTCTCATACTCTGTTGCATTGTTCTGTGGTGAGGGGTAAACCACCATGAATATCTGTATTAACCTCTATATCTTCAATCTAATAATTTATTTTGTTGATTTTATATTACTTTGGAGTATAGCTTCAATTTGACAAATTCGATAAAAAGTGCTATTGTTGCGATAAGTTTTAAGCTAGGAGGTAGTTTATGACTTTACAATCAAAAAATATCTTAATCATGGAGAAGAAGAGTAACAAATTCGATCATCTAAAAAAATTAGGATTCTATTTATTATTCATTGAAGAATTCATACCTTCTGTTGTATTTCCAATTATACTGACATCAGAATTGGAGATACAAATAGAACAAAAAATCAGAGATCTCTCAAGACATAAAAAAATCAGTCATGTTTTATGTTTTAACGACAAACTACAACTATTTGTTTCAACACTATGTTCAAACTTGAATATACATTACATGTTAACTATTGAGCAATGTGAACTTATTTATAACAAATTTAAACTAAGGAAGCTATTAACAAAATATCAAATAGATAATATTGAATCTCTGGAACTGACTTCTAATTATCTAGAAGAAATTGATTCTTTTCTTCAGAAAAATGATACAATTATTTTAAAACCCAAAAATGGTACTGCGAGTGAAAAAATTTATAAGTTAAAACCTGATATCTTCTTACAAGAAGTTAGTTTTTATAATAAATTACTTAACAGAGACTATATTAATTTTTTTATTGAAACATATATTAAAGGCAAAGAATTTAGTATTGAATCATTTAGTTTTAATGGTAGGCACTATATTTATGGAATTACTGAAAAATTTATAAATAAAGATTTTATTGAAATAGCTCATATTGTTAATATAGATATAAAAGGTTACTTAAAGGAAAAAATTATCTCTTTTATGCTCGAAGTTTTAAATACGTTACAAATTAAAGATGGGGCAATGCATAGCGAAATAATAGTCGATGATGCTGATAACATTCACCTTGTGGAGACACAATGTCGATTGGGTGGAGATTTTATACCATTCTTATATCAAATATCAAGTTCCTATTCTATGAATCCAAATAATATTTGCTATGAATTAATTGTATCTGACTATAGGAGTGAGCAAATAGTTAAAGATATATCATTTTCAAATACTGCTGGTATTTTCTTTATCACAAACAATTTTCAATTTCTGATAGAAGAAATTAAAAATTGCTTCTACCTAAATAAATCATATAAAGCACCAAATTACGCACGTCTTGGTTTTGCTATTTTTTGCGATGAGGACTATTCAATAGTGAAAAAACAAATTATATCACTCACCAAGTAATTTAAGTATAATAAAAGGATTCAACTTTTGATATATATATACTATATAAATATTCATAATATAAAACCTTGTGACTTTTTAGAACATGGATCATTATCCTATCTAATCTCAACTGAACGTTTAAATAAAATCAATAAATTTCAAAAAAAAGTAGATAAACTACAATCTTTATGCTCAGAATTATTAATACTTTTTGCACTTGAAAAATTCGGACAAACTCATACTGATAAACTTGTTTATAACTACAATCCTTTTGGAAAACCTGAACTTCTAAATTATGATTTTTCTTTTAATATTTCTCACTCAAAAGATTATGTTATCTGCGCCATTGCAAATCATGAATATCAAAAATCGATTGGAATAGACATAGAATTTAAAGATGTGAATACTCTGCTAACTATAAATCCTAAAATTTTTTTAACTGAGGTTGAATATCTAAGTCTAACACAATCCGACAATATATCTACCTATTGTGATAGATTATTGGATTATTGGTGTATGAAAGAGGCTTATGTAAAGTATTTGGGAAAAGGCTTAACACAGCCTCTTAAAGATTTTTATATTGTAAGTAAAGATAATAATAATAATATTTTTCACAACGAATCTATTGTCAACTGTAATATGATGTCGCTTGAAATTGATGATAAGTATTCCAGTTATTTGTGTTACGAATCAAAACAAAAAATATTTTTACAAGAAGTTACATGTTATGAATTATTTAGTATTCTCAACAGATAAAGTCTCCCCTGATTTTTTTGAAAATACTTTATAAATGATATTCAATTCTGCAAACGTTCTAAAAAGTTGGACTACTATCATGACTTGGGTAAACAGTCGCGTTATAATAATTGACTACTTTCTTATTTTACTAGTTATTCGATACTGAGTATCATGTTTGATTTTTAAAATCCAGAGTATCGAATTCACTAACTTCTGAATGAACTTTTTAAATAATACTGATTTACCCACTATATTATAAAAGATTAAGTGAATTGAACTAAAGTTCCCTTGAACATTCTCGCTTGAATTCATGAATACAATACTTAGATAAATATCAAGTACCCAATTATTATGTACCAGCAAAAGAATTTTTTCTTATTTGTCTACAGCAGTAGTAATTATCTGAAAGAATTGAATACTGTTTTAATATTCCCAATACTATACCTAACAACAGAATCTCTCGTCATCTTAAAAGTAATATAAAAGACTACAAACTTATATTGAAACTATTCGTTAGGTCTATTAATTTTTCATTTAGCATCAAAGAACTAAATTGATTTAATTCCTTCTTCTAAATTGTAAATATTGTAAAGTTTTGAGTCTCCAAGTATATTTACCAACTTCTCCAATCGTATCACTCCATACTCATACTCATCTATTGTTGTATTCATCTGCTCTTGATTTTCTTTGATTTCTTTCTCAATAGGTGAAATTTCCAGCATTTGTCGGCATATCTCCTTGCCCAAAGGTAACTGTGTAGCTATTTCCAGAAGTCATGGATGATACGATAGCCCCCTTGTAAGCATAGCGGCTAGAAGTCGTGTCCCACTCTTCAGGCAAATGAAGGTCACTGGCACGATTGGCACTGAGCGAACGTGCCAACCCCTCATTGGTGACTTGGATAGAAGAGCCATGAATCGGCACAAAACGACCTGAAGAATCTTTAACATACTCTAAACCTATGTCATTGTGGTTAAGAGAGGAATGGGTGAAAACACCAGGATTTGTCCGTGAAAAGGTCACCTGCGAGCCATCTTCTAGGAAATACTTGGCGACCAAGCGAAACTCCATCTTGTCCTCCCGCCAGTTGCCAGTGCCATCTTCTCGATAAGCAATAAAGCCCTCTGTCGGATCATTGGGAACAACCAGCTTGACCGCATTCTTTCCAAGAGGAGAGTGGATGTTGGTCAAAGCATACTGTATATGTGTGATTTCCTTGCCTGCAAAACTAGCGTGTAGAAGATTTTGGTAATCAAACTGCAAGGTTTCTCCCGTAGCAAAGTGGTCATAAACAAAGAAACCTGTCGAGTCCAAAATCCGACTGTAACCGCCTAATGAGGCATCACCACGACTGATAATGGAATCAGGATTGCGGGTACTAGCCCCATGCCGTGCCTGCGGTTCACCGTCGTTGAGGTTGAGGCCTTGAGCTAAGGCTTCTGAGATATAGCCGTCCTCACCACGAGTGATTTCAGCCAATTCCCGATTGTAGCGTGCGAGGTCGGCTTGGTTTTCCGCATCAATGGATTGATTTTGTCGAGCAACTTCTTCTTGTTTCTTGCGGTTGCGTTCTTTAACTGTCGCAATTTCTGCGTCTCGATTTGTGACCAGTTTTTGTTTTTCCGCATTTCGTTTATCAACAGCCGCTTGTCCTTGGCGATTCGCTTCATCCACTTTAGATTGTCCTGCTTGATTGCGACGCTTGATGGCTTCATTCTCTTCTTTCATGCGAGCCAAACCAGCCTCGTTTTCTCGCTGTAAGGCTTGATTTTGTGTTTTGATAACCTCAGCCCTTGACTTCTTATCCAGATAAGTCGCTAAAGACTTTTGATTCTCAATACCAATCATCTGAACCTGCTTGGTATAGTTTTCAAAATCCGTTTTTGAACGACCGTCACCAGAAGAGACTTCTCTCGTGCTTTCTTCAATACGAGCATCCGAATACTGATGTTTGACTCTTGTCTTGGCTTGTTCGACCTCTTGATTCACTTGACTCGCAGTCTCAGCTGCCTTTACTTGAGCAGCTTTTAATTCTTGATTAGCAGTCTCTATTTCTTTTACTACACGAGCATGAGTTGCCTTTTCCTTAACATAGTCAGCTGTCACTTTCTTAACTTCCGCAACCTGTTTGTCAGAATCAGCTTGTGCTTTTGAGAGAGCAGTAGCTGTTTCTTCAGCTGTTTTTGTCGTGCCTAGATTTGCATCCTTGTCTGTGACAACTTGAACGCCTTCACCCTTTGCGACTTGAACTGCCTTATCCAATTCTTCGTGTGGTACAGTAACGGGCAAATCACCACTTGCTTGATCACTTTGATTGGCTTGGTTGACATGTTCCGCAATGTCATCTGGCTTCGCTTGGATTAGATTGGTGGCAGGATTTCCAGTTCCAACCACTTCTTCCGCATAAACAGGTTGACCACCCAGACCAACAACTGCGGTCATCAGAGTTCCAATCGCAACCGAACACAGGGTACGGTATTTCCTACTTTTCCGAAAAACATGTTTCTCGCCTTTTTCTTGGACTAACATGTGACTACCTCCTGGTATTTAGATTTCTCTCAAATCCTACCAAAGACAGCTTGAAATGATTATCACATGAAAAAGGGGCAGCAAAAAAGCCACCTGAACTCAATCAAGAAGTGGCTTAGAAATAAAAAACGGGAGGACTGACGCATCAGACCCTCCCAGACATAAACAAGTATGCCCCATTTCGATATAACTATGTTACTACAATTATTCAGATAAGTCAAGAAAATTTCTTAATTTTTGAATCGTATCCTTCCTATTTGTACTAATAATTTTAAATAGAATATCTCTGTTATTCAAGTCAGTATCAAATTTAGTAACAATATCCTCAAAGGAATCAATGTAATTATTAAGTAATTCAACTGAAAAATTCAATTTGAACGCTGCCCAAATCAACAAAACAAAATAATCTTCAATGAACAAGCAAGTAAAACTATTTAGATGCAACTCTAACTTAATATGATTTTTTATAATTTTCGAAACACCACTTGAAAAATTAGCATCAAAAATTACACTGTTATGCATTGTTGCATTCCGTAAATCTAGTAATCCATTTACTAATAGTTCTACTGAATTTATTTTATCAGGCACGAATTGAAAATCATTTGTTAACTTATTTCTCCCCTCTTTATTTAATGCTCCAAGAATCTTACTAAATTGTCCCATCGTTATTACTTCAAAATATACCCATAATGGAATTTGATATTCGGAAGATTTGTAATGCTTAATGGATACATTTTTGTCAGAATAATAAGAAATAGTTCCTAAAATATTAACTCTGAGTGCTTCAAAATGTTCGTACGCCTCATTATATTTTTTAGAATTAACTGGATAATCTGCATACCTATTTAATTTATTGTGTAAAACATCATAAATTCCACTACTATCATTAGATACAAGGGATGATAGGACTCGATTCTTAAGACCTGTTTCAATCAACATCAATAACGGATAAAACAACCCTTTTAAATTCATGTCGAACTGATAAATGGCACGAATTTCCTCGAAATGTTTGATATTTAAACGTCCGTCTGAATTATATTTTTTTACAAATCGATACCTCTTGTAGCCATGGTAGTACCCCATATTTAAAAGTTCAGATTCATCTGACTTTTTAATTGAAACTAAATGATGTTTATTTATATGCTTAATTAAGCTCGAATTATCATATCCTCTTTTACTAGAAATATCTGTATCATCCGGGATACCCACTAATTTATGAATCAGATACGAACTTCCAAAAAGAAGTTGGCTCTCTTGAATCAATTGATTATAGGCTACAGCATCCTTATGATTTGAATCTCTCAGAAAATCTTCAAGTAAGTTGGCAAAATTTTTTATCTCCTCTATTTCCTTAATCATACGTAAACCTCAGAAGTTTTGATATAAGGATTATACCATATTTTCCTCATTTCGTCGTATAGGCAAAACTCATGGCACTATCCGCTTGCGAGAACCGTCTAAAGGTATAGTTCTGATTCTCATTGACATTGGTTTCTGATACCATCTGGATAGACCTTCTCGACAAAAGAGACATGCCCGTATGGGGCAAGGGTTCCATGACTTCCTCCTACAAAGGAGATAATCGCCCCTGCTCTTGGAGTAGAGCCTGTTTCACCACCCAGACTTGCAGCCGTTGCCACCCAATCTTGACCATTGCCCATAGTGTTGATAATGGGAATCTTCTCTCCATTTCTGCCCTTGAGTTTGAGTCCCAACTGGTTGATACGAGCCGCCACTCCCCAGGTACATTGACCATAGGCATAGCCCATACCGTCTCCACCACCTGGTATAGAGTTGTCATAAAGCTCTCCTTTCACGCTTTCCAAGGCCTTAGAATCACTTTGTGCAGTCCCACCATTTGGCTGACTAAAGCCCTTTTCAATCTGGTAATACCACTCCGTCGCTATGGTCTGGCGTTCCAGTAACTTGTCTCCAGAATTGCCCTCCCAGTAGGTCAAAAAGAGTTGGGCAAGACTAGCTGGACTCCCTGTATTCCCAAAGAAATCCTTAAGCCAATTAGTGTAGTAAGGATTGTCTCCATGAAGCATGAAATTTAGCTGTAAATCAAGTTCATACCACTTCTTGTTGTGGCTGTGGGCATAGTTGACGAGGGCAGTGTGGCGAACCGAACCGTCTGCTGTGTCCGTCCATTGCCCCAAACCAAGCCCACGGTGGAGAATATTGGGATAGCCTCCTCCGTATATAGCTGGACCACCCATCGCCAGCCAGTTTTCATCATCCCAAGAGCCATCACTTGCCCCAACTGGTGGGGAGAGATAATCTCCTTCTGCCCGTTTGGGATTGATGGAAGATTCCACCGACCAGTTACCAAGAATAGCCGCAATAGCCTGCGGACTCGCTCCTTTGGCTTTTAGATACTCGTAGATGGCTTTGGCCTTCGCAAATTCATCACCCCCAAACTGACCAATAGTAGGAAGAATAGTCGTTTGGAGCTGAATGACCTTGGGAAAATTAAACTGGGGATTGACAAAGGTCAACTTATCCTTCTTGTCTTTATATTTTTGATAGGTAATTTTCAGCCCCGTTTCGTCCTTGGTTTCCCCAATGGCGTCACCAGCTAACACTCGTGTTCCCTCAATCGCTCGCCCATTTGCAATATTAAACAGGGTTAGCCTACTTTCGTTCTCACCCTTTCCATTGGTTAAAATGACGTTATCTCCATCAAGAGACACCACCCCGTCCATAGGAGCGACAACGATTTGATGGGGTTTGGCCTCAAGGATAATGTAGTTCTGAAAAGTCGGTTTCCCATCCAAGGCATAGTAACCAAACCGATAAGACATGGTGAGGGTATCTTCATTAAAGCTAGTCGGTAAATCTCCAACAACGACAATGCCATGATGATCCTGAGTATTTAAAGTAAACATTGGCTCTTGGTTTTCCTTAAAGCGTCTACCATTTTGTCTCTTGTCTAATCTATCTGGTGTCATACAAGGAATCGCAATCTTAAATCCTTCTCCTTTCCCACGAACTAAGGTTGGCCCAAGACCTTCTAAATAATAAACTTTACCGCTCATTCCACTTTTTGATGGATTCAAATTTCCTAATGTTTTTAAAGTCTCAGAGTTAGTTGCTTGACCTTCTCGTCTGAAAGGAAATAAGAGTCTGGTACCTTTCTTTCTAGAATGTCCGATAATAAACACCCTCTCTCTGTTTTGGAGAACGCCAAAATCCTTACTGTTAAGCACCTGCCACTCAACATCAAACCCCAACTCATCAAGTGTGGTAAGGATTGTGGTGAACGTCCGTCCCTTATCGTGATTGAGTAGGCCTTTAACATTTTCAAGAAAAAGAAAACGTGGTTGGATTTGTTTGGCCGTCCGAGCAATTTCAAAGAACAAAGTTCCTCTAGTATCTTCAAATCCCAATCGTCTTTCTGCGATTGAAAATGCTTGACAAGGGAATCCCCCACAGATGACATCGACTTTCCCTCTAAGTTTTTTAAATTCGTCATCTGAAACATCTCGTATGTCATGAAATTCAATTTCTCCTTCCGTTTGAAAAATGGACTTATAAGATTCTCTAGCAAATTTATCAATCTCACAAAATCCAATACACTCGTGTCCGACACTTTCCATTACTAGTCGAAAACCACCGATACCTGAAAATAAATCAATAAATTTCATTTCTTTAGCCCCCTTCCTGATCGACTATCAATGTCCAAAGAGTCACACCACTTGAAATGAAAATGAGCATAACTAATATCCACTCGATTGGTGACATTTAACCACCTCCTTTTCTAACACGGTTATTCCAAACGGAATATAGGCCATTAAACACAAATTCAGCAAGTACTTCCGCACGTCTAACAAAGCGAACATTGTCAAGAGCATACTGATAGATTCTCTCAAAATCAGTCATAGCAATTTCACTGGCTGTTTCAGAAAAACCTTCTCGTCTAAATTGATCTTGTACCAATCCCCAAATATAATCTCGATCATATTTTGTGACCTTTTCTACTTTTCTTTTCAAGATAGGTTGAGTATTCCTATCCTCCTCATCCTCAATAAATAAAGAATCAGTCTCACTATATTTAGTCTCACTAACTTCAGTCTCACTAGGGGCTGAATGTGAGACGGGGGCCGTTTCATTTTCAACCTGCCCTAGTCTTTTTTTAACACTAGCCCTGTTTGAATTACCTACTGGGGTAGAAGATAATTCCCCTAAATAAATCTTATTAGCTAGTCTTCCTTTCTCGCTTGAAGACTGTTGAACTTCATCAATTAAGTCATATTCTTTAAGAATTTTTTTGATTGATAGTAGTTTTTGACTTCGAACAACCTAACAGCTTCATCAGTTTAGAATTAGAAAATACTAAATAGACTGCTCCTTCTTCATCTATCCAACCACGACTGAGAGATAATTCTAAATGATCTTTTAAAATAGAATAAGCCACCTTTACTTCTAGTTTCATATCCATATATTTCTCATCCTCAAAAAGAATTTTAGATAATTTATAATACCGTTCTGAAGTTTGGTATTGATTTGCGGTAATTCGTTTCATAGTGCTCCTCCAAGTTCTTTGAGTATTAAATCTCCACTTGATTCCAAGCGAACCAATCCACTTTTTTCCAATTCAGCCATAAGAGATATGGCCTCAACAATATCTATTCCCATTTCACGTACTAAAAATGAAATGACAATATAGCGTGATGATTGTAATTCTTTTGTCATTTTCCCTCCTGAAAATAAAAAAAGGAGAACAATATTCAACTGTTCTCCAAAATAAATTTATTTAAAAGAAAAACCCTGCCAAAATTAATTTTTGGTAGGGTTTTTGGTAGGAAACTAAATTAATTTATCAGTTTCTAAAATGTGTTCACGATTCTAAAAGGCTGATACTATAGTATTCCGAATTCTAATTGGTATATGCCTCTTATTTAAGACTAATTATATCTCCCGCATTTGCTAATAACAGTAAAGTGCTTCTTCAGAAAAACTTATATTAAATTCGTATTAAGCATATAGTAAACATACTAAGATTAGTAGTGAAGAAATCTCCGACAGGAGAGAGTACTCACTACTTTTTCTTTGTATTGAAGTAGTGGTGTCTTGTTAAGTCGTGACTTCTTTTGGCGCTAGACGTTGCTTGATAAACTGGCAAGATACCTGTTTTAGATGGAATATTATCAAAGTATGTTGGATGCTAGACGTCAAGTATTGAAAATGGAATCACTAAAACATGGAATTATTCAAGACAAAAGAGGTAATGTCATGCGTGCAGTATTTGGAATTGATGTAAGTAAAACAAGTTCTGAGGTAGCAATTTTAGTCAACGGTGAGAAAGTTCATGGCTACACCATACTCAATGATGCCATTGGATTCAATCGCCTGTTGGGCGACTTGAAAACTGTTCATAACCCCAAGATTATATTTGAGGCTATAGGCGTCTATTCTCGACGTCTTCAAGCCTTTCTTGAAGAATATGGTTACGCTTACACACGGCTAAATCTCAGCTTGTGTACAATCGTAAACCAACTTACGTGCAGGAAGAAGTTTATCAATACCTGCATGATTTAAGCCGTTTCTATCAAAATATGACAGAAGACCTTGTTCGAGCTAAAAAGCGTCTGCACAAGGTCCTACAAGTCACCTTTCCTCAATTGGAAAATTTCTTATCCACACCAACTGGAGAGCAATATTGGAACTTACTGATGGCTTTTCCATGCAAAGAGTTTGTATTAAGCCTTTCTCAAAGTGACTTGTGTGAAATTATCCGCCAATCTACCTCCAAACGTATCTCTGAAAAGCGTATTGCTTACCTGACTGATAAACTTATAAAACTCTCTAAACTATCTTTTTGTGCAATCAAGAAAACCTCTCAAATGCTTGAAGCGGTTCGTCTTTCTGAACGCAGACAGGTTGTCTTAAACGACTTGGTAGCTCTAGCTCAGCCTTTACCAGAGTATGACATCTTACGGTCAATCCCTGGCATCGCAGAAACCACGGCGACGTCTATCATTGGCGAATTGGGAGATATTCGTCGCTTTCAGTCTACCAATTCCTGCCATAATGCTGACTTTTATGAGAAACGAAAAAGACAATACCTTCAACAAATCCTCATGCAGTTCCTTCAATACATCGTCTCATTCAGACAATGTTTTACCTCAAGTACTAACCTTTATCATCCCTGCTAAAAAAACTGTCAAGTTTGACTATCCATTTAATTGTATCTCCCTATAAATAAGGTCTCGTTTTTTGAGTGATTAATTCCCAAGTTACTATGAAGAATATAGCATTAGCTTTAAACACCCTTCACAGAATATTTTGTGTATAAAAAGTATTGATTTGTCTTTAGCCTTAAAAGTACTTAAAATTATATCCTTTCCCCTTTATTCATTCTAAATATTATTTAAATACAACACTTTCTGAGTTGAATAATAGTTTACCGCTAGAGAAACGAAGTTGAGAACTCCTTAAAAATCTATTTTCAATCACTTCATCTACTGCAGCATCGTCAAAATGAACAACTTCTCCGACTTTTTTCAAGCATCCAGCTTCACTTGAATCAAGCATGCTGAAGATTTTCGCTAAATCTGGAACTTCTCCGACACCGGCGTATTTAAACAATTCGGCTAGAGGAATGTAATTGTTTAGTGTCTTCAACGGTAAATTCTGAACGTATTCCCTGCAACCTTTCATGAAGGCTAATTTTTTAACTTCATTTTGTTGCCGTTTATTTGTCAAGCTAGAAATCCTTACCTGGACTTCTTTTGAAGCTAGGTTATTTTGCCCCGCAAGCAACATATCAAATAACATATATTGATAGTACGTTGATATTACATCTTTAGCTATGGCTTTAGCTTCAGTCTCTGGTTTTCCCTCTTCGATTAGCTTTCTCCAGAGTTTATCAGAAATATCTCTGGTTGCCTGATAAAACCATGGTGATCCAAACTTCTTATATCGAGTAATTGCAAATGGCCCTTCCGAGTCAATCATATACTCAATAATGGTTCGGCATAGGTCGTCATTAAATTCATAAATATATGATTCTAACTTTTCTTCTAGGTCTTCTAAAGTAATTATCTTTGGATTATTGGCTGCTGTTGTCATTGTCCTACTCTTATTTTCAATCAAAAAATTGGTATTAACTTCGTTACACCTGATTTGTAATTAATATTATCTTGTTCCTAAAATATCGTCTGTAGATACACCAAAATACTCGGCTATAGCTATAACGTTTTCCATACGTATATTAGCTCCATTTTCCCACTTGTCAATAGTCCCTGCATCGACATTTAGGTCATGAGCTAATGTTTTCTTTGACAATTTCCGTCGTTGTCTCAAGTCCGAAATAATATTTCCCATGTATATATAACCTGCCTAATCAATATAGTCCTGAAATGATTTTACTATTTTTATGGCAAACAATCAAGAAAATTTCATAATGAAATTATACCTAACTCATATTCCTTTAACTAAAAAGCTGTGATTTTCTACTAAAACATGGGTTTGTTTTAATTATAACTTAGTGTTAAATTAGTAATTATTTCATTTTCATTCAGTGTGACACAGTCTTATATAGCTATTTTATACAGTCTATAAAATCTTTTGAATACTGTTATTTCTACATTTGTTTATTGTTTCTAAAACTGCTATAATAATTTTGATTATAAAAAATTATAATTTTTTTAGGAAGATGTTATAGGGATAATACATGAAAGAGTGTAAGGATAGCAATAATTTAATGGGGGAAATGTTTGCTGACCGATTAATTAAACTCCGACAAGCTAGAGGTTGGACTAAAAAGGAATTTAGTGCCAAAATAGGGAAAACACAACAAACCGTTGGAAAGTGGGAAAACGGAAGTAATGCCCCTACATTTAAAGATCTTGTGAAGTTAGTTGGATTATTTGGGGTGACGTCAGACTACTTACTAGGATTATCGGACTCACCAAGCAAGTACGCTTACCCACCAATTAACGACAATAAGCAAGAGCAAGTAGAGGAAATGTTTAAGGAACTTGATGAAGGAAACCAAGACGCGACTGTTGATTTCATAGAAAATCGATTAGATAATCAGCACATCTCTAAAGAAATCAAAGAAAACGACCTTAAAAAACAAATAGGCATTAACGAGGAACGACCAACAAAAAGGGTCAGTATTTATGCTAAAGTCGATGCACAAGGCTTTGAATTATCAGAAGTCCCAGTTGACTGTCTTGACTATCCTGTGCCTATTCCAGTACATGATATAGCACTTAAGGTTGTCGGTAATTCCATGGAACCTATTTTTCTCGATGATGAAGTGATATTTGTTATGAAGAACTCTATCCTCCGAACAGGTGATATCGCTATTGTACAATTAGATAGTCGGTACTGCGTAATGAAGGTATGTAAAAATAGTGAAAATGGTGACATTATTCTTAACTCGCTAAATACTGATGTGACAGCTATCACTCTTACCAGGAAGAATAGCTGTACTATCTTTGGTAAAGTTGTCCTAATGTAAGTTTGGTCTTTAAATAGTAAAGAAGTATAAGTAAGACTTTATGATCCAATTATAGCGAATACAAGATAAAAACGGCAACCCTAATGGAGTTGCCGTTTTCTGCAGTACATAACTTACAGAAATAAAAGAAAGTAACTTCATTATACTTTCTTTCTGCTAAAATCTCAATAGTTGCAAAATATATCTTAACTTAACCTTCAACTATTTTTTTTAAGAAATATGAATCTCAAAATAATAAGGAGAAACGTAAATTGACTTAGATCAGTGATTTTGATAAAATTGTGTTAGAAAAAAGAAGTTGAGGAGTCACTCAACTTCCATGTAGAGCCGTTTAAAAGACGGTGGCTAGTTTAAACGAAGATAATCCGTCTTACTTCGCCAAAAGTGGGGACGGATTATTTTTTGTCATCGTCTTTAAAGAGTTTGTAGCATAAACCTATTAGAACGATTGTAAAACTACCAAAGCCTAGAATGGTTTACACAACCTCAAACGCTGACAAAACGGCTCTCCTTTCTACTAGATTTCGAATGCTTGCCCATAGGCATCACTCCTCTCTAATAAATGAAAGCCACCGTCTATCACTTTTCTACATATATAAGTATATCAAATCCATATAATAATATCTATCTATAGAAGTCCGGCTTTTTCCCTTGTAAAAAGAGCCGTTTTTTATTTTCAAAATCCTTTCAACTATGACAAAATATTCTTCTATTAAGTTATTTTTCATCCTTCAGAAAATTATTTTAAACACATAAGTATCGTGCTAGTCATAACTTTCTCACCAAAACTGTTCATCAAGAAACAATTAACATTTCCCCTAAGCTACCTAAAGCAAAAACGCAAGAGTAGTTCTTGCGTTTTTCTGTAATATTCCACAGTTTATCCATATACATTGGGAGATGATACATAGATAAACTATCTAAGAAGTAATATAGCACTATATAATCTAAATGGCAATCGTCATACAATCTAATTCTATTATTCTTTCATTTATGAAGTAATTCTTTAGTGATTTAAATGCATTCATCATCATAATGCAAAATTTTAATAGATTACTAACTATGAATAGCTTTGAGGGCATCTTAATTGCAAATTAATTAGTGTCAGAAAAAATCTTTTCTTGCCTAATCTGAAACGTTACCTTACCATAATTGAGAATTCGACTTTTGATAAAACTTGTTGAAAAATTCTAATAGCACTGTTATAATTTCATTAGTAGACACATACATCAAACAATGAATCGATCTTCCCTTGATCTCTAATTAGCTTCTATAATAGAGACTTCACAATAACATTCTTATTTACATATTACTCCTGTATGAACGTCTGCTGCTAACTAGGGTCCCCCCTAGTTTTTATATTCCCATAATTAACTATTTAATCCGGAAATTGTTAGATTACTATGTCTTTAACTATCTCACTTTAAGTATAGGAAAAATGGTTTTTAACTTCAGTTAAGCTGGAAATACCCCAAATATATAAGTAATTCTATTATTTGTTATAAGTGAAATAAACATACAGAAATTCTCCCCTCTATCGTGAAAATTAAACCAGATACTTGTAGAACTGAGACAAATCACCACGTTGCAACTTCATTTTTTGATCCCTTTTTCACATGTGCAGATGTGTTTTCTACTTCTTGATGTGTAACAGACCTAAGAATGGTTAGAAGTAGTTCTCCAGCCATAGTAAGGATATCTATGTTCTCTTCCTCAAAATAAACTCCAATTTGCATATCCTTCAACATTCTGACATACTTCAAAATATCCAAGGTGTTTCTTGCAAATCTAGCAATTTCTTTTGTTACAATATAATCAATTTCCCCATTTACACAATCATTGATTAAGCGTTTAAAATCTTGTCTCTTTCCTACTTGAGTTACTGAAATCTCCTCATCTGCGTAGATATCTGCTAGTTCCCAATCCGAACGCTGAGAAATGTAATCTTTATAATGTCTCACCTGAAATTCATAATTGTTCTTCTGATCATCACTATCAGAACTCTCGGCAATAAGCAGCACCCCTTATTAAATGTCTTTCTGTATTGACACCTCAACGTCGAACTAAAGAATCAGCTATTATTATTTCAACATTATTTTTTTCATACTGAAATTCTTCCTTTTGATTTTATCCCCAATTGTCAAGTCAAGTGCAACAAAGTTGTTCCTCTGATTAAGTGAGTATCTTTCAAGCTGTTTGAGTTAGCTCAAACAGCTTTTTTGCGGACTGATAGCCATGAATTCGTCTAGGTCTTTCATTGATAGCCTTTGTATAGTCCTCTAAAAGATTCTGATTTAGTTCTTTTAACGAACACCCCTTCGGAATGAACTCTCTTAGTAGTCCATTGAAATTCTCATTTGTACCTCGTTCATAAGATGAATAGGCATGTGCAAAATAAACATCTAATCCCTCTATCTTACTCAATGATGAAAATTCGTTTCCATTATCTGCAGTTATGGACTTAATGGGATAAAGTTTCATACACTCTAAGACTGCTTGATTGACATACTCTGCTTTCTTTTCCACGAGTTTCTTTGTGACAGCATAGCGTGTTTGTCGTTCTACCAAGGTCAGAATAGAAGGTTCTCTTATTGTTTTTAAACCCATAACAGAATCGATTTCCCAATCTCCAAAACGGGAACGATTATTGATTTCTTCTGGTCTTTCTTCAATTGACTTTCCTAGATGTTTCTTAGTAGAAGGACGCTTGGTAAATTTCTTACGGATCCGCACTGCTCTTGGCAAATCAATGACCTTAATCTCTAACAATCCTTGATGGATATAGTTATAGAGCGTCTTGGTTGAAGGAACAACTGCATCTACATGTTGGAGTCTATAGGTATGAACAAAGGTATCCACGCTATGCACCCTTGGTTTCTCTCTCATTGCTTCTGTAAATTCTCTCAGAAAGTCATCCGATACACGATCCAGTTTCAGATAATAGCTAGCTTCTCTAGCATGATGATAACGGTTATGAGCAGCATCTGCATAAATAGTGTTGGTAATAGACCTTCTGTCCATTTACTTGTTTCACTTGGGTTATGGAACCACGATTAATTTCACGAGTAATAGTAGAGCGATTTCTCCCTAGTCTACGAGCAATCTCAGCAGGTTTTAGTCCTACGCTTAAGTAAGCTTCAATTTCTCCTCGCTCAGCTTCAGATAAGTGTTTGTATGATTGATTTGTGGTAGAATAATTAGTGAACATGTTCATCTTCCTTTATACTGTTTTTCGCAACTCTAGTATATCAGATGAACATGTCTTTTTATTTGAAAAAACATCAAAAATAGCGCAAAAAACTCTTCTTGTGCTATACTGTAATTGAATTTTTTTTTAGTTTTTGGCGTTAGAACTGTTTCCTCAGTCCTAGCGCCTTTTCTGTTTGATAAATCTGTTTGGTGGAGAGTAGTTTATAAATGATTCTGAGAATCTTATGTGCGCAAGCAATGACGGCTTTCATCTTGCTTCCTCTTTGGGAATTCGATTGTAAAAAGAAGAAAAAGCTGGATCCTTAGAATGTGCTGCAATTAATCCCGACATGGTCAAAGCCTGCTTGATATATCGATTTCCTTGCGTGATGTGTGAGGATTTTTTAATGCCAGCACTTTCATAAGATCTTGGGCAGAGCCCAGCCCATGATGCTAAATGTGCATCAGATGGAAAGGCTGTAACAGTTGGTCCAATCTCAGCTAAAATAGTGGCTGCACAAGTTTCACTCACACCAGGAATGGTTTGAAGTAACCTATTTTCCTCAGGGGAACTCCTTTTCAATGTAGTGTTGAATCTCATTTGTCAATTTTTCAATGAGTTCCTGATACATCCGATATTCCTCTAAGCTCTGGTCTAAGAGGAAGCGGTCTTCTAGTGACAACTTTCCTTCCATCGCTTCAACAAGTTCTTCTGGACTTGCTTTCACTCGTTTATAAATACAAGAGGTAACAGATTCTACATCGATTGTTTCTCCGTTAATGAATAATTTTAAAAGTGCTTACCCCGTCTTAGAAAAAATATCAGAAAGATAGCTGGTTAGTTTGATATTAGCACGTTGTAAGAGGTTATGAATCTCATTCTTTATTTGAGTTTGACGTTTGATTTCTTTGTTGAGAGACTCAATGAGGTTTGTCGAATAAATGCTGTGCCAAATCTGGTAGGGAAACTGATAAAATGTTAAAAGATTATCCGTATTCTCCAGACTTTCCATGACTTTCCTATACTTTGGTTGCCATTCGGCGATAAAGTCCTCTAAAGCTTGTACTGCCATTTCTAAATTTTCAGCACGATAAATCGTTTTAAATTGCTCCAGAATAACCGCTCGATCAGATCGTTTCACCTTACTAGCCAGATTTCGACTAATATGAATTAAGCAACGTTGTTGCTTGGCTAATGGATAAGCCTGACTGATAATCTGCTCAAGCCCCTTGAAGCCATCAGTCACTACAAGAGAAACCTGTTGGATTCCTTGGTTTTGAAGCTTGTCTAACAGGGTGGACCAAAAAGCATTGTTTTCATTTGGGGCAATCTCATATCCAAGAACAGCCTTCTTTCCTTCTGGCGTAATGCCAAGTGCGATATGAATACATTCTTTACTAACGGTTCCACGTCTTAATGGAAGATAGGTTCCGTCAAGGAATAAAACAGAGTAATTGGCTTCTAAGCTTCGCTCATGAAAAGCAGCGACATTCTCCTGAGTTGCTTTTAAGATATTAGAAATTGTGGCGGGACTATAGTGATGACCATACATTCGCTCGATGATGTCACTAATTTCTCGAGTCGTTACACCGGTTTGATAGAGTTTAATCACCATCTCTTCCAAGTGGTCATCTCGACGTCCATAAGCGGGGATCAAAGCTGGAGTAAAGTTCCCATTACAATCTCTTGGAATAGTTAACTGAACAGTCCCATATTTGGTTTCAAATTTCCGTGAATAGGTTCCGTTACGACTATTACCAGAATTATAGCCTACTTTTTCGTAAGGCTCATACCCTAAAAAGGCTGACAATTCTGCTTGAAGCAAATCATTCATAGCTGTTTCAAGAGAAGTACGGAAAAATTCATCAATATCTTGCTTTTGGGCTAGGAAGTTAAGTAGTTCTGTGGTAAACTGAGTCATAGGAATAAATCTCTTTCTAGTAATGTTTCGCAACTCTACTATAACGGATTTATTCCTTTTTGTGTTTACACAACTTATTTTACACTACCTGTCCGCTTTTCAATATTGTCATTATTGGCATAATAAAATTAGTTTCTATTCAATTTAACTATGTATAAAATTTCTATAAGCTAAATTTGTCCTCAGCATTTCTTCATGGGAGCTCTTGTACACCGTCTTTGTACTATCATCAATAAAAATAATGCTATCTACATAATTAACGATATCTAAATGATGGCTAACTATGAGCATAGTTTTCCCTTTGTAGAAATCACTTTTCAACACATTTTGATAAATTTGATTCTTACTTATTTCATCTAGGTTACTAAATGCCTCGTCCCAAACAATCATTTTCTTTCCTTCTATAAGTGAACGTGCTATTAGCAACTTTTGTATTTGTCCACCCGATAAATTCTTGCCTTGTTTTAGTAGTTTTGAATTTAATTCTCTAGGCATTGAATGAACAACAGTATTAGCAGTACTATCTATCAGAATTTTATTAAGTTCATCTGGAGCAACATCCTTAGCACTTAAATTATCCACAATTGTTCCCTTTCGCAATGTCATGTTCTGTAAAACGACTCCTAAATTAGAAGACAAATCTTTAATCCCATATTTTAATTTTCCTTTATACCTTAACATTCCCGTTAACAACAACATTAAGGTAGATTTTCCACTTCCTGATTTTCCTAGTATTGCTATTTTTTCTCCCTGTAATATTTCTAAATCTATATCTTCATAAAGAGAGTCCTGCCCATATGCAAAATTTAATTTTTGCGCCTTGATTAGATATTGTTGTTCAGATTCTTCAATATATACTGGTTTAGAATCTTTAAGAATATCTCCTTGTTTTTCAGCATAAACAGTTAGTCGAGCAAGTTCAAATACACTTGATTTTACTTGTTCAACAGAAGAAATTAATAAAGATATACTTGTTTGATATAATACTAAGTCTGCCACTGATATTTTAAAGTATTTGTTATAATAAACCACTAAAATTACAATAACTGCTAGACTTAGGTAGTTAAAAAGAGTAGCAATAAGTTGTGCTAAATTATCATTTTGTAGTACTTTTGAGTACTGATAAGTTAATTTATCATTATATAATTCCCAATTATTTTCAACGTTTTTCTCTTTCCTCATAATTTTGACGTAATCAATCATTTCTAAGTCAGATTGAAACTCAGAATTAAATTCAATTAAAGACTGTAAATAAGTTTGATTAACTTCATTCTGCCTTTTACATAATAGTATTGAAAATAATACATAGGTACTTATAATAACAAGGAGTACCCCTGCCAGCTCGATTGAAATTGTCATAAGATATAGATAGATTATTATACCTGAAAACAACCCAATAATAGCTGGAATTAATTTCTGCGAGACACTATCACGTAGATTTGTCTTAAAATTAATCTTTTCTACTATACTGCCATTAGTATGATTACGAAAATATAATAAAGGCTTTTCTAGTAATTTTTCAAACAGTGAATGTGTATAATACCTATCAAAGGTTTTATTATAGGACTCTAAAGTTTTATTTTTAATTGTAAAACTCACTATTTGAAAAAATAAAACTCCTACAATTATAATTACTCCATAAATTGATTTACCATCGCTCATCATATTTCTCATACTTATCGCAAATAGCAATACACTTAATTGGCTAATGAGCAATGCTACTATTAAAAACAAACTATGTTTCAATTTTATTGTTTTTTTAAAGTATTTCCAGAATAAATCTTTTACCTTTAGTGGCTTAAACTTTGAGTCTCTATCCATTAAAATAATTGTTTCCGAAAAATTTGAACAAAAATCATCAAAACTCAGTTTTACTCTACCAATCGCAGGATCTATGATAGTAACACTATTTGAAGTAATTTTTTCTAAAACAACAAAATGTTCATGGTTCCAATGTAAAATCATTCTACATTTTTGATATGAATATAAATCTAATAATTCCTTAAAATTTGCATGATAAGCTTTTGTTTTCACCATAAATCTTTTATTAAGAGATAGTAAGTAGCTTACATTTAGACCGTCCGCTGGTATCATATCTCTGTCAAAAACTTCATATAGTGGGATTTTATATCCTAGATCATTTAAAAGCATTGTGTAACAAGCTAGCAAACAATCTTCCTCATTATTTTGTAAAATAATCTTCATACAGTGTCATCTCCTTATATTATTAAATAATTGGAAGTAATACTTCTAGCGAAGAATCAGATTTTAAATATTTTGCTGTAGCAAAGATAATTCCTGATATACCAGTCATAAGTCCATATGAATTATACTTACTATTAAAGCTACACATCCACCCATTTGAAATTCCAAACGAAAGCATCTTACAGAACTCATTTCTAATAATATCTGCTAACTCAGGACATGACTCTCTCCCTAATATTTCATAATAATACGATAGAGCTAGAAGATTACCACTAGTTCCATGACAAAGTGTAAAATTAGTCATATCAAAACCAATTTGTAAAATCTGATTGACTGCATGAGTAATATCAGTCAAAATTCTAGATTCATCATCTACTGATAAAATATGAAAATCATTATTTATTCTTAACTGTTCAATACGTGAAATTAAAACACCAGTAGAACCATGACACCAATTTGCACTTGTGTCTCTGTTGCGATTATCAATCCAACCACTCTCTATCTTTTGTTTATCATCAAAAGTTTTTGCCTTTAAAAATATTTCATATGCACGTTTACTTTTTAACTTTCCGGATAAAATCAACAGAGACAATTCTATTCCTGCATTTCCATGTACCAAACTAACATTATTATTTTTAGAATCTCCCCAAAACACATAAGAATCACTTTTATTTTGATTTTCTTCCAAGAATAGCAAAACTTTTTGACATATTTGAGGAGAGATTACACTGCTTAAAGATAATAAAATTCCAGGTAAACCCGATAAAAAGTCTGTGCCAGCATTTAACAGTTCCGTTGAAGGTATTTTTTTTACATCATTTAGTATATTATCAGGCACTAATTGATTAGTTATTTTTGAGATATGTTGTAAAGCTGAGTAAATTCCCAAACGACCAATATAAAAAGAATTATTTGAAACAGAATTATACCCATTAACTAAAGTTAAAAATAATTTTTCTAAGCTAGTAAATATTTTCCCTTGTCTGTCGTGCGTTACCAAATCAAATACTTCACATAAAGCTAATGCAACCCCAGCAATCCCGTCATAAACTGAAAAATCCATGGGAACAAGCTCTAAATTATTGAAATCAGAAACTTTTAGTGTCATCCAATTGATACTAGAATCCCTATCATCACATTCTTCATCTATAATCACTTTATCTACTAATGTGTTTAAACCATCAGTAATAGAACTAATATCGCGGTTGAAATCAGAAAATTCTCTATACTTGTCTTGTAATATAGTACTGTACGCCTCCTCCGAAGCTTTAATAGAGAATTCTATAAGATTGATTTGTTCATATAATCCCTCCTTATTTAGTTTTTTTATTTTCTCAACTACACTGTCTAAAGCTGATTTTGGCAACTTCCATATGCAAGTTCTATCATCCCAAACTTCATTACTTTCAACTTTAGCAAAGAAAATCGGAATATCCATCTTACCTAGTTGCCTAGCCTCTGACTCACATAACAACTTACTTTCATATAAGCAAAGTTTATTAGCCATCTTTTCAAATAGAAGTTTTGATTGTTTAGAATAAATTGGCGATAATAATAATTGAGTAATCAAACCATAGTCACGTGTATTCCTAAATAATATTCTTGACTTCATATCTGAATAAGAGTGACATATATTCAATATCTCATCTTTATTATTTATAAAAAAATTTCCCATCTCAAAAAAACCTTCTGTTATTTCAGAGACATAATTCGAAGCATCTAAAAAATATTTACTTCCATTTTCTCTTATGAAATATGGTAAGTGTTCCTGATAAACCACTTTTTGTTTACGTTTTTCGAAACAAATATCATCTCGATTTTTATTAATCAAAACTTTCACTTCGTTTACTAGAGTGCCTCCTAATATTCCACTCATGTCTCCACCAAAAATTTTCTCCGCTTCTGACATAGGTAAAATTCCAGTAGCAATAACTGAATTGCGACTGCGATCTATTATTTTTTTAGTTGCTTTATTCCCTCCAACAGTTGTCAGAGGAGGGACACTAAACAATGTCTCAATATCAACTAATTTAGGAAATGAACCTGCCGCTAGTAGATTTTCGAAATGCAAATCTGTTATATTGAATATGTAGGAATAACACAAAAGATAACCCATTCGTTTATAAAAAAGCTTAGCATCTTCTAGTGATTTTAATTCGAGCGTTGGAATAAATTCTTCCCAAAAATAATCCTTCATGTCTAAAAATTTAGGAGTAAACTGAATATCTGTAGCAAAATATAGACTTGCCAATTGATCTATACTTTGGATAAACTGATTAGGTTTTACTGACTTTCTTTTAAACACTACTTTTTGACTATTATAGTCAATAATACATACTCCACCTCCATTATGAATATCTCCTGTAATCTTTATACTAATTAATGATGCATCTGGTAAAACATCTGGTAAATCTATCATTCTCGTAGATTTCAAGTACTTAAAATCTTGGATAAAGAGTTTAAATACCTCCATATGTAATTTTAAATATTTTTCAATACAGATAACCACCCTAGCACAAATTTCAGGGAAGCGTGTTTCTATTTCTTCCAATATTATCCCAGTTGAACACAGAGTATCATTAAAATAGTTATATCGTTCCTCTGATGTATCTCCTTCTAACGCTCCATTTTCACGCTTTTCATTAATTAAATAAATTAACGTTGGTCTAAAGTAATCTAGGACAGCTCTTTCAAATATATCTTTATTATTAGAAACTTCTACACTATTTTGAAAATATCGTTCTAAAAACGTACTGGGAAACATATTAAACTGGTTATATAGGTCTGTATTATCTGTCATATTTTTTCTCACTTTTAACATTTTATATATACATATCAAAATAGAGGACCAGAGAATTTCCTCAGCCCTCTAAAATCCAAAATCATAATTCTTACTATTCTGACTTTGAATATACTATGTAATAGATCAATAATCATTCGCATTACATCAATAACAGAATCATCCAATTCTAAAAAATATAAAATTGGGCTGTGATTTAAAAATCAAAATTTTAACAACATTTTGTAAAGAATGAAGTTAGCGTGTTTACATTACACTCATGTGTTAGTGACCACACAGCACCATTTCCTGCGCCAATAACTTGGTCAATTTCTTCCAAACTCATTTCTTGGAGTGCGATAACTGCTTTAGTTTCTGTGAAATCGTTAGTTTGTTTCATTTGTAATTACCTCTCATTGTTAATAATATTTGGCTATTCATCTATTACACTTTTATATTAAACGATTCAGTTTAAGACTAGATAAAGTTAAAATAAATTTAATCTAAAGATTTGTTTTTTCTTCTAGGCTTATCATAATGACAATAGGGAAATGAACGAGTATTCCATTCAATCATTATGAAAATATAGTCCATCTAAACGAACAAATTGTCTTAGCTATCATAAGAATTTTACAGTCTATCCAATAAAAAATTGTCTCCCAAGCTCTCCTCAATTATTAGGCTTTTTTGAGGTATATGGTATTGTAAGTATCTAAGATAATTTAACACCTGCTCTATCTAAAAAGAAAGCAATGAAGAAAAACTTCTCTTCATTGCTTGACTGCAGAAATTAATCTTGATGTTTTAAACTCCAACAACATAAAACGTAAAATATCACGGCATAACCTATATTTACTAGTAGAAATATTCCAATTTGTACCATTGAGAAATCAGATACTGACACCACACTCATTTCTCTACTTCGAAGCGCAACCATGGGTTGAGCATACGGATAAAACTGATTTACTTTCTCGTTAATAAACATTAGTGCAAAAGTAAATACTCCTCCTATCGCGCCTAATGTAACAGACTTACTAAAATTTTGAGTTCGAGCAAAAATATATGACTGTATCAATAAAATAGGTAACGAGCCGATAATAGATAATAGAACCCATCTAAATCGGATAAACAAATCATTCATACTAAAAATTCCATCATAAGCAGCAATAATAGAATAGATTACCAAATACAACATTTGTAAGGGTAAAATGATTCCTATTAAAGTAATTATTTTACTAGCTACAAACTTATACATAGAAACGCGATTCGCTTGAAGCATGTTGAGTGTTTTTCTTTCAAATTCTGGTAAAAATGACATGCCAACAAAAATCGCTAATAAAGGAGGGTATAATAAACTACTATTGTACAAAGTCAGCTGTCCCCACAGTACTTTTCCCTCTGTACCAGAAACTATGTTATTATGATAATAGTAGTAAGTAAATAGAGCGACAAAGGTGGAAATTAGTAAAAATAGTAAACCGATAGAAAACATTGATGGTTTTTTCATTTTTTTCCACTCAGCTATAGTATAACTAATCATTATATCCACCTTTCTTTTTTAAAGCGATTGTAACTATATAACAGTCGAATATGATAAAAATTATGTATAAAATAAATCTAAGAATAAGATTTTGAGTTGGTAAAAATTCATAAACACCACGGGAATTAACACCAACAAAACGATAGGGTGCCAAATAGGAAGAACCTATCCATGGAAATACGAAACTCCAGATAAAAGGTGAAAATTTCATTAGGACTATGCCTAAAAAAGAGCCTAAAAATCCGAAGCCTAATAATAGACTGCTCTTATCGATAAGCATTGCTAGCGTAAGATATAGGAGTAATAAACAGATATAAGATAAAATCAATCCTAATATTTTTATAATCAGTATTGTAAGATCAAGTTGAATCCCATAAATGGTACCAACTACCGCTAAAATTCCAACCTCTATTATAGATAATAGAAAGAAAAAGATAATTGATAAAAACAGTTTTGATAAGAAAATACTTAAATAGGTGTAACCGTTTGATAGCTGTAACTTGAAAGTATTTCCCATATACTCATTCCGAACAATTCCAGAAATAAAAAGGACTACAATCATTGGCAGTACTATTGTTTCTACTGTTTGATCATTAAATAAGCTACTAATACCGTGCACATCTCTCATGGAGATTTGTGATAATTTGGCATTTATTTCCCAAAATACACCAACCAGCATAAGCAGAAACGAACTGATATAGGATTTTGTTCTTCTACTTTTTAACCATTCAATTTCAATTTCTTTAAGCATTGCTATCCTCCGTCAATTCTAAGAATATCTCCTCTAAGCTTTCTCTTTCTTTAGAAATATGATAAATAGGATAGCCTCTATTGACTAATACTCTTAATAACTCCGAAATTTCTAGATTAGTAATGTCCCCTAATATTAGTTGATTGCTACTTACATTTCGTATTGTAATATTTGAATTCTGATTAAGAATATCTTTTACAATATCACCATGCGAAAACTCTCCTTGTATATCTACCCATTTATTGGACTTTATATCCTCTATATTTCCTTCATAAACTAACCTGCCATGGTTAATAATACCAACACGATCAGCTACTTGCTCAATCTCAGATAGAATATGGCTTGAAATAAAGATAGTTAGCCCTTCTTTCTTTGCTAATCTAATTATTAATTCCCTAATTTCATGAATTCCTGCCGGATCTAAACCATTCGTCGGCTCATCTAACAATAAAATTTTAGGCTCCTTGACTAATGCAAAAGCTAAAGCTAGACGCTGTTTCATTCCTAAAGAATACTCTTTCACTAACTTTTTTCTATTTTTCTCATCATCTAATCCAACCATTTTTAAGACGGAAGAAATATTGTCTTTATTAAACTTTACCATCTTTTGGAAAACCAAAAGATTCTCAAATGCTGTTAAGTTTGGATAATATGATGGTTCCTCAATCATAGAACCAATGAAATCTAAGTAGCTGTCGTTATCATTTATTGATTTCCCATCAACTTTGATACTGCCAGAGGTAGGCTTCACCAATGATAAAATCATTTTCATTGTCGTGCTCTTACCTGCACCGTTCGGCCCTAGAAAACCATATATTTCTCCTTCAAAGACAGAAAGGTTTTCTAGATCAACTGTTCTCAAATCTTTATATTCTTTTCTCAAATTTTTTAATTGAATAATCTCTTTCATTATTGCGACTTTCTAATTTTATAAGTGTAGATAAGCAAGGTTATAAAAAACAATCACAGAATAAATCATATCCATTAAGTTAATAACCTTACTTTTTAATAAACTTTCAAGTATCTATATCAATGTAATGCATTTTTCCTAGATAAGCAAGTATGCTATATCTTTAAAAAATTTTACTCTCTCCTCTTTAATAAAACCTAAATTCTAGCTAAAGAAATCCTAAAGAATAAAGTATATAGCAATTTTAATAAGCCTTTTGTGATATAATCAACAATAACCTAAAGAATTTAATAGCCATAAAAGGAGCTGCGATGAGTTTTGAAAAAAGTCTTTTACAAAAAAAATTGTTAGTAGTTGACGATGACTATTCTCTAAATCAAACCATCAAGGAAATATTGTCAAGCTACAACTTTACTAACATCAATAGTGCATATAGTTTAAAGCAAGGACAAGAACTTTTTGAAAAAGAAAATAATGACTTAATTATTTTAGATGTTACCCTTCCAGACGGCACTGGATACGAATTAGCACAAAAAATACGCCAGTACTCTGATGTGCCTATCCTATTTCTCACTGCAAAAAATGATCCAGAAGATGAAATTTATGGTTTTACAGTTGGAGGCGATGATTATATTACAAAGCCATTTCTGCCTAGAACGCTCATCTTTAGGATCATAGCTCTCTTGAAAAGGACTTACAAAGATGAAATGTCTAATGTAATTTTTTCAAATGCTGAAGTTGATTTTAAACAGGCCATTGTTGTCCAGAGTAATGGCGAAAGTATTCCTCTTACTAGAACTGAATTTCAGATTTTAAAAAAATTATACGACAATAAAAACTATATTGTTTCCATTGAGAGCCTCTGCGAAACTGTATGGGGAATTGAACATTTTGGGTACGAGAAATCCTTAATGGTGCATATTCGTAATATACGAGAAAAAATTGAGATGAGCCCTTCAAAACCCGAGCACCTCATCACAGTTAAGGGGTTAGGTTATAAATTATGCTTGTAGGTGTATAAATGAATATTTTAAAATCTTCTGCTCGTTTTGTGCGAAAACTAATTTCTTTGTTTATACTACTTCTTATTTTGAATATTGTATTTATTATAATTTTTGCATCCAATCAGCCTAATCGTCAAAGTAGTGAAAATTTAACAAACAACATCGTTCAAGAAATCAAAGAGATTGACTCTTCTCCAACATTAAGTTTATCAGGTAAAGAACTAGTCGAAAAAAATAATCTTTGGGTAATTATCATTAATGCAGATAGCGGTGAACTAGAATATGCTTTTAAAAAACCTACTGTAATCCCAACTAAATACAATCTATCCGATATAGCAAAACTTAGCAGATTTTATTTAGAAGACTATCCTGTGTTCAATCAAAGTATTGGAAATCACATAGTAATTGTTGGTTTTCCCAAGAATGAAGTGATAAGATTCTCAGCTAACTACATTGAAAAACAAGATATTCGTTTTTATTCATTATTAGTTTTAGGTCTATTTATTTTTAATGTTTGTTATTTTATAACATTATATGTCACTAGTGTTACAAAAATAAATAATAAATTGAAGCCACTTTCTACAGCTATTCAAAATTTACCAAGAGGTGGTTCTTATCACGATATTGAGCATTCCGATGAATTTTCAGCTCTTACTGAAGCGATTAAAACTGCAGATAAACAATTAAAAGAAAATACATTATTTAAAAAAAATTGGATTGATGGTATCGCCCATGATATAAGAACACCTCTCTCGGTCATTATTTCCAATGCTGATTTAGTAAAGACTGAAACCTTTCCTGCTGACGGTGTTGCTAGAAGAATGAACAATATACTAGTTGAAAGTTATTACATTCAAAATACATTAAATGATTTAAATATCCTTGAACGAATAACCAATCAACAGATAATGCTGCAAGCTTCGACTACTAAAGCCCTTCCTTTCTTTAAAGAAATCATCATAAAATTTATTAATCAGCAAATGTGGGAAAACTTTGACATTTCATTTGATTATAGTGAGAAGATTTCAGAACAAGTCATATTTATCGAAAAAAATTTGATGTCTCGCGTGGTGCATAATATTATTTACAACACCATATTACATAATCCAAATGGTTGTTGTATTGATATCTATCTTGAAATCGTAGATAATAAACTAGAATTATCTATTCAAGACAATGGTGTCGGAGTTTCGACAGATAAACTAGATAATCTTAATAAAAGTGAAGATAGTCTTACAATGGGAGTTACGGGAATAAATAGACATGGAATTGGACTTAAAATATCTAAGCAAATCATAGAACTTCATAACGGAACGATTGTTTTCAATAGTATGGAGAAAAAGTATTTTAAAACAACCATTTTACTCCCTATTTCTTAAAACTTTCATCTATGAATAACATTTTTTTAAAAAGTTACTATGCTAGTGATATACAAGAAGTTCTCAGATGAAGTTAACCAATTAAGCATATGTGAAACTAACCTCAACTACTATATTGCTTTTTGCCAATCACTATCACTATTACACAGAATTTACAACTATACATAGAATTGTAAATTCTGCTAAATAATTTTTAAATTTTGAACAGGACTTTCGCTCAATCCTTTTTAACCATTACACTTTCTATTCAAGATTTCCACAAAAGCCTCCAACCTTCTTACAGATTCTTCATAATCTTCAAGGTGATAGTTGAGTAACTCTTGGTGTTCCATCTTTTCTTGCTCAATTTGCTCCAAACTAGTATTCTGTGTAAGACTAAATTTCGAAAAATCATACCTTGCTAATTCTCTACTTTCGTAATCGTTACTCTTTAGATTGATAAGTATTTCCGCCATCTTGTTTAAGGTGGTGATTTTTTCTTGGGTTTGAGCGAGTTTTATGTCTAGCTCTGCTATTTCTGAAACCAGATCTTCTTTGATGTTCTGATATTTCTTATCCGTTTCGGTCAGTTCAATCAAGAGGTTAATCTCAGAAATCATTTCTTGAAGTTTTTCTACAGTTGGTCTTCTGTATGGGAGCTTCTGACTGTCATTAGTAAGCTGTCTTATCAAAGTTCGTCCTTTGATATAGCGATTCTTATCCGAATGTTCTTTGTTATAGACAAAATAAGAGGTCGTTTCTCTAATATAGACTTTGTATTTTTTCTGATTATCCTCTTCAATGATATCCAGTTGGTAATTTGGAATGAAGATAAGACCACTCTGTTTGACACCGAAAGAAACCTTGATATAAATTCTCTCACCAACTAGCATCTCTATTTTGTGTTCTGCAAGTTCCACTTCAAATTTATGAACGGAATCTCGTTTTTCCTTAAATGTCTCAAAGGCTTCTTCAATTTTAAATGTGGATCTACTAAGGTGTTTTGAATTGGGAATTTTTTCCTATCAAATTGCACATCGCAAATAAAATTTTCATTTTCTGGAACCAGTCCTCTTTTTCTATTCCTTCTTAGAGGTAAACTAGCCGTTTCAAGAAGTAAATCTAATCAAAATCCTATGGAGACCTTTCCTTAACTATCTCTTTCTAGCTATAAAACTTCATTCATGTCTTATGGTCTCTTCTTTGATCAAGCTATCTCACTATTATTTTTTTCCTTTGTCTATTTCATAATAAAATACCCCAAAAGTTAGATTTTTTTCTGTCTAACTTTTGGGGTGCAATTCATTTCATAAATTGTTTTCATACTGCAAAAGTGATACTAACAATATCCTTCGCATTTTAAACAAAGTCAAATAGTGAAATTTCTTCGTAAACTTTTACTTCTTCTACCTCATTAACAAAGGTTTCAGAAACTACTTCTGTAGAAACATTATCATTATATTCTTCAGTTATTCCAAAGAGTTCAGAAATACTTTCTAGGAAGTCATCAGCCATATCAAGAACTTCTTGTGAAACAACAACATGATTCATTTCTTCAATGGTTTCTTGAGCAACTACTTCTTCCTCGAAAGTAGCTTCTGCCTCATCTACTGACTCATCGATAACTTCAACAAGTTCGCTTTCTTCATCAGGATCATAGCTAGCACTATATTCCTCGGTGATTGAGCTAACTTTTACATCAGAGTCCTCATCCATTTCTGGATGGTCTGCCTTATACTGCAATTCAAATGTATTGATAGCCTCTTCAATTTGTTCTACAGTAGGCTTCTTAGACTCGTCCTCGACTTCGATAAGAGGATTAACAATGGCACGTTTAGCTGATACATAGTCAAGACGAGCTTGGTCTGCAAAAACATCTGCAGCTTCTCCTCGCTTAATAGTATCTGAACAACGGTCAATGTTTTCCTGTAAGAGTTTGGCTTGTTTATCCATACCATCAATAACATTATTGATACGTTGGATAGTCCCAATGCCACTCGCAAAATCTAGTCGAACAGCATAGCTGTTTTGACCAATAATATGTAGGTCAAGCATACGTTCTGGTTGCCAAGGTGATTTTTGTTCCAACGCACGAAGGACAAAACCACGATAATGAGCAAGGGTTGTCATTTTCATATGGAGTGGATCAGAGGCAACATTCATTTGCATCGCATAGTTCAGTTGATTACCTGCAGCATCTTTCTTAGTTGCTTCGTATCCATCTGGTTCAAATGTCATAACAAATGGGTTATGTTCAACCTCATATTTCTTACCATCTTCTTTTTCAACCACTTCTTTCCAAGGTCTTGTCTTTTCTGCAAGCTCTTTATCCTGGACTAATAGAGAAAGTTTCTTCTCGTAAATTTCCTTATCTTTAAGGGCTTGCTTAATACGTTTTTGAGACAAATCAATATCACGTTTCCAAGCTTTCCGACGATTAGACAACAACTCAAATTCGTTATCAAGTTCCATCTTAAGTTTAAGATATGGATTACCTGTCGCAATGGCTTTAAATTCAGAGGCTGAGAGTGTTTGCTCGTCAATATCCTCTGAAGCTCGCATCGGTGTACGACTGGTCATGATTTGCGTAATATAACGGAGCTTTGTTTCTTGAATCTGCCAAAGGTAGTTATCAAAACTTCCTTTCGTGATATAGTGGAAAATATTTACCTTACGATAGATATTTCCTTGACGAACCAAGCGTCCATTACGTTGGATAATATCAGACGGTTTCCAAGGCACATCGAGGTGATGAACAGCTTTCATACGACGTTGTACGTTAAGACCGGTTCCTCCTTTTTCCGTTGAGGCCATGAGAATACGAATCTCACCAGCATTCATTTGACGTTGAAGTTGGAGCTTAGCCTTTTTGTTAGCAGCATCGTGAATAAAAGCAATCTCTTCTTCTGGAATCCCACGTTCAACAAGCAAATCTTTCAACTCTTGATAAACAGAGAAACCCTTGCCATTAGGAGTTCCAAGGTCAGAGAAAATCATTTGTGTCCCTTTATGCTTAGCCTCCATGTGATAAATCTTATCCACTCGCTCAACCACTTGCATGAGTTTATCTGCATCAGCTCTTACATAGAACTCCGCATCCAGCAAACGCATGTCTAAAGCCAACTTTCTGGCTTCACTAGTGATTTTGAGCATGTTATCTTCACTAGGATCTACACTCCCATTTTTAACTCGGTCTGAGCGTTCTACAAGCTCATCCAAATAAACCTTTTGGTTATCAGTCAACTGACTTTCAACCGCGACCTTTTCTACCATAGGAACCGGAAGATTAAGGTCTTCAGTCATTTGGATATCTGCAGTCTGACGATAAATCGCCATCAGCTCAGGAAGATTCATAAATTTAGCAAAGCGTTTACGTGAGATGTACTTATCTCCAGTAGGATTAAGCTCGAGACTATTCTCAACAATCCCAAATGCACCAACCCAAGCATCAAAGAAACTGACACCGAAATGTTCCATAACATCTGGTTGAAGGTAATTCATCATCGTATACATTTCACTGATAGAGTTGGAAACAGGCGTACCAGTCGCAAAAACAACATGACGTGTGTCATGCTCTTCCTGAAGCACGCGCACCTTCATTTCCATATCCATATTCTTTTTTGAGGTACGGTTGGTAATACCAGCAACGTTCCCCAAACGTGTCATAGGACGGACATTCTTATACCCGTGGGCTTCATCAACAAAGAGCATATCAATACCAAGGCTTTCAAAGTTGATAAACTCATCAATACCAGTCTTGTTTTCAAGCAACGTTTCTAAGTTTGCCTCAAGACTTCTACGCATAGATTGTGCTTGTTTGAATGTGATTCTGTCGTCATTAGCTTTTGCGTAACTAATGATCTCATCAAGTTCATCAATCTTTTCAGAAATAAAGGCTTGTTCACGTTCTTGTGAGACACGAACTTTCTCAAATTGAGAATGTCCAATCACAATACCATCATAGTCGCTCGTTAGAATACGAGAAACGAACAAGCGACGACGTGACTTTTCAAAGTCCTGCTCTGTCGTAACAAACACTTTCTTGGTAGGGTAGAAACGCATAATTTCTTGACCAAATTGTGCTGTTAGACTAGATGGAACCACAAACAATGGTTTATGAATAAGCCCTAGTTCTTTCATCTTGAAAGCTGCAGAAATCATGGTTAGTGTCTTACCAGTACCCACTTCGTGAGCGAGGAGTGCACGTCTCTCTTCAAGAATACGTTGTACCGCATTTTTTTGGTGAGGGCGAAGCTCTACTCCTTTAGCCAACCCATCAAATTCCAAGAGACTTCCATCATATTGACGTGTCACATAGCGATTAAAGACTTCATTGTAGGTATCCTCAATCACTTCTTGAACTGTTGGGTTTTCATGAATAAAGTTCTTAAAGCTTTCTTGTAGAACACGCTCACACTCACGTAGGTTTGCTGTAGCCACTTCATCAACCTTCCGTATAGGATTTTCAGTCGTACCAAAGTTACGCATGATTGTTGGTTGATTACTTGTAAGCAAGTGAGCCACAATATCTGTTGCGTGTGAGTAGCTTTTATTGTACTCATCACGTAGACCTAAACGAAGGTTAGATTGACGACTCATATAACGGTTTAACAAGCGTTCGTTGAAACCTCGTCCAATTCTGGATTTCACTAATAGCGATTTAGCTTCATCAGAATGGAGACCAACTGGTTCATCCAAAAGGTTACTAAACACCCATTGAGAAACGACGTTACCAGGAATCCAGCTAGAACCAATACTGAAATCAATATCAGATAAGACAACTGGTTCTGGTACAACAGATAAAATCAATTCCAAATAACGTTCCCAATCCGCTAGTGTATCTCCGTCTTCAATGAGGGAGTTAATACAATCACGTTTAGTGAGCACATCACCTGAAAGGAATTTATCCTTAGTAACATAGTGTACCGTCTTATCATCACTATAGCGTTCTACGTCAATCATCACTGTCTCACCTAGTTCTGAAATCATCATATCTTCTGAGACATCTGGATAGACAGAACTCATGAGGTTCAAATCAACGCCACGACCTTCTGAAAGCGACACATTCAAGGCTTCTACTGCTGACATCACTTGATGGAGGTGTTTTTTAGGACGAATAGTTGGCTTTTTAAAAGCATCTGACTTCACAAAAACTACCTTTGAGCTGTCATTCTCGTCCAACTCCTCTAATTCAAGACTAGCGATAAGAGGATAACGATCATCTCGGTCAAAGAGGCGAGCATTCACCGCTTGATTGATATAGCCATACTTCTTCTTGAAAGTATCGTAGGCTTGATTAAGTGTTGCAAGCAGTTGTTTGAATTTACCTTCATCATAGTCTGTCGTCATTTGAATATCAATAATGGCTTGATACGCATTTTTGATAGCAACCATGCCACGGATACGCTTGTTTTCTGTATCCGTAAGGGGTGTTTCATAGAAATAAATACCTTTGTAAAGCCCTTTACTTTTAGCTGCTTTAGAAGGTGTTTGACTTACCCATGTATTCGTAACAATATTAGGGTCTGCTTCTACTGCTGCTTCAAAGTCTAAAATGGCTTCTTCTTTGTATTTTTCATCATACTTTACAAACTGCCCCTGTTCGTCTTGATAAAAAATCATTTCCGCTGCGCGTGAGCTAGGACGGATAGACGTGTTATCACGATAATAGACACGACCATTTTTATCACAAGCATACTCATTTAATCGAATATCAAGTGAAGCAAGTAAGTCTTGGTCAAGATGATTCACTTCTTCTTTGAGGATAATCTCACGTGGCTCTAGTCTCTCTACTTCGAAAGGAACTGTTACTTTTGATAGTGCTTTTTGAAGATCTGAAGCTAAGTCAAAAGAGCTATCTACCACAAGATCCAGTGTTCCACCATTGAAATTACGTACCTGATAATCACCTAGGACGCAAGGATTTTTACAAATAGCATCCTGGAAGAAATAAGGATTGAGTGAGACACGCTTATCAAAGGGGAGTTTCTTTCTATCTGAAGACCAGAAATCGATATTATTATCGGAAACGGGGATAAAAGCTCCTTTTTGGAAAAAGAGGATATCTGTTACCACTCGTGTTCCAGCATCTTTAAATGCAGTATTTGGTAAGCGGACACCACCTAAAAACTGAGTTCCGCTACGACGGAGTTCTGGCAGAATTGAACCAGCACCCTTATCTGCAGTACCAGTTGAAGTGATAGCAGCAACCATCCCATGATAGGGTACCAAATCGATAGCTTTCTTAAAGAAGTAATCATGAATACGATAAGGTTTATTATCATAAGCCTTATCGACAATGCGAACATCCGCAAACGGAACATTCGTAATGACCAAGTCAAATGGTGTCCCTTCAAAGTTTACTGTTTCAAATCCTTGGACTAAAACAGTAGCATCTTGATGAAGGTGTTTAGCAATAGCACCAGTAATGGTATCAAGTTCAATTCCATAAAGAGTAGAATTATTCTTGATATCCTCTGGCATTGTTTCAAAGAAGATACCAGTACCCATTGATGGATCAAGAATATTACCTCCTTTAAAACCACTTTCTACAATCTTATCCCACATTGCAGTAGCAATCTCTGGACTTGTGTAGTAAGCCGTAAGGGAGCTCATTTCCATCGCACGATATTCTTCTTTAGTGACAAGACTTTTTAGCTCATCACGTTCTTTTGCAAAACGATTAATCTTACTATCAAAGAAATCGTTAGCAAGTCCTCCCCAACCAACATAGTTAGAGAGAATTTCTTGTTCGGCACTATCAGCTAGACGGTTATCTGCTTCGAGTGCTTTCACAAGTTTAATGGCAGAAAGGTTAGCTTGAACCTTTTCTGCTTTTGTCATTGTTTTATTTTGTTTTTGTTCTTCCATTGTTGTTCTTTCTCCTTAAAACTAAAAAAGACCTGGTATAATACCAAGTCTTTCTTTTTCGTTAAAGTCATTGTTTGCCGTCTTCCTAAGTTAGGATGATGGTTTTCTAAAACAAACGGTTCATCGTTGAGTTCTAGTATTTTCCTCCTCTTATCTAAAACTGAATTTTAAGCTTTCCACAATGGGCTAAAAATTGTTCTGCTTCTTTCTTAGCCTCTTCATCTGCAGCTTTGTTCCGTTCTCCTCTCAGTTGAATAATCCTATTATTTTTCAATTCTAGGGTATAGAGAGGGGTTTCTCTGTCAGTTTTATCACGTACAAAGACAATAATAGAGGAACCGTAGACAAAGTGTTCCTTTGTATACCTTCCAACACAGTGATGTAGGTGTTTCCCCTCTTTGACAATTTCACTTTCATTTTTAGGAAAGATAAATGCATACTTGTCAAATGTTGTCTGAGCCTTCATCATGTTTGCCAAGCGTTCAGCTGTTACAATTCTCAACTTCGCCTCTTTCTTTTCTTCCTCACGTCGTCTTTTCTCCGCTCTCAAATTACTTACGGCATTAGTTACACGTAAATGAGTCCCGCGTTCTAGTTGATTCTCGAGAAGAACCGAATAATTTTCGACAATCTCTGTATGTTTGTTTTCCCAATTTTTAGGTATAACTACATAATCTCCATCAAATGGAATTCCCAGAGCTTCTACCATTTCTCGATAGTCCTCATAATCACGAAGACAGACCTCATTTTTCATCATCCAGTTAATGAAACGAATTGGTTTCACCGTGGATGGTAAGATACTATTTAAACGCTTAATTAGTGGCGTCCTGTTAGGAACCATAGCATTTATAAGTAACTCGTATAAACCCTCGAAGGTTCGACCATATTGTCTACGCAAATCTTCCTCAAAAAATGCCTTTTCAACATTCATATCCGTATTTTTTAGAAACGGTTTATTCCTTTTAAGAAAGTTCATGGTAACCTTACCCATATTTGCATGACCATGTCCTAGACTAGATGAGTAATAAGACCTATAAAAAGTAGACCCTACCAAGTCTTTGACGATTCCACGCGCCTTGATTTTTTGGGCGAATTCAATACGTTCTCTATATTTATAGAGATGAGGTAGTACTATGCTTATCTCAAAATTATCTTTAATCACTTGTCCAAAATCTAAATATCTCAACTCAGACTTTGTTTGTAATTTCTGAATAAGACTTTCCATATCCCCATAAAGCGTATAGACACTAAATGCACCAGAACCAAAAAAGAGAGCATTCCTCTGATTTTGGAATCCACTTCTATAGATATCTTTACCTTTTTGGGCTGAAAGATATGGATCCCGGTGGGCTTTAACAATCTTATTGTTGGCAAGCTGATAAAAGTTGTAAAGTCTGACTTTGAACTTTTCTTTTCCTTTTTCGAAGGATTGAGTCACAGAATACATCTGCATTTCAATGCGTTTCTTTGTAACTCCCATCCAGACATAGTAGAAAGTATCTCCTACAAAGGTTAAACGGCTATTAAGTGATAAGCGTTTTGTAACCTTTTCCGAAAATTTTTTTCGGTCTGAAGAGATAATTGTCCTGGACTTATTAGTCCATTCATAGATAGGAAAATCATTCATCGCCCACTTGAAAAATCCGTTAGGAACTTTTAGACGATTGTCAACGATTTCTTGAATAGTCATTTCTTTTGTCATTGTTTTTCTCCTTAATCAATAAAAAATGGCCCTAGGACCATTTTTTTCATCATTTTTGTTAAAATTCCCCTTCTTCAACAGATAAATCTGAAAAAAGATCTAACTGTTCCACAACCTCTTTAGGCATTTTCTTTGTTTTTGGGGTCTTTTTAGGTTTCTTAGTTGATTCCTTGCTATCAGCAGTCATTTTACCTACTACTGATTTAGTCTCAACTTTAGGGGGGTTCTTTTTAGTTTCTGTTTTAGTTAGGCTCTTATTCTGTTTCTTTTTTGGCTTCTTAGTTGGTTGCTTGGCTGATTTCTTACTACCAGTAGTCATTTTACCTACAACTGGTTTAGTCTCAACCTTTTCAGCGGTAAAATACTCTTTAACCCAAGAAAAGACTGTGGCATCATCAACCATAGCACCCTGACCCTCCCTATAATCAGATTTACTTGCTTTTCTGATGCAGTAAGCCATAGCATCCTTAATTGTACGATCAAGATGTTTGAGAATCCCAGCAATCAGTTCATCATCCTCTTGATGATCAACTATCCAATTATGAATAGCATCCTCAGTCGGTGTATGTGCTTCAGCCATTTCATCATCAAAATGGCTTACTGCCATAAAGCGGTCGAAAGCATCAATTTTAATTGTATCAGTCATTGTTTTTCTCCTCTATTTAATAAAAGCTACGTTTCGTTTCCCATCTTGTCCTTGTTTCATTTCTAAAACATCATGTGGGATTGAAAAGTCATCTTTATAGGCTGTTGTAACGACACTTAAGCCTTCAGAAACAGCCTTAAGTACTGCTTCTACTTCTTCTTGTGTATTTGCTTCACCAATAAACAAGACATTAGGGTTAAAGCGTGGAACAAAAGTGACCAGAGCATCATAGTCCATACGGTTAACCTCATTGACTTGTAGCTGACAAAAAGATACATCTTTAATTTCGACATGTCTTTCAATTGTCATCACTTGCCCTTCTTTAAAAGCTTCAGCAAGTAACAAGTAGGCTAAAGTCGTTTTACCAACACCTGGACGACCAGTAATGATGTGTAAGCCCGGAAAACCTACTCGTTCAAGTACCTTTTCCAAGCTACTATCAAAATGAAAGTCACGCAAAGAAATTCGATGCTCCTCACCATTGATACAAGCTTTCGGATAATCTAATAGTCGTATAGCCATCGTTTCTAGACCTCGAAAATCGCCTACCGTTGATATCCTGATGGTGATAATACTTCCATCATCCAACTGATAGTCACAAGTACCTAGTTGGCCACGCCGTTTTTCGAACACAATCATATCAGCCATAACTTTTATATGATTAAATAGAACATCCGCAGCTTCTGATGAAATGTGGTCATAGACATGTTTAACATCAGCCTTTCTAAATGCTACCTCGTATTCTTCACCATGTGGGAAGAAGGTAATATCTTGGATATTGTTATCGATAGCTTCTTTAAAAGCCTGTTTAATATAAGTAATCATTGTTTTTCTCCTTTTCTAGTAACAGCTTTAACTCTGCAGCTTCTTTCTGCAATTCACGAATCGTACTCAACAACTCGTAACGTTTGGAAAGAACCTTATCTCTATCAAGAATTGTAGTTTTCTTGATAAGGTCATCCTTATCAATTTTATACAGTTTACAGAGCATCGAAAATTGTGGTTCTTTAGGAATAGACCGTCCTTTTTCATAATTATTGACAGTCCCTTTAAAAACCCCAATTCTGTTTGCAACGTCTTGAAGAGATAGTGGTCTATCTAATTCTTTTCTAGCTGTTTCTAGTATTGAACCTAATGTCACTCTATCTAAAGTGTAATAAGGTTCCAAATACTTTTTGACCGTCATCCCAGTCATTTTTTCTCCTCTCAGAACTCAAATAAGCTTAACTGCTCTCCTTCAGTCGTTGGTTTATCTTCAAGTGGCTTTCGACAAGCTACTAATGCTTTTGGCACCTTCTCGACCTTATAAATAGGTTGCATTGCACGATAGTTCTCAAAGAACGTGTCAAAAAATGCAAACAAAAGGTGTCGACATTGCCTCAAAGCTCTATACTCTAATCGAGTATAGTAAGTAGCTTCATCAGATAGCAGTTCTGAATCTTTGGTATAAGTTTCAAAAACCCACCATTCAAAGCCACGTGCAAACACTTCAGTCGGTGTCAAATAATAATCCAACTTCTTCTTAATATGAACAGCTTGAGCTAAGTCCGTTCTGGTTTCCTCTGCTATTTGAATAAGTTTCAGCAAGCTAGCCTTGTAGATATAACGAATATCTTTAAAGCTATGAGACGTAGAACTAATGATTCCAGCTTTATCATACGTATAGTCTAAATAATGACCATACTCATGGATGAAGGATGAGGAATCTCTTACATCAACTGCCATGATATTTAACCCTGGCACATAAAGTCCGCTTGCTTTATGTTTTCCTAGCTTTCGGAATTTGAGTTCGGGCTCTACAGTAGAATGAGGTAAGTGATTACACAACTTCTCCCATTCTTTCTCTAGAACCCTGAATTTCTCCTTGTCAAAATCACTACCTCGATAACGCTCGGTATCTACTTCGACCTTTGAAAACCCTAAATCAAGAAACGTCGTGTTACTGTTCATTTCATGATCTTGAAAGATTTTATCCTCACGCACACTGGCTATCGTCTTAGTTGACTGATTAACATATTGTGCATTTAGGTTGGCTGCAAGAGCATCTTCATACTCTCTTTTTAGAACGTTAGCTATCTTTTGGATATTTCCATAATAACTACAATCCTTGTAGATACCTTCACTATGGATAGACATCAATTCAAGAAAGCTAAAAGATACTAGTCCATACCTTGTTTGTGAATTTCTCTCTCTCCAAAAACTTAGGTTTTTCTTCAAAGGTACTCTAACCTTTGAATCGTCGACAATAAGAAGATACAAGGTACGTTTGGTATCTTCTGCACTTTTAGTAGCAGGTAATCTACTACCTTGGAGTGTGAGAAGAATCTGTTCACCAAAGAGGTGTTCTTGATTTTCTTCATCTCTCAAACTCATACCCTCAAACAGGCTTTTTAGCTTATTCGAAAAATGAGCTTGATCATAACCAATGCCTTCAATATCAGCCATGATGTCTTTGACTTTATAGGCTGTAAAGACATTATCTTGTCCGAACACCTCTACAGCTAGTGCTCCAACTTCTTGAGATAAAAGTTCATGACAGTGATATCTGCGAATATTCGCATAATAATTACAGAATTTCCTCACGATATCTGTAATTTTATCAGTCTCTTTTATCTTTGGGAAAGACACTTTTTGTGCAGTTTTCCTAGCTATCACATTTAATAAATTCATTGTTTTTCTCCTTCATAGAAAAAAGGAAGGTTAGCTTAAAGCTACTACCTTCCTCTTTCTTTTAAATGTACTATGTACGATACACTATAGACTATACATAGTATGATATACAATTTATTGCGTAAAAAAAGGAAACCTAATTATTGTTATCAAGTCTCCTTGCAAAATCTCGTTTATGTCTTTTGTGACTCTCGATATTTCGAGAAATATCATTCTTATCCCAGATTTGTAATTCCCAAGGATAATAGAAATTACTTCTGTTTTTAAAGTAGACATGGATGCCAGTATAGTCTTCAGTATCTTTTAAATACCAATTTTTTAGTCCGTATTCTTCCTTCCAATCATCTAAACGATTCATCACTTCAGTAATGACAGATGTTGGCAAAATGACACGTGCTCCAAAAATATCATTTAAAACCGAATTTACTGGATACCCTTCTGGTCTTTTAGTAAAACGCTCAATCTTGTCTAAAATAGATTCAGATGTCTTCACTCGATAGAAGTAACTAATATCGCTGACATCTGCTACCATTAAATAATCGTTGATAGATTCGTGTAGATTCAAACGATATTTTAGAATCTCATCAACCGGCACCTTCGCAAAAGTGTGCTTAAGATTAACTTTAGCAATTTTACCACTTTCAAAATACTCCTCTGAGTACTTTTTATGAATGGTGTTGATTTCAAAGATTAGTCGCTCTACTTTCTTGATATCTGTCACAAGCTCATACTTCTCCATATTTTTTCTCCATTATACCATACTTGGCTATTATAAGTTATAAGTTTTGAACCTGATCTTTTCTTCTGGTGAAGCTTTCAAAAGGAAATCATCAATTCCCTTTTCGCGAGGCCAGATTAGAGCACGAACCGTACAAGACTGTTTAGTAACTAGATCTTGAACCATGTCATACATACGTTCAAATACCGAGTCATTATCCTCAAAGTCTTGGTCAAATGCAAGATAAATTGGTTTAACCTTTTTGAGTTCAGTCTTTCCGATAAAGTCCGAGATAGGACGCCATGCTGCTACTCCTGCCATAGAGATAACACAGATACTGCCCAGTTGAGAAAGACGAGTGTTTTTCGCAACTGATGCGGTGATGTCCCCCTTAAGCAGACCTTCAGTAACTAGAAGGTTATCAACCTTACTCATAAGATTGACTTTTGCCTTACCTTCTTCAGAAAAGCGTGCTTGTTCTAAGACTTCATCAGAATAAGCAAAATGGGGAAAGGACTTAGCACTCGTTCCTTCTGGTTTATATGCTGACGAAACAAAGACATATTTTTGCCCTTTTTTAAATGTCAACTCAAGTCCAGAACGAAGTTTAACACTAGTTTCCTTAGTTGTCCCACTTGCTAGTTCGTGTGATGAACCTTTAGCAAACACATACCAATCGAAACTTCCGTCGTCATTTTGAAAGACCTTAGCAGTACGTGCATTTCGTCCCTCTTGAAAGGCTTCGTTTACTTTGGCTTGATAACTAACGTTATCAAGACGTACTTGAAAACCTACAATTTGTCCCCAAGAATTGCGACATGGAATTAGAATTCCATCTTTTGATTCAAAAATAGGACATTTTGCGTTTTCATTCCAGTAGAAGCCAGGCACTCCACGCCATGCCTCTTTAGGAAGACCATTTGCAACAAAGAGCTTTTCCCAAATAGTTGCTGGATGAGATACTGTTGTATCAACCTGTTTCTGGCGTGTTTGCTTTGTTGATGAAGCATAGCCACGCAGTGCAATAGTCTCAACAGAAAGACCTCGTTCTGCACTTGTTAAGTGCTTAACATGGTTCTTAGTCAATCCCAACACATCAATCACAAGAGAATTTACCTTGTGAAGTGTTGAGATACTTGCTAAAGGCTGACTTTTCCAACTAGGTTCAAAAGTCACGTTTTTAGCTTTTTGGGGATCCAAATCATAAATAGTCCCAGCACTACCAAATTGTGGTTTGTCTGGGTCTATTTTTCTTGCACAAACTGCCTTTGACTGATCTGCGAAGACTAGACACCAATCTGGTTTTCCACAAATAGGACAAGGGTAATCACGTCCTACACGAATTAATTCTTGATTTCCAATTGTGATTAATTTAGTCATTTTTTCTCCTTTAAATAATTGTTGTTGTAAAGTGACCTTGGAAAGCCTCGAATACCTATTCGTAGCCTTTCCTCCGCCTGCCGACAAATTAGAGTTGGGAACACCTGTTCCTCACCTCTAAACATCGAGATGTCGCCTTTCTTTTTTGTCCGTCTACCCAAACTCAAAACAAAAAAAGCATAACAAAGAAGCCGG
>OODN01000107.1_pt1 | contig 76340 bp, 71 predicted proteins | sample 1671651 | NCBI WGS metagenome assembly OODN01 (sample SAMN06348178, study PRJEB24527) | human gut metagenome | biome: human gut; feature: ankylosing spondylitis patient; material: feces | host: Homo sapiens | place: China | collected 2015-10 | reverse complement strand
TTTTGCGCTGTCATAAAATCACCTTGTGTCGTTAATATTTTTACTAATTATAATAGATATTTTGGAAGTGAATAAACAGTGAACAACCAAGCATTTCAAAAATTATCGCCTAATCATCCATTAACTAATGAACAAAATAGTTTGATTAACCGAATTATCAAGTTTGCGGCTGCGCATTTACAAAACAAAAACATCCCGGCTGTTTTTACTATCTATGGTGATGCTGGTACTGGCAAAAGTGTGATTCTCTCATCGCCATTTGATCGGATTCAAAAACTAAGCCGCAACAATACTGCACCATTTTCGGGTACGCAAAATTATTTTTTAGTAAATCACCCTGAACTGCTTAAAGTCTATAAACAAATCGCGGGGCCACTACAAGAACTTTATAAAAAAGACTACATGCGGCCTACTTCATTTATTAACCAATTAGATAAAAAGCAAAAGACAGCGGACATCGTAGTAATTGATGAAGCGCATCTGCTTTTATCGCAGCCAGATCATTACAATAACTTCTATCATAATAATCAGCTTGAAGAGATTATTAAACTAGCCAAAGTTGTCGTTCTTGTTTTTGATGAATATCAGGTGCTGCGCATGAAGAGTTTTTGGACTAAAGAGCGCTTGAAACAAATTACGCATCGCTACGCCCACGAAGAATATGTTTTACATCATCAATTTAGGATGACGGCTCCGGATAATCTGATCAACTGGTTTGATGCTTTTACTCAAGGAACTTTGCGGCCACTAGATAAAACCATGTGGCAAAATTATGATTTCCGTATTTTTACCGATGCCGAAAAAATGCGCCAGGAAATCATTAAACGAAATAATGAAGAAGGTCTAGCGCGGGTTCTTTCTACATCCGGCTATCCTTCCACCTTAGACGGCGGCAAACATTACATTAAAGAAGGTAACTTCAAAATGCCGTGGGATCAGTACAATTACACGTCAACGCCATGGGCCGAGATTCCGGAAACCATCAATGAGGTTGGTTCTATTTATACTTGTCAGGGTTTTGATTTAAATTATGCCGGCATCATTATTGGACCGCCAACTAGCCAGGTTCCTCATACTAACAAGCTGCAGGTTAATTTAGACAAAATCACCGATACAGAGATGTTTAAAAAGCGTAACGATCTGACCGATTCTCGAGCCAAGCTTAAATATGAAGAAAAAATGGTACTAAATTCGCTAAATGTTCTTTTCAAACGTGGTATCAAAGGCACTTACCTCTATGCCCATGATCCATATCTGCGACAAACTTTAAATAGCTTGTTCATTCAAGCAAATTGTATGTAAGCCTTTTTGTTTACATTTTCTTAATAATTTTGAACTTGTATGGACCAAGTATCGCGCTAAAATGGAGATTAGGCATGTTTAAGGGAGGCCCTCAAAATTTTTAAGAAAACAATTATCGGGATGGCTGCTGTCACTTTGCTAGGCGTTGCAGCACCTACAGTTAAAACAGCAACTCCTGTTCAAGCGAGCACATATCCCAAAACAGAAATGCGCAGTTTTGTACGCAATGTTTTTGCTCAAAACAATAGTCGCGGCAGTGCTGTAATTATCAAAAATGGTCGTCCGCAGCAAATTAGCTACGGCTGGGCTTGGTACGGCAAAAAGATCGGTAACGGAAACGAACAAGTAGTTTATCCAACTGGTTCTCTGCAAAAGATAATTACTGCAGCCATGGTTATTCAATTAATGAATGAAAAATGGCACACCAGCGAGCGTTTTACTCAAAACACCAAAATATCACGTTGGTTCCCTAACCTTAAAAACGCCGACAACATTACAGTCGGTGAATTAATGACCCATACTTCCGGCATTACTGCAACAGGTACCGAAACTGACCGCGGCAGCGATAGTTCCGAAGAAGAAGCCATTAATTGGGCTATCAATAATGCAAATTCCACTGATCCCGGCACTCCCGGAACTTATTCTTACAATAATACAAACTATATTTTGCTTGCCGGCATTATCAGAAAAGTCAGCGGCCAATCTTATGAAGAAAACTTCAACAGACGCATCATTAATAAATTAGGTTTAACCAATACTTATCTTTACCAAAACATCCCTAGCGGAAAAACAGATCCAATTTCTTACACTTGGGACAACGGCAACAACTATCAAGATCCACAATATATAAAAAGATCTTTAGCATCTCAACTTCCAGGTGCAGGTAACATGTTTACCACTCCAATGGATTATTACGAGATTCAAGTTGGTTTAACCAATGGAACCATTTTAAGTAAGTCAGATTTCCATTACCTTACTCACTTAGACAGTAAGGTTAATGATTATTCTGGCGGTGTACATATTGAAAACAACGATACTATTAAATCTGCTTACGGCAATTTAACTGGTACTCACTTCGGTATGTGGTTCGAAATGACAACTGATAATCGCAACGGTTTGATTATGTTCTTAAATCAAACTTCAGGCGATGAAGATGCGCAAAAAGCAATGGGCTTGCAAATTTTGAATCATATTAGGGCTAACACTTTTACAGATGATTAAAACAAAAACAGCTTTCTACATACAGAAAGCTGTTTTTCTTATGCAAATAAATATGTGTACATCTCACTAGTGAGCGGCGTTTCGAATAATAAATTCATCCCTACGGCTGGCTTTTTCTTAGCACCAATCAATTCTTCCTTAACCGACTTAGGATCAATTTTTGCCTCACCTAAATAGAAGAACTGCTTGCCTTCCGCATCACTTCTTTTAACAAACAAGTGAATGTGCATCCCTTCAGTATGTAGCAAGCGCTGCACTTCTTCCGAATTTAAATGACGTGGCACTCTTGTATACCAACGCAAACTTCGACCATTTTCTAACGTATTATTGTAGATTGCGTTGCGCTTTTGATCATCATTCTTCTCATAAGTGATAAACATTGGCGTATCGTGTTCGCCAACGCGATAGCCATACATTGGAGCAGAAACATCTTTGGGCCAGTTTAATAAACGGCAAGCATCTTTACGATCATATTGTTGATACAGAGTAAATTGATGCAGATTGTCATACGACTCATTTAATTCCAGCCCCGTTTTAATTACGTCTTCTGCCAATCGTTTAAACCAGTTATTTTGTTTAAGTACGGCGGCTAATTTTTCATTCAGTTCATAATCAAGCAGATTGCTATGCTCAATTAGCGGCAGATCGCCATATTGAGCTTTTTTCGTTGTCTTGCCCTGCTTAACGTCGAAAAATGACAAAGATAAAATGTCTTCAACTGACTGCAACACTGCTTCATTCACATAACCACATTTTTGCAAAAGACTGACGTAGTCTTCTTGCTTTACTTTGCCGTTTTTGAAAAGCAAATCTAGCAAAAGCAATTCATGTATTCTTTTACCATTTAATAATTCCTTGGTCAGAAAAGTTAATACCTGATTTTCATATTTGCTTAGCTCAACAGATTCACCCATTTTTTGTAAAAAAATCGCATAGTCGTCCAAGCCATGATTATTCGCAAAAACAAGTGGTGATACTGAACCATATTGGTAAAAGTCATACAAAAGCGGAATACGACCAATTTTATTTTTCAATTCTTGATAGCTCTGCCGCAATTCACGCAGGCCATCGAGTTTTACCTGATCTAGCGATGCCAAAATCTTTTCAGAGGCCACTTTACTGAAGTTAATCGTTGAAACATCGATCAGATTTGGCAAGCGAGTCTCTCTTTTAGCTCGATCTTTGTCACGCGAAGTATCCTGATTTAAGGCGATCGGGATCAAATAATTATTTTTATAGTTACCGATAAAATCAAGCGCCGTCACGAAGTTTTTACCAGGATATTTCCTAAGCCCTCTCCCTAATTGCTGCGTAAAAACAATACTCGACTGCGTGTTGCGCAACATAATAATCTGATTCAAAGACGGAATATCAATCCCTTCATTGAACAAATCAACGGCAATAATATATTCGATTTTTCCGTTAACCAGTTTGGCAATAACTTCGCTCCGGCGTTTTTCACTATCTTCATTAGTCAAAGCAATTGCTGGATGACCTTTTTTAGAAAACAAGTCAGCTAATTCTTTGGCCTCATCCTGTCTGCTGCAAAATACCAATCCTTTGGCTTGCTTGCCGCAATAGCCATAATAATCAATCTCTCTTAAGACATAATCCACACGCTGTTCAGAAACTAAGTAGCGTAAGCCCGTCGTTTCATCAATCGTCTCGCCATCTGCTTCATAATCCTGCACGCCAACATAATGAAACGGCGCTAGCATCTTTTCCTCTAGTGCATCCCGCAAACGAATCTCATAGGCCAAATTATAATCAAAAATTTGGTACACATTTTGTTCATCCATTCGCTCAGGAGTGGCCGTCATCCCTAGTAAAAATTGTGGCTTAAAGTGCGCCAATATCTTTTGATAGCTTGGCGCCGCTGCTCTGTGCGCTTCATCAATCAAAATATAGTCAAATTCATCTTCAGCTAAACTAGCTAACACATCTGGCTGACTTAAAGTCTGTACTGTCGCAAAAATATATTTTCTGTTTAATTCATGATGACTGCCGCTAAGCAAACCAAAATCTTTTTTCGAACCACCAATTACCTTGTAAAAACTTTCAAGCGACTTCTTCGCAATCTGTTGACGGTGGACAACATACAAAAACTTTTTCGGCTTAAAGTCTTTTACAGCAAAAGCACCTAAATAAGTTTTACCCGTTCCTGTTGCGGAAACTACTAACCCGCGCTTTTCGCCGTTAGCAACTAGTGCATTCAAATTCTTTAACGCCGCTTGCTGCATCTTATTCGGCATAATCTTTTCAACGCTTTTACGGACAACATTTGCTTTAGGCTTTACCCAATTTGCTTTGTATTCTTCCAGCCATTCGCTAGTGATATCAAAACTATTTTGCTCAAGCAAAGCAATCTTTTGTGCAAACTGCTTGGTTAAATTCGCTTGTTTATTCGAACTAACTTTTAGCGCCCACTCATAATTACTAAGCAAAGCTGACCGAGTAAAGTTGGCACTGCCTACAACGACAGTTTGGTAATTTTCATGTCCAAATAAATAGCCCTTAGCATGAAAGCCTGCTTTTGTCGCAATTTTAATTTTTAAATTCGGTATCTTCTGCAGCTCTTCAAAAACACGGGGATTATTGAAGTTAAGATAATCGCCTGTAATAATCGTGCCTGAAACGCCCTTATCAGCTAAATCGGCTAGCACCACTTTAAGTGGTACGAGCATATCCTGTGTGATAAAAGCTACTGCCCAAGTAAAACTCCGGCAGCTAGATAATTCTTCGCGTAAAGTAAACCAGATTTTTTCCTGTGCATCATTACCTAAAACTTTCGGTCCAAATAATTCACTGCCAGGATATCTCTCATCCTCAAAACCGTTTAAAATTGCATCCCGCATCACCGTCATGTTTTTCACCTCGTTAATTGATTCTACTAAAAAAGCACTCGCTTTTTAAAAACGAATGCTTCAAGTTTATTGATTTTGCCATTTTTCATGCCAGCGATACAAAATCAGTGGCAAAACTGATACGATCGCACACATGCCAATCAAAGTCCAAACATAAACACCATGTAAGTAACTTGGAGTTCCTTATGCTGGAACGAAGGTAACGAAGAATGCAATTACGGTAATAATTAATGCCAAAATTGCAATCGCAATACTGGTGTTAGGATTCTTCGACATGTAATACATGCGGTGATAGTCTTCGTGTCTTCTCTTTAAAACAATGTAAGCGATCAACATGATCATATAAACTATCAAGTACTGAGCAGTAGTTGCGGCCAAAGAAACATTAAAGGCAAAGTCCACATTGGCACCACTAGTAAATGTAATCAAAAGCGCAGAAATAGTAACAATGCTTGATTGCAAGATCATGATTCTGATTGGCACACCATGCTTAGTGGTCTTGGCAAAGAATTTAGGCATGTAGCCTTCCCTTGCGGCTTCATACATCCCTTGGTTAGGACCAGCGATCCAGTTACCAAGTTCACCGATGATTCCGCAGGCGAGCATGATTCCCACAATCTTTTGCAATAAATCACCAGGAAGACCAATTGAAGTAAGCAATTTACCATATGTGTAAACAAAGCCAGTACTATTTTGGGATCCTTAGGTACAGTCATTCCAATTGCATACTACCTAACAGGTCAAAGCAGATAGCTGTAATGGCCAAAGCAAGCATAACTTTTGAATAAGAACGAGGATGGTCCAGGTTTTTAATGTGAGGAACTGAAGCTTCCCCACCGCAGAATGCCAACATAAATGGAACAAAGGCAACCAATGTTGAACCATTCAACTTTGGTATAAACCAGGCAATACCAGCAATCAATAAATAAAACAGCGCTGTAGCACCAGTCTTACCAAATGAAGCTAGTTCATCAACAGAAATAACCATTGAGCTAGTCATCGCAAACAGCTTGAATGCAGTCAGACGATTGTATTTCAAGTCCTGCTCCAGGACCCAATCTTCTTTTTTCTCGTTATTCAAAAAATTAACCTCTACTTTTCGAAAAAAATATTTTTTTCGAAAGTAATTATACTAGTGTTTTGATTATTTTACAGGTTAATTTCGAGCAAAATTGGACAGTGGTCTGCTCTTTTTCCGGTATCCATCATTTCTGACCGAACCACCTTATCGGCTATCCGATTAGATACTAGCCAGTAGTCGATTCTCCAGCCAGAGTTGTTGGCCTTGGCGGTTCTAACGCGTTGAGCCCACCAAGAATAAACATCTGTAATATCGCCGTGAACTTTTCTAAATGTGTCTGTAAAACCTGCATTTAATAAATTGGTAAAGTCCGCTCTTTCTTCATCAGTAAAGCCGGCTGAATGGTGATTATTTTCGGGATGCTTCAAATCGATTTCAGTGTGAGCACAATTGTAATCGCCACTTGCCAAAACTGGCTTTTCTTGATCTAGCTTGTGTAAGTATTCAGTATATTTCTCATCCCAAACTTGGCGATCAGCTAAACGCTTTAAGCCACTACCTGAATTGGGCGTATAAACTTGTGTGACAAAGAACTTATCAAAATCAAGCGTAATAATTCGGCCTTCCGCGTCCATCGTATCTGGTGCACCAATAGTTGGATATGAAGCTTTTGGCGTTAATTCTTTTTTATAAAGATACATTGTTCCGGCATAACCTTTTCTGGCCGGTTCTTCTGAAGAACGCCAAACGTAATCATATTCAGGAAACTTTTCTGCAAGTACTGTTTGGTGCTTCTTAGTTGGACCCGTTGCACGCAACTTGGTTTCTTGAATTGCAATAATATCAGGATTTGCGTCATGAATTTTATATAACACCTGACGGGTTTCTTCAGCTCTAGCTGATGTTCCAGTCAAAGCCGCATTAAGTGAATCAATATTCCATGAAATTAAAATCATTGCTCTTTCTCCTTTTTTCTATTCATGCTAATTATAGCCAAAAAAGAAAAGGACTGGCTTAGATGACTAATCTAAACCAGCCCTTTAAGGGAGTTGTGTTGAATGAGAATAACGAGATTTTTTTACATTAGTCTACTCATCACTAATGCTGCGAAAACGAATCATCAAGGTTAACAAAAAGGTTCAACGCTTGAGATATGCAGGGGACTTGATTCTTCACTTTCGCAAAAAGGGGATGGGCTTTTTATCAACATTCGCTCTTGCGACCACATAGTCGCTTGAGCTCCCAATGTATGAGTTAATAAAACGTCCAATAGGATGTATTAATAAGGAATTAGAAGATTTGTTACCTTCTTGCAATCTATCTCTATTTGTTGCGTTGTATTTTTGTTATGAGTATATAATACCAGTTGCATGACATAGTGTCACTATATTCTCTATGTCTTTATAATTCCTTAAACAATTGCCGTATATAGGAATAATTTATTCTGCTTATTTAGCTTGTTTTATTTTAAATTTTTAAAATTCTCTGCAAAAAATAAGCTTTTTTGTGTTTTGTTGAACAAGTGGAAGTGTATAATGAGGACTGGTCATACTAATAAATTTTACGGAGGTTTAAATTTATGACAAAGATTTTTGCTTACGCTATTCGTAAAGATGAAGAACCATTCTTGAACGAATGGAAGGAAGCTCACAAGGATATCGATGTTGATTACACTGATAAGCTTTTGACTCCTGAAACTGCAAAGCTTGCTAAAGGTTCAGATGGTGTTGTTGTTTACCAACAACTAGACTACACCGCTGATACTCTTCAAGCATTGGCAGATGCTGGCGTAACTAAGATGTCATTACGTAACGTTGGTGTCGACAACATTGACATGGACAAGGCTAAGGAATTAGGCTTCGAAATTACTAATGTTCCAGTTTACTCACCAGACGCTATTGCTGAACATGCTGCTATTCAAGCTGCACGTATATTACGTCAAGACAAGCGCATGGACGAAAAGATGGCTAAACGTGATTTACGTTGGGCACCAACTATCGGCCGTGAAGTTCGTGACCAAGTTGTCGGTGTTGTTGGTACTGGTCACATTGGTCAAGTATTTATGAAAATTATGGAAGGTTTCGGCGCAAAGGTTATTGCTTACGATATCTTCAAGAACCCAGAACTTGAAAAGAAGGGTTACTACGTTGACTCACTTGACGATTTGTACAAGCAAGCTGATGTAATTTCACTTCACGTACCAGATGTACCAGCTAACGTACACATGATCAACGACAAGTCAATCGCAGAAATGAAAGACGGCGTTGTAATTGTAAACTGCTCACGTGGTCCACTTGTTGACACTGACGCAGTTATCCGTGGTTTGGACTCAGGCAAGATCTTCGGCTTCGTTATGGATACTTACGAAGGCGAAGTTGGTGTATTTAACGAGGATTGGGAAGGTAAAGAATTCCCAGACAAGCGTTTGGCAGACTTAATTGATCGTCCAAACGTATTGGTAACTCCACACACCGCCTTCTACACCACTCACGCTGTACGCAACATGGTTGTTAAGGCATTTGACAACAACTTGAAGTTAATCAACGGCGAAAAGCCAGATTCTCCAGTTGCATTGGACAAGAACAAGTTCTAAAAATAAATTAGAATTAATAAAAAATCTCAGCTCAATTGGGCTGAGATTTTTTGTTTGGTTTATAAATTATCGTTATAGCTATCAGACACGTCGTCCGCAGGATTGGCTACTGACTTTAAAGTGAAGTTCTTACCATCATAGTTTAAAACAACGATGCCACAATTGTGATAATGCAGTTTTCCTAGGGGATGTAAACTGTTCAGTACTTTTCTTAAGAAGTTCATTAAGGCACCACCATGTGAAACAATTAACACGTTTTTACCATTTGGAATATCCTTAAGCAATCTACGAATCGTTTTATCCATCCGCTCTTCTACTTCGACTTGGCTTTCTCCACCAAATTGTTTGAAGAAGTCATTATAAGGTGGCTTAGGATTCAAACTTTGATCGTGGGCTTCATAGCGACCAAAGGCAAACTCCTTCAATCCCTTATCACGCTTGAATGGCATCTTATGTTCCGTTATAATTTCCAACGTATCACTCGCTCTTTCAGAGCTTGAAGAAAAGGCATAATCAAAGTGTACGTGTTTTTCTTTTAAATAATCACGTGTAGCTTCTGCTTGCGCAATTCCTAATGGAGTTAATGGAGAATCGCATCTGCCTTGGATCTTATGGAAATAATTAAAAAAGGTTTGTCCGTGACGAACTAAATATACTGTAATCATTGTCTTCTTCCATATCGAGGTTAAAAATGAAAATACTAAAAAGAATTGGAATCGGTTTGCTCAGCTTAATCGGTATTTTGCTTGTAGTAATTATCGGTTATGTGGGCTACATGCAAATGCACTACTATCGCATCCCTGATAATCGCAAACTGTCTATAAAAAATAATCAATCTAAACAATTAAGCTTGCACCATCTATACTCTATTATTACTTATAATGTTGGTTTTGGTGCATATAATCACAATTTTGATTTCTTTATGGATAAAGGTGAACTCAAAAACGGCACAAAAACGCAAGGGACACGTGGTACTGCCTTTTCTAAACAATCCGTTCTTGCTTCAACCGACGGTGTCATCAAGACGATGAAAAAACAGAATCCTGATTTCATGCTCTTTCAAGAAATCGATACCCACTCAACGCGTAGCCACTATGTCAACCAAGTTAATTTAGTTGAGCACGCTTTTAAAAATTATGACCATGTTTTTGCCAATAATTTCCACTCCGCATATCTCGCTTGGCCACTTTATGACCCACACGGCAGCGTTCAATCAGGTTTGCTTAGTATGAGTAAATACCACATGCAAAGCGCAGTTAGAAGAAAATATCCTGTTTCTTCCGCATTTATCTCCAAATTTACAGATCTTGATCGCTGCTTCACGGTTATGCACTACCCAATCAAAGGCGGAAAAGAATTAATCGTCATCAATAGTCATATGTCAGCCTATGATAAAGGCGGCAAAATGCGTAAAGCGCAAATGAAGATTCTTTCTAAAGTAATCGAAGCTGAATATAAAGCGGGCAATTACGTCATTGTCGGTGGTGACTTCAACCACGCATTAGGCCGCGACATGCTCACCCACTTTGACCATCAAGAAAAGATTCCTAGTTGGGTATCTGTTTTAGATCAAAAGATGTTGCCTAAGGATTTCATCATGGTTAAAGCAACTAACCGTGAGCGTGTAGCTACAGTTAGATCAACGGATATGAAATATCGGCCTAAGGTTAACTACCAAACAGTTGGCGATGGCTTTATCATTTCAAAAAATATTAAAGCCAAGGCTACCGATATCAACACCGATTATCGTTATGCCGATCACAATCCAGTCAGATTAGGATTTAGCTTAAAATAAAAAAGCCGTAAAACGGCTTTTTTATTTTTATTCAATATCTAAATATTTAGCTAAAACTTTTAAGACACCATTCTCATCATTCGATGGTGCTTCGTATTTGGCAACCGCCTTCGTTTTAACGTTAGCATTTTCCATGGCATAGCTATAACCACATGCCTCAAGCATGCCGATATCATTTTCACCATCACCAAAAGCAATCAAATCTTTTTGTTCAATGCCATAGTACTTAAGCATATCAGCTACACCTTTGGCTTTATTAATGCCCTTGTGCACCAGATCGATCGTCATATTACCGCTACTAGTACCGCGAACGTAATCACCGTATTTTTCATTGAAGCGATCTTGAATAATTGTAGCTAATTCATCGTCGGCAGTCAGACAAACTTTCAAAATAGCATCGCTAGGATCGATATCAGTAAATTTATCGATTTCTTCTACTTTGCGATAGTAAATTCGAATATCATCTTTGGTTGCCTTATCCATACTCTTCAAGATGTAACAATGATGTTCTGCACTAACCATGATGATTGCTTCTGGATATTCGGTTTGAATAAAGTGAAGCAACTTCTGAGCAATATCATAATCGAGCGCAGTTCTTTTGATTACTTTGCCATCGGCTTCGAGAATAGCGCCATTTTCAGATACATAATCAATTCCTTCAGTGAATTCTTGAAAGTATTCATGTGATCTGATCAATTGATTACCTGTAGCTGAAATGAAGGGGATATTGTTTGCTTGTAATTTTTTTAAAATTTTACCAAAAAGCTGATGATCAAAAGTCTTCTTTTCTGTTAAAAAAGTACCGTCCATATCAACAGCTACGGCTTTAAAGGGTATTGTAGTCATGTGTATCACCTTTCCAATACCTTTATGTTACTATGTAAGCGCTTTTGTTTCATCACTTTTCGCTAAAAATGAAATTTCTTTCACAAGTAATCATATATTTCACTTCATGCAAGAAGTTTTATTTTAATGGATACGTATATGGATAATGCGCTGTTTCTGGCACTTTATCCCAGGTTACCGTGTGGCCTGCACCATGTGAACAAAAGACCGAGTTAGGCGTATTTTCTAGATCTGAAACAGGATCATAATTTTTCTGTTCGATGATTTCTTGAGCATTATGACAAGGCAAATAACCCTTTACGACGCATTCAAAGATTCCGTCACCATGCGTGTAGCCACGTACTTGCGCAGCGTAATCCTGCATTTCACTAACTGGTGCCGAGCCTTCAATGATGGTGCGGTCGCCTTTATTTTCTGGTGAATTAAACTGACCACTCATTCTTTGAATATCATTCAGCGCGCGGCCTACATGTTCTTGACTTACTTCAAGGCGGAAATCATACCATGGTTCAAGCAAGATCAATTGGTCCTGCTCTTTTAATTCCATCAGGCCCTGACGCACCGCACGATAAGTTGCTTCTCTAAAGTCGCCACCGACTGAGTGCACAATACTACCTTTACCGCCAAGCAAAGTAATTTTTACGTCTGTAATTGGCGTACCCAGTAAAACTCCCAAATGCTCTTTTGATTTAAGAGCTGTCATAATCTGATGTTGCCAATTTTTGGTTAAAACTTCTAGACTGCAGTTATTTTCAAAAACTACGCCACTATTTCTTAGACCCGGTTCAAGCAACAGGTGCACTTCCGCATAGTGACGCAACGGTTCAAAGTGACCTACGCCTTCTACTGGTTGAGCAATAGTTTCTTTGTATAAAATGCTGCCTTGTTCAAAATCAACGGTTAAAGTAAAACGTTCCTGCAACAATTGTTTTAAAATCTCGAGTTGAATTTTCCCCATCACCTGAACGCGAAGTTCCTGCAAATGTTCTGACCAAGTTACATGAAGCTCCGGATTTTCGTCTCCTAGCGTCTTTAAGGCCATCAGACAGGCATGAATATCCTCATCCAGTGGATTAAGCTTGTAAGTTAAAACTGGCTTTAGACTGGCTTCTTTTGCGTCTGTAGCGCCAAAGCCTTGACCTGGATAAGTCTTAGTTAAACCAGTAGCTGCAACAATTTCGCCTGCATTTACTTTTACAACCGTCGTAAATTTTTCACCGTTATATTCGCGCAATTGATTAATCTTTTCGCCGGCTAATTCAGTTTTTGCCTGCAATTTGCCGCCTAAAATTTTAATCCAGCTAAGGCGCTCCCCATTTTTATCATGCGAAATCTTGAAGCATCTAGCTGAAAAATCAGGACTATATTCTTTTTCTTTAGTCCACTTATCAAAGCCTGCTAAAAATTCCGTAATTCCAGTTAATTTCAGAGCTGAGCCAAAATAAACGGGATAGATCTTTCTCTGCACAATTAAATTTTGAATATCCGAATTCATAATTTCTTCGCCATTCAGATATTTTTCGAGCAGTTGATCATCAGCCGAAGCCACATTTTCATAAAAAGTTTGATCTTCTTGGCTAAAATCCAGGCAATTTTCACTTAAACTTTTTTGAATATCGGTTAAAACCTGACCTTTATTTGTACCTGCAATATCGATTTTATTAACAAAAATAAAAACAGGTACATGATTTTTCTCAAGTAAATTCCACAGCGTCTTGACATAACTGGTGACGCCATCGGTCGCCGAAATAACCAAAATCGCATAATCTAAAACGCTCAGCACTTCTTCGGTTTGAAAAGCAAAATCGACGTGCCCTGGCGTATCCAGCAAAGTAATCTCTGCATCATCCATGGTCAATTTAGCCTCATGAGAAAAAATAGTAATGCCCCGTTTTTTCTCAAGTTGTTGGGTATCTAAAAATGCATCCCCATTGTCCACTCTTCCCAAATTCCTGATATTTCCTGCCCGATACAGCAAGGCTTCAGAAAGAGTCGTCTTACCCGCGTCAACATGGGCCACAATTCCTGTTGTAATTTTCTTCATCATTTTTCACCTAAAAAAAGTATCTTATCTCAAAGATAAGATACCCTTCTCATTAATTCAATTAATACTTCTTTTGAAAATCATTCTGCATCAATTTAACGAATTCTGGATAATTTTCCACTTCAAAAATTGGGTGCAAATGGAGCGTATTTTTACGGTGACGGTGATTGTACCAGATGCTATCAAAGCCATATTCTTCTGCACCTAAAATATCGGATTGCAAGCCATCGCCAAAGAAGACTGTTTCATCAGGACCGATCTCAGTTCGACTGAAGAAATAATCAAAAGCATGTGGATTCGGCTTAGAATAATGGGCTTCTTCAGAAGTAACAATCAAATCAAAATATTTTTTCACGCCAGCTAGTTCCAAGCGGTGATTTTGCATAAACTTTTCACCATTACTCAAAATGGTTAATTTATAGCCCTGCTTCTTCGCAAACTTCAAAGTATCTTTTATACCCGGCAGAAGTTTATGTGCTTCGCCAAAGTATGAACGATATTCGTCCATGGCCTTTTTACCATCAATCTCAATTCCAAAATGATCCTTGATAAAGTCATGAAAGGTCATTTCACTCAGCTGTTCATAGGTTAACTCGCCTTGTTCAAGTCTGCGCCATAATCCCTGATTGTAAGCATGGTACTGGCGCTGAAGTTCTTGAGATAACGGCCAATGATGTGCATTAAAAAGACTGTGCAAAGCAAAATCTTCAGTTGCCGCAAAATCGATAATAGTATCATCAACGTCAAAAATAATTTGTTTATAGCGCAATGTGGTTAGTCCTTTCCTTAATTCTAGAATATCAATTATATCAGTTTTTAAAAATTAAATGAAAAAAGTGATTGACAACTTTTTAATAACTCTTTAAAATTTGCGACAACAAGTAATTTGAATGAAAGGAAGATTTAACCATGTTTAAGAATGTAGTAATCAATCGTTGGCAATTCCAGCACTAGAGTTGTTTCTGCACGCTTATTAAAAGCACGGATGCGACTCAGATACTTTTCGCATCTGTGCTGGTAAATCTTTATAAAAAAGTAGCCCGCACGGATTTAATAAACGTGCGGGTTTTTTGGACATTTCCCGTAAAACGGAAATGTCCTTTTTTGTTTATGGGAGTCGGAAAAATGAAAAGATTAATCGGAACAATTATTGCTCTCTTCGCCTTTTTAGTTGCCGCATTTGTTGTAGAGGTAAATAAACAAACTACAGTGCAAAAAGAAATGGTCGTGGGCATTTTACAAACTATGAGTCACCCAGCCTTGGATCAAATCCACTGCGGTATTATTAAGGGTCTTGAAGACGAAGGTTACCGCGAAGGTAAAAATATCCAAATCGGTTTTCAAAATGCCCAAGGCGATCAAAGTAATTTGAAATCAATGAGTGATCGTTTCAACCAAAGAAATGCGGCAGTGACAATCGGAATTGCGACACCAGCTGTTCAATCTTTGGCTAACGAATCAGGCGACACGCCAGTAATCATGGGTGCAGTCAGTGATCCACTAGGAACGCACTTAGTTAAAAGTTTGAACCATCCTGGTGGCAAAGTTACCGGGGTGCAAGATCGTCAGCCTATTCCAGCTCAATTAAAATTGTTGCGGACGATTTTACCTAAAGCTAAACGGATCGGGGTTGTCTACACCTCAAGCGATGATTCATCTGCATCTGAATATCGTGAATTTAGAAAATTAGCTGAAAAAGAAGGCCTCACAGTTCGTCCATACACGATTACTTCTACCAATGATATTGAACAAGTTGCCCAAACCATGGCGGGCAAAGTTCAAGCAGTGTATGTACCTACCGACAACACCGTTGCTTCAGGAATTGCCACCTTGCTTAAGGCAACTAACGAAGCAAAGATTCCTGTTTTCCCAGCTGCCGATACCATGGTTAAGTCAGGTGGTCTTGCCACTAGATGTGTGAGCCAGTTCGACATGGGAGTTTTAACTGGTCACATGGCCGGACAAATTTTGAAAGGTAAAAATCCAGCAGATACACCGGTTAGAAAAGTGACCAGCTATGAAACTATGATTAACCAAAAAGCCGCAAACGAATTAAACATTCATATTCCAGACAGCGTCATCAAGGCTGCACAAAAGAAAGGACGGATCATCAAATGAGCCTTATTACATCAACTATCGGGCAAGGTCTCTTATGGGGAGTCTTAGCCTTAGGCCTATTTCTCACTTTTAGAATTTTAAATTTCCCTGATATGACTGTTGAAGGAACATTTCCCTTCGGTGCAGCGATTTGCGTCAGTGCTTTAGTACACGGCGTTGATCCGGTGCTGGCTACCATCCTTTCATTTTTAGGCGGGATGCTTACAGGGTTAGTTACTGGACTACTTTATACCAAAGGCAAAATTCCAGTTTTACTTGCCGGAATTTTAACCATGACTGGTGTCTACTCAGTCAACTTGCGTATTTTAGGTAAAGCAAATGTCGGCTTGCTCAACAAAGCTACTTTGCTTAACGAGAAGTTTTTACAAAAGTTGCCTACTAACTTCCCTACTATTGTGGTTGGTCTCTTCTTTGCAGTATTGATTATCCTTTTGTTAGCTTTTTTTCTAAATACCGACCTTGGGCAAAGTTTCATCGCAACTGGTGATAATGAAAAAATGGCTCGCTCACTGGGTATCAACACCGATAACATGAAGATCCTAGGCTTGATGCTTTCAAACGGCTTAATTGGTTTAACTGGTGGTTTGATCGCCCAAAACGGTGGTTATGCCGACGTTAACATGGGGATCGGAACAATGGTTATCAGCCTTGCCGCAATCATTATCGGCGAAGTCGTTTACGGCAACAATTTAACTTTAACTGCTCGTTTAATTGCCATCATCATCGGCAGTATCATCTACCGTTTGATTTTGTTATTAGTTTTGCAACTAGGCTTCAGCACCAACGACTTCAGATTGATCTCCGCAATCATCTTAGCTATCTGCATGATGTTGCCATTGTTTGAGAAAAAGTTCCATGTACGTAAATTATTGAAAAAAGGAGTTCAAAAACCATGAGCACAATTTTAGATTTACAAAACATTACCACCACAGTTAATGAAGGTACAAACGAAGAAAAGCAAATTCTTAAAAACATCAACTTAAAACTGGAAGATGGCGACTTTGTGACCTTGCTGGGGACCAACGGTGCAGGTAAATCTACCCTGCTAAATATCATCAACGGCTCCATTTTTCCCATTACTGGGAAAGTCCTCTTAAAAGACCGTGATTTAACTCCTTTATCTGAAGTAAAACGTGCCAAGTATATTGCCCAAGTTTTCCAGGATCCTAAGATGGGAACTGCTCCAAGAATGACGGTTGCCGAGAACTTACTTTTAGCTACTAAGCGTGGTCAACATCGTGGCCTGCGCCCTAGAGGGCTCGATAAACACATGAAAGAATTTGAAAAAGAGACTGCTCAGCTGCCTAATGGATTAAATGAGCGCTTAAATACTTTCGTGGGCAATCTCTCAGGTGGTCAGCGCCAAACACTCAGTTTCTTAATGGCTACCATCAAAAAGCCAGAATTATTGTTGCTAGATGAGCATACAGCTGCCCTTGATCCTAATACCAGCCGCGATTTACTCGAATTAACTGATCAAGTTGTACGCGAAGAAAAATTAACCTGCATTATGATCACCCACCAATTAAAAGATGCCATTAAGTATGGCAATCGGATGGTAATTCTGAATAGCGGGCAAATTGTATTAGATGTTAAAGGTGAAGAAAAGAAAGAATTAACTGAAGAAGATATTTTGCAATATTTCACTGATTAGTTATTTTTACTCACATGTTCCGTAAAATAAGCACTATGAAATGGCTTTAATTCTGACTAAAATAAGAATTGAGATCATAATAAAGGGACTTATACTAAGAAAACAGTTATCTAAAATAGATAGCTATTTTCATTTATTTTGCCAATTTTTAACTAAAAATAATTGAAAACGTTATTCTAGCAACATTTGTGGGACCTAAATTATTTTCAAAAAATTCAAATTATCCCTTGAATTTAATAATATATGTTAAACGCAAAGAAATTAGCTAAAGTTGTTTCAGTCGCAGTTGCTTCAATGAGTTTATTAGGTGTCAGTGCTTCAGTTACCGAAGCTGCTAGTTTCACTGCCCCAAAGTTGGGTGTTGCAGAAGTTGCTCCTACTAACCCAGCTACCAAGAAAGACGACAAGATCTTCGTTACTGTTAAAGATACCAAGAATCAAAAAGTCGCTGTTTTAAACGCAAACGGTGGAAAGCTCGCTAAGACAGTTTCAATGGGTTCAACTTTCACTGCTAAGGATGTTAAGAAGACTAACGGCAAGAAGCTTATTAAGATCAGTGACAATCAATGGTTAGACACTAAGGATGCTGTTAAGGATTAATAAAAATATTCAGATCTAACAAAATGAATAACTAAAAAATGCACGAAGCCAAATTCTGACTTCATGCATTTTTATTTTGGTCTAAATTATTTTACGTAGGTTTCTTTAATGCTGATAACTGATAAAGCAGCTAGGAATCCTGAAATACCAGTGATTAACATCATAGCTGGCATTGAGTTACCTACCATTGGGAAGATGATAAAGCTGAGTAATGAAGCGACAATCTGTGGCAAACAAATTGAACAGTTGAATAAGCCAAGGTAGGTTCCCATGTGTTTACCTGATAAAGCGTTAGATACCATAGTCAATGGATAAGTGTTCATCCCTGCCCAGCTGATTCCGATTAAAATGAATGAAAGAATCAGCAGCATTTGTGAATGAACCAAGAAAATTGAAGTGTAGCCAATTGCACCTAATGCCAAACTTAAGCCGTAGCCTAACTTATGACGATTGTTTGGTACTTTAGCCAAAACATATGACCAAATTACAGCCGCAATTGATTGAACAGCAGTCAATACGCCGAACCAGTTACCTGCAATTTGGTAGCCTGCTGAAGAAGCGGAAGTGGTGTTCCATACGTTTTGCGCAATCGCACCAGTTGCATAAGTTGAAAGGTATTGGAATGAAATCCAGCTGAAAAATTGGACTAATGAAACTTGCCAAAATACTTTTGGCGCTTTCTTTAGCAATTCAATCCAACCGCCACCTTCTTTGTTATCTGATTCCTTGATACCATGGTAACGAGCATAAGTTTCTGGATCATATTCATGAACTCTGAAGATGGTGAACAATGAAGTAATTACCAAAACAGCTGCACCAACATAGAATGAAATGACAACTGATTGTGGCACTACACCCTTCTTAGCGGTGTTGGCAACACCCAAGCTGGTTAGCAAGAATGGGAAGAATGCAGCAATTACGGCACCAAAGTTGGAAAGCATACTCTGAATTCCGTAAGCATATGACTTTTGATCGTCGTTGACCATATCACCGATCATCATCTTAAATGGTTGCATCGCCATGTTAGAAGCGACATCCAAAACAGCGATTGCGACAGCACCAAAGATAAGTGCTTCTAAGGATCCATATCCTAAACCGAAACTACCGACGTTGGGCAAAATGACCATCGTGATAACGGCAAAAATCATCCCGATCAATAAATATGGCAATCTTCTCCCGATTTTAGGAATCCAAGTACGATCTGATAAGGATCCGATTCCTGGTTGCACCACCAGACCAGCAAGTGGTGGCAAAATGAAGAACCAACCTAATTTTGTTGGGTCAGCCCCTAAAGTTTGGAAAATTCTACTCATTTGTGAAGTTTCCAAAGTAAATGCAATTTGTACGCCTAAATAACCTAAGCTAATCATCCAAATAGTGGAAGCGGCTAGCGTTGGTAAACCTGATTTTTCTTGCCTCAAGTTCTCTTTCTCCTTCCATCTAAATCGCTTTCATGTTTTAAATGATATCGATTTCAGAAAGAGCTTTCAATATGATTTGCTCTGTTAACGGTAACTTAATTGCATAAACATTTCTTGATTTTTTCTAAAAGCAGCATACTTAATCTACGCTCTCTCCATCTCTTGGTAGTAAAATATTCTCATAGATTATGGAGGTATGAAACTATGCTTTCACTTTTGTTAACAATTTTCTTGATTTGGCTTTTCTTCAAGTTGGGGGTCGGCTTAATCAAGATTTTCGGCTTCTTACTCATTGCCGGATTGATTTTCGTATTTTGCGCATACTTGCTCATCCCATTCCTGGCTCTGGTAGCCGTGGGTGGATTGTTGTTTGCGGCAATAAGATAATTTAATTGAATAAAAAATAAAGAGGCCTTTCGGCCTCTTTTTTACATGCTCTTCAAATTTTTAACAATCAATTTAGCTAATATCTCATAGCCTGCATCCCCAAAGTGCAAACCATCATTTTTCATTCCTTGGGCAGTCTTCTTGATGTCCCCTGCATCTAGCATCGCCTGACATAAATCCGCATATCTAAAATGATATTCCTGAGCGACTTCTTCGACTGCTTTGGCATATTTTTCTACTAAAGCATTATCGCGCACAAGCTGCTTTTCCTCATCAACGGCGGGTGGCGAAACAAGCAAAACATGTGGCGGATAATATGCACAAATTATCGCTGAACAAATCAATTCCATATTTTGCTTAAATTGCGTTAACGGTACCTGCTTATGCGTTGCCAGATCATTAGTCCCAAGTAAAATTACCAAGTTATCGCACTTTTTCACGCTCAAAACTAATTCATTAAGTCTTGCAAAAAACGCACCTGAATTGATCCCCGACACTGCAGTATTTTCAATTTCTACGTCAGGCAACATCTTTTTTAAATTCCAGTTAATATGCGGCTCTTCTTTGCCTTCATTGCGTGCGATGATGCTATCGCCTGTCAGTAATAATCTCATTTTAGAACTGCCTTCTTCTTACTCTTTTTAGTTGGCTTAATGCCTAAAACATCCAAGAAGAAAGTAAAGATTGGCACACCTACGATCAAGCCCCAGCTGCCCCAGAAATGTTCTGCCACAAGCAAAACCAAGAATGTGTAGAAAATTGGTAATTCAGTCTTGCTGGCCATGAACTTAGGATTTAAGACATAGGCTTCAACGGCGTGAATAATCATGATCATAATGAAAATGTAAATCACGTAGCGAATGCCGCCTACTGAGTAGCCCACAATACTTAGCGGAATCAGTGAAATGATTACACCAGCAACTGGAACCAAACTCAAAATGAAGACCATCAAGCCTAAGGCGACAATCTGTGGCATTCTCATTATAGCCAAACCGATCATTGTCAAAGCTGTGTTACAAATCGCAATAAGGGATTGGGCCTCAAGCACTACACCAAAGGTATTGGTAAATTTTTTACCGAAGTAACAAATATCTTCAAAGAGCCACTTAAAGTAGCCGCTTTTAACGAATAAACTAGAGAATTCTCTCATCTTCTTTAATTCAATCGTGTAAAAGAAACTTAAGATCAGTGACATAAATGTCGCGATGGTCAGCGTGCCGATATTAGTAGCAGTGTGAAAGGCAAAAGTCATAGCGTGCTTTGCCTGTTCAATCAACTCGCCTTTACTAATGTAACGCGTTACGTACGACATCAAACGCAACGATTCATCGCTTTCATAAAATGCCATAACGGACTTTACCATCTTACTGATTTGCACCATCAGCATGGGCAAGTAAACCGTTATAACGAAATACAATAGCGCCAGAATTATCAGATACGTGACGACAACTATTATCCCTGTCGGCATCTTAGGAATGTAACGCTGGACTAAACGAATCAGGTGCACGATTACGTAAGTAAAAATAAATGTTAACAGAATCGTATTCATCATTGCCCGCATCTCGTACAAACAAGCTACGATTAACAAAAATACGACAATTCTACGCAATGGCACATTGTCTTTAAATTTTTGCCAAGCTGTATTCATGAATCAAACCTCGTTTTTTCCATTATTTTTGATTGTAACATGATAATTTTCTATATTTTTTGCTTTCTAAAGCTATACCACATTTTATCTAAAATTTTTTCTAATTTATTAGCCCTATTCTAATGGGATTTGCAGTTTACAAATCAATGCTATCCGCGATAATTTTCTACAAACCACAAGATATTGTGGTACATTTAGATATGTGCTCATACATAATGTGTTTTGTGAAACAATAATAATCTTTTAGGAGTGAAAAACATGCCATCTACTAGAATTGAACTAGATCAAAACTTTATTGATCAAGTGAAACATGAAATCAAACCTCACTGGGGTGAACTTGGCTGGGTAACTTATAAGAGAACTTATGCCCGTTGGCTTCCTGATCAAGATCGTTCAGAAAACTGGGATGAGACAGTTAAGCGTGTGATCGAAGGTAACATCAACCTTGATCCACGTCTAAAAGACTCTCCCTCTAAAGAAGTTATCAGCGAATTGACCAATGAAGCTAAACGATTATTCCGTTTAGTTTATGGCTTATCAGCTACTCCTTCAGGTCGTAACCTTTGGATTTCAGGAACCGATTATCAAAAACGGACTGGCGATTCATTAAACAACTGCTGGTTCATCGCTATTCGTCCTCAAGAATATGGCGACAGTCACATCGTGCCTTCTTACGTTGATAAAAGAGAAAAAGCTGTCTCCATGCCTTTCTCCTTCCTATTCGATCAATTAATGAAAGGCGGCGGCGTTGGTTTTTCAGTTGTTAACGACAACATCAAGCAAATTCCTAAGGTTAATAACAAAATCGATTTAATTGTTGTAATCGATAAAGGCAGCAAGTCACACGATGCCTCAATCAAGGTTGGCGCCGTTGATAAAGACGAATGGAAAAAGCAAAATCCAGATCAAGACGACGTGATTTACTACAGATTGCCTGATACTCGTGAAGGCTGGGTTCTTGCCAATGCCCGTTTAATTGATATGCACTTTAACCAAACCAATCCTGATCGAAAGACCAAGTTAGTTTTGGACATTACTGATATTCGTCCATACGGTGCCAAGATCCATGGCTTCGGCGGTACTGCTTCAGGTCCAATGCCTTTAGTTGAAATGTTTATCGATATCAACAACGTCATTAATGCCCGCGCAGGTAAAAACTTGACTGCTGTTGATGCGACTGACATTTGTAACTTGATTGGTAAAACAGTTGTTGCCGGCAACGTTCGTCGTTCAGCTGAGCTTGCACTTGGTTCTAGCGACGACCAAGACTTTATCAAGATGAAGCAGGATAAGAAAAAGCTTTATCACCACCGTTGGGCTTCTAACAACAGTGTGGCCATTAATTCTAAGTTTAATAATTATGGTCCAATTGCTGACGGCATTTTGCATAATGGCGAGCCTGGTATCGTTAACTTAGATTTGTCACGCAACTATGGTCGTATTGTTGATGGCTATCAACCAGGAATTGACGATGACGTTGAAGGTACTAATCCTTGTGGCGAAATTTCTTTGGCAAATGGTGAGCCATGCAACTTGTTTGAGGTCTTCCCATACATCGCTGAAATGCAAGGCTGGGACTTAAAGGAGGCCTTCGCCTTAGCTACTCGTTTTGCTAAGAGAGTTACCTTTAGTCACTACGACTGGGAAGTTTCACGTAAGATTATTCAAAAGAACCGCAGAATCGGTATTTCAATGTCTGGTATTCAAGACTGGCTGCTTAATGACTTGGGCCACAGAGTAGTCACTGGCTTTGAAGATGCCGTTGATGCAGAAACTGGTGAAAAGATTAAGAAACCAATCTATGATTCACAGGCAGTTGAAAGAGTGGATGGCTTATACAAGGCTGTAGTCGACGCAGATAAGGCCTACAGCAAGGAATTAGGCACCCACCCATCAATTAAGCACACCACAGTTAAACCATCTGGTACAGTGGCTAAATTGGCTGGTGTGTCAGAAGGGATGCACTTCCACTATGCTGGTTATTTGATTCAGAGAATTCGTTTCCAGGCTAGTGATCCATTGCTTCCAGCCTTAAGAGAATGCGGCTATCATACTGAACCAGATATTTACACTAAGAACACTATTTGCGTCGAATTTCCATTACGGGCTGCTCACGCCGATAGTAAAAACTTTGCTTCTGCCGGAACGGTTTCAATTGCGGAACAATTCGCGACCCAAGCATTCTTGCAAACATACTGGTCTGACAATGCCGTCAGCTGCACCATCACCTTCCAATCAGATGAAAGTGACGAAATTGCTCCACTTCTTCACCAATACAGACACACTATTAAATCAACTTCACTTCTTCCTTACTACGGTGGTTCACTCAAGCAAGCTCCAAAAGAGCCAATTGACAAGAAGACCTATAAAGAAAGAGCTGCTTTGATTACTGATGATGTTGAAGAAGTATTTGCAAAGCAAAATGATGATCAAAAGGGATTAGAAATTATAGGACAAACCGACTGTGAAGGCGGAGCTTGCCCAATTAAGTAATTTATTAGAAGATAAAAATGAAGAACAAACACAAATTTAGTTTATTATTTACAATCGTTGCATTTTTAACTTTATTTTTGACGGGATGCTCAAATAATAGTTCATCCACTGCCAAAAAGAGCTCTAACAATCAAATTACGGTTAACTACACCTTGAAACAAGGCAAGAAAACCGTAAGTGATAAATCCGTTAAGATTCCTAAGAAAAAGGCCAAGGTAATTACCGGTCTTAAGAAAGCATGGAAAGTGCAAGAAACCAAGGGCTTTATTACTTCAATCGATGGTAAAAAGCAAAACCCTAAGAAAAAGATTTATTGGACTTACACAATTAACGGCAAATGGGCAACCAAAGGTGCCGACAAACAAGCTGTTGCTAACAAGGATAAAGTTAAATTTACTCTAGACAAGGTGAAGTAATTTATGGTTACTGAGCGGCTGCAAATCAGACAAATCGCATTACTGGCCATGCTTACAGCAATGTGCGTGGTCTTGCGTATCTTCAAAATTATTCCTATTCCCAACGTACAACCAGTAACTGATATCTTGATGATTGTTACTCTTTATTTGGGTATCGGCTCAGGTATCACTTTAGCTGCTTTGACAATGTTGATTTCTAATATTTATTTGGGATTCGGCATTTGGACTATTCCCCAAATCTTAGCTTATGCTGGTTGTGTATTAACTGTGGCCTTTTTAAACAAAGTTACGCCACTGCAAAATCACTTTTGGTTACAGGTAGCTTTGGCCACCTTTTTAGGTTGGGAATACGGCTTTTTAGTCGACCTGGGGATGACTATTTTCGGTGGTTTGCCTGCTTTCATCGCTTACCTTGTTTCTGGCTTCGCCTTTGATACCTACCATGCAATTGGCAACTTTGCCTTCTACTTTGTTTTATATAAACCAATCACCAAAGCACTTGAAGCCTATCAACGGAGGATAATCTAATGACAATCAAAATCTACACTAAAGTTGGCGACAAAGGGCTAACCAAGCAGGTTACTGGTAAAATAGTGCCAAAATATGACCTGCAAATTGAAGCATTGGGCAATGTGGATGAGCTTCAATCATACCTTGGTGTGGTGATCGCCAACTTATCAAAGAATTGCCGGGAATTACGTGAAGAGCTGGAAAACGTTCAGCGTAATTTATACCAACTGCAAGCCGATATTGTCGTTAAGCACCATCATGAAATTAGTGAGAAAAATGTCACACAGTTAGAAGACCGCATTAATGAATTAACTCCTAAAATACCCACTATTCCTGAATTTATCTTGCCTGGTGGCAAGGTTACGGGTGCTAACTTACAATATGCTAGAACCGTTGCCAGACGTGCCGAAAGGTCTTTAGTCAAGTTGAGTTTAAATGAACAAAAATTAAACGATTGCGATTTGGAGTACATGAATCGCCTTTCCGATTACCTTTTCATCTTAGGACGCTACGCAAATGTACTTGATGGTTACACCGAAATAAAAAGCAAAGTGCGAGAAAAAAACCGTATTAATGGCTAAAAAACACCGTTGCCGGATTAAGCAGCGGTGTTTTTGTTTGAGCGATTTTCTTTTTCAAGAATTGCTTTCTTTATTTCCATAAACTTAGGTGCATCCAAAACTCTTAATTTAGGGAAGCTCTTAAGCATACGTTTTTGGTTCCAACTTAAACGATTTGGTTTTAATTCGTCGTAGTGCTGAATAACTGAGTGATGCCAGTCGCCAACTTTAAGTCTGCCTTTCTCTGCCATTCTGCTTTCTACTCTGGATCTAACGCGTTCAATAAATTGGTTGATGCGATTGTCCCACATCTTGGTTGTAATATGGAATCTTTCGACACTGATTACAGTTAAGATTGTATCGATTCCCATAACTATCGTGATCCCTACGGCTAACCAACCATGCGTATCTCTTTCCTCAATATTGATAATCTTTTGTACAAATGGCTGGATAAATTTTACTAGTAGAATTACGCCGAAGCCCCAGAATAAGGAAATAACTGGCGCTACACGACCTTGGATGTTACCCCACAATTTTGAGTAATCCCATAATTTAAGATGGAAGACTTTTTCAAGGAATAAACTCGCGACATATTCGAAGACTGTCGCGACAATGATTCCGACGATAAATAGCAAGAAGATATTGTCTTGGACATCTTTAGTGCAGATTAAGACTGTAGTAACTGCGAATCCATAGACTGGACAATATGGGCCAAACAAAAAGCCACGATATTCATAATGATGATCTTTGATCGAACAATATATTGTTTCCCATAACCAGCCAATAAAAGAATATGTAAAAAATAAAACAATAATTTCAGAAATAGTGTATGGCATCTTTATATTTCTCTTTCAATATACAAGCTTATATATCCATAATAAGTGAAAGAGAGTAATTTGGCTATCGAAAATATAGATTTTATTAACTATCTACTTTTCCTTTTTTAAGCCCAATGTAAGGGTACCCACAATTAGAGCAAATAAACCGATGATAGACAAGAAAAGTGATGCAGATTCGCCTGCTTTAGGAAGGCTAGCTGAAGAAGTTCTATTTCTGTGTCGATTATGCTTTTTGAAGCTAACTTCTTTTAGATCATCATCGTCTAAAATTTTATCTGCGACAGTTTTGAAGTCCTTATCACTATGTCTAACCCTAGTTGCTTTAGGTGTACTAATTGTAGTTGGCTGATTATCCAAGCCTGTTAAACCCGTTACTGGGAGCTTTAACTCTTTATTTCCTGATTCAGTGTCTGCTTTTTCTTCTCTTCTTCCATCAGCATTTCGAGCCACCAGCATCTCACTTCCGTCTGTCCTTCTAATTCGCGTAGCTTTTTCCCAATATCTATACCTCTTTGTATTCTTCTTTCCAGTCTCTTGCGTCTCGAGAAGTTTGCCAAAAATGCTTGTAATCTCTTCATCTTGAATTTTTCCTCCATAAATATTTTGATTAGTTGTTTCGTCATTTAATTTGTAGCTAACAGCTACCTGATTCACAGCGCCAAGTGCAGCATAATCCTTAACTTGAGTGGCATAGCTGATACTAATCGGACCACGATATTTTTTACCATCTAAAGTTAGCGTTAAATTATTTTGATTAATCTTTGGATTTTCTTTATCAAACTTAATTTCATGGTTTGCGACTTGGACCTTTAAAGATTTTTCATCCCAAATTAAACCTTCAGGTATAGCATTTTCCACTACAACTTGATCATATTCTGCCTTTTTTGGATCAATCTTGATTTCCCAGGAAATATTGTCTTGATCAAAAATTCCGTTAATATCAACAGAGCTAATTTCTTCTACAGGATTATTTTGTCCTACTACACGAAGAAACTTAGTTAAATCACCCGCTTGAATAAACAAGGTCTGACCTCTTTCAGATTTGTTTTTAACTTGCAGATCAAAATCAATTTGACCAGTTACATTTTCAAAATCCTCTATATTGTCATTGAATAAGACAACTACACCATCTTGATCAACAACATATTGACCTACTTCATGATCTCTACCTGCTTCATCCTGAATTACGAGTCTATTATTTTCTTTAATCCCTTGAAGCGATGCACCACCTACATTTTCCCACGTAATTTTCATCAGACTGTTAGCAGTAAAAGCCTGTCTTCTATCACTAACCTTGGCCTGCACATGCACAAAATCATCGTTAAACTTGGCTCTCTTTTTATCAACCTTGAGTGAGACAAAATTATCGCTCACATCCATCACGGCTGCCTGAACGGTTCTTACTCCTTGGGCAAAGGATAAAAAACAAAAGAAAGCAATGCCTACAAGAATCTTTCTCATTTTTCCCTCCGTACAACTTTTTTGTTATTTGAAATTATACGGGGATAAACTTGTAGAACAATGCTTTCTTCAATGGAAAAATACACTTTTACAGTTTTGTCGCAATTTAGCAAACAAAACTGCTTTTTTGTTTATTCAATAAACAAAGACTTATCAAAAAAGCCCACTTTTTGGGTGGACCTTCAAAATTAATAATTTAATCTGATTTGTAATGAACCTGTTTCTACACAGTCGCCAAAGCACTTCATTGCGGCATCGTATGTGGACTTAGCTGTCTTATCGTTAGCCTCTTGAAGTTTCTTTTGCAATTTTTCACCGTCAAGATCTTGGACTTCTTGATCAGTTTCAAGTAAAACATGACGACCAGCAGCTAAAGTACTTTGTTTCATCTCTTCAATTGAAGCACTGTAGCGGAATGGGTGCTCGTCAGCAATTGTTGTAATTGCATGAGTAAGCCAGTACATATCTTGAATATCGAAATGTTCCTTAGTATCGCGATAAGTACTTGGAGTATCAAGAATATTGGTGTAGTAAGGAGCAATACCATTGAAGGCATTTGGACCAAAGGCTACCCATTGAACACCAGCGATTTTTTCTGGAACGTTGTTTCTAATTTGCAAGATTGATAATTCTTGGTTACGTTGGAAACCAATTGGACGGAAGGCATGACGGTCTGCGTCTGTACCCTCTAAGCCATATGGATCGTACTTAGTGTGTTGATAACGTGAAGACAATGCATACTTAAAGTCTTCAATAGTAAGCAAGTGTTCAGGCTTTTTTGCAAATGGTAATTCTGGATCGTCTGGTTCACGAACGTCACTTGGGTTAAACAACTTTTGAATATACCATTCACGTGGAATGTTGTATTCATAGTCTGAATCGTCATGGCTACCAAAAATATGACGCAAATTGTATGGATTGCCTTGATGATCAATGTCTAAATAATTATCTTTGATCATCTTTTCCAAATCGGCAGAAGCCATTGTGTCGTCGCTATTAAAGTCAAAGTCGGTAATACTGAACCAGTTAGGTGCAGCAACGTAGCAGTCATCAGGCACACGTTTTGCGGCCCAGTGGTGGCCACCGATTGTTTCCATGTACCAAACTTCGTCCTTATCTGAAAAGGCAACACCGTTTGATTCATAGGTACCATACTTTTCAAGGTATTTACCTAAAAGCTTTACCCCTTCACGAGCTGAATAAATATATGGCAAAACGATGGTAACAAAATCTTCTTCACCGATACCCTTTTTATTCATTGGATCCACGCCCAAAACACGTGAATTAGTGGTGCTAGTTTCAGTAGCTGACATAGCAACGTTTGCGGCATTGATGCCGGCTTCACCCCACCAGCCCATCTTCTTCATGGTTGATTCAAGTTCAGGCACAGCGGTGTAACGCATTGGATCACTTGGCAGATCTACCTTGCATTTTGAAGTTACGGATTGATATTCCTTAGGTTGCTTGTCTGGCGTTACAACGATGAAACGCTTAGGGTTAAAAGCGTGACCGTAGTCTTCATTTCTGGCAACTAGAGTTGAACCGTCGGTAGTAGCTTTTTTACCGGCTAAAATTGTTGTACATGGCATGTTAAATTCCTCCTATAGTTTTATAATGTTCTTAATCTTTATTGTAAGACTTTTAGAGGGAGAAAAAATGAGTAATAAACAAACTATGATTAGCAAGCGTGAAATTAAAGCAAGAGTAAGATTTTTCAGACCGAGCCAGTAAATTATTCTAGAAAAGGAAATACACTATGTCTGAAAAATTAATCGAAACTATTATCACAAAGAATGTCTTAAGGGCTGCCTTTAGTAACTTGGGAGTTAAAAGTACAGATACCTGCATGATTCACACTGCCATGAGTAAATTTCAATATTTACCTGGTGGCCCTGAAACCATCGTTAAAGCACTTGAAGAAACTTTATCCGTTGGCACACTAATGATGCCGTCACAGGTTTCAACGAATTGTGATCCAGCAACATGGGAATATCCGCCTGTTCGCAAGGATTTAATCCAAATTGTCAGAGATAATATGCCACCATATGATCCAAGGACCTCAGCTACAGAAGGTCTGGGCATAACGCCAGAATACTTTAGGAATTTACCTGATGTAGTTCGCAGCACGCATCCCTATTTGCCAGTTGCTATCTGGGGTAAAAATGCGACTGAAATTGCCGCACGTCAGCCTTTAAACCTGCCATATGGGATCAACAGTCCACTTGATTATTTGTACAAGAACGATGGCAAAATTATTTTCTTAGGTACTGATTACGAAACCTGTACAATGCTTCATTATGCGGAATCTACAATTCATCGCAAAACTGAAACTTGTTCTGCAGCAACTAGTATTGATCAAGATGGAAAAACTATTTGGACAAATTATCAAAACATAGATTTAGATTCTTATGACGATTTCAACGAATTAGGTGAAGCTTTTGAAAAAGAATTTCCTAATGAAGTTAAAGCACAAAAATTAGGCACAGGAATTATCAAAGTCATCAACAGTAAAACCTTAATCGACTTTGCTCGTCAATGGTTCGACAAAAAAGATCATAAATTTGGTAATGCAGTAGATTAATACTAAAAAAGCAGCACGAGATTTTTCTCATGCTGCTATTTGTTTTCTTCTACTCTTTATGTGAAGCTCTACTTTCTGCATCTGGCTTAGTTTCATCATCAAGCTTTGAATATCATCAGAAACTACTGCACCATCTTCATAGTGCTTACCATGACGTTCTTCCACTGGTATCCCTAAAGCCACAGACTATTTCTTTGTTGAATTATGAACACGACCCGTAATACTTTCCACTTCAATCGCCCATGTAGAGACATTCTTAACATCTTCAGTAGAAATAGCTACAGGAATGGTATTCACATAATGGTGAATAATTGTGCGTAAAGCAAACAACTTTTTTTGAGGATCAGTTAATTTACGTGGTACGCCATTACCAATCACACTCATAAATGATGGACCAAAATCACCTTTGCGTGGTGGTGTATAAATCAAATTTTCATGGTCTATTTCAAAACCAATTGATTCTCCTTTATCTAAGGCAGTAGCTTTTTCACCGTCACCTGTACCATGAATGTAAATGGTGTATTTACCATCTAGGTCTTCTTGATAGCCGTAGTGAACAGGCACAATGTAACTACCATTTTTATTAGATAAACCTAAGTGTAAGATCTGGCAGTGATCAAGAATCCACGAAATCTTAGCATGATCAATAATGATATCTTTACGCATTTGCTACTCCTTATATAACCTATTAAACATTATATTTTAATCTACTTATTGACACAGTAGTTTTCAATTTTATCATTTATATATAAACATAATTAATATTTTAATGGCTAACATATTGTACTTACGATGGCATATAAATTTAATAATACTGATAGTAAAACTTCAAAAAACATGAAGCTGCAATCTCACGGCAAAAGTAAGGTAGAAGATGTACTCGCTCATGCGCTTTGGGCTAAAGGAATTAGATATCGAAGAAACTATAAGGCTTTACCTGGTAAACCAGACATAGCAATTACTAAATATAAAATTGCCATTTTTGTAGATGGTGAATTTTGGCATGGATTTAATTGGAAAGAAAAAAAGAAAAGAATTAAACGAAATCGGGAATATTGGATACCTAAAATCGAACGTACAAAGTTAAGAGATCAACATGATGATATTCTATTAAGAGAAATCAACTGGATACCTGTACATTTTTGGAGCAAACAAATAAAAGAAAATATTTCATATTGTATTGCGCTTGTTCAGTATTTAATAGAATCAAAAAAAGATGAATGAGTTTTTAAACCTCATTCATCTTTTTTTATATTTTTTGATATTCCTAATTTATGAATTAAATATTTTAACACAGGAGAAGTCACAGATTTAGCTAAAAGTACAGGCACTGCATTACCTATTTGTTTATATTGTTCATTTAATTTGTTATTTTCTTTTACATTGCCCTTATTACCATCAGAAAATACAAACCAATCTGGAAAAGTCTGTATTCTGGCACACTCTCTCACTGAAAGTCGTCTATTTAAATTACCTTGGAATACCCACTTATCTTTCGAAACCTTTTTCATTGGCTCACCACCTGGATATTGTGGTGCTTGTCTACCAGAAGCCTGAATAGTGAATGAAACATCATTCCAAGATTTTTTTCGATTTCTTGACATATATATTGAACTATAATCACTATCAAAAACATCTTTGGGATTTTTTGGTAAATCACCAATAGCCTCCTTCAGGGTTACCAGTGGTGCCTGTAAAGTACCAGTTATAGGCAAAGGATATTCGTATTGATATTCTTTATGCAAATCATTTCTTACCCCAATTATAAACACACGCTCCCTAGATTGCGGAACTGAATAATTTTTGGCATTTAATAACTGGGCAGTTACAAAATAACCTGCAGCTGCAAAATCTTCCTTAATTTGCTTAAGAACTTGACCATGCGCCATAGTCATAAGTCCCTTAACATTCTCTGCTATGAATACTAAAGGCTCAGAATCCATTAACGCCCTAATATAATGAATATATAAGAAATTACGAGGATCATCTAGTAATCTTGGACCAGCGGCGCTGAAACCAGGGCATGGAAAGCCTCCTAGCATTAAATCGCTCTTTGGGAAATGAGTTACTTTTCTAACATCCCTTGTATCCTGAACACCATTCGCTATTAAATTATTTTTATAACTTAAATTAGCCGCTCTGAAATTATCATTACTATAAACCACATTAATTATTTCATTAGCATATTTATGAAAAATGTCTTTATTTCTATAGCTCTCCTCAAATTCTCTTTTACCGAAGAAATTATTAATTGCTGATAATTCAGTCCCTAAATCTAATCCACCGGCACCACTAAAAAGAGATAATATATTTATCTTATTAGGATCATATTTTGTATTTGCAAAAAGTTTTTGTTCGAATTTTTGACTCTCAACAGTTTGATTTTTTTTAGCCTTTTCCTTTTCTTCAAAGATTTTCTTATCTAATATAGAAGAAACCTCGTCTTCACTCATAGAAAGTGAAGAAACAAATTGTTTATCTCTTTTAACCATGTTACCAATCTCCTTATGGATATTAGAATATCATATAAAAAACGACTTGGCCAGTATTTACTTTGGTGACAGAATAATAAGCATAGAAAGTAGGTATTAAATGAAAGCTAAAACCAATGTTCTTATAGCACTTAGAAATATTCTCAAACATAATTCAACTAGATTAACACCAATTTTTACATCCAACGGGTCTGCTAATCAAGTAGGCGATAATCTTGAATATTTTATAAAGGATATGTTTTGTGATGCTGCTCTCCAATACACATATGCTGATCAAAAAGAAAAAGAATATAAAAAATTGCTTTCTTGGACTGGAGATTCATCTCATTTTCCAGACTTAATCGTTCAAGGAGGGGTAGGCGTTGAATCTAAAAAAGTAAATGATAATTCATACAGTACTATCCCTTTAAATAGTTCATACCCCAAAGATTATATAACTAGGAACACTCAAAATTATCCAAAAGATTCTCTATACTATGAACCAGACGTTGATTGGAAACGAAAACCTATCATTTATGCTGTGGGAAACTTAAATACTAAAAATCTAAATAAAAAGTATCAATTAATTAGTTTATGGTTTGCATACGGAAATACGATGGTACCAAATAATGACTATTATAAAAAAATAATTAACGGCATTAGATCATCAATAAAAGAAGCTAATTCAGATATAAAACTTATAAATTCTAAAGAATTAGCCAGAGCCCACGGTGTAGACAAATTAGGGCGAACCAACTTAAGAGTTAGAGGAATGTACGAGCTTGAACATCCAGCAAAGATTTTCGAAAAATATATAAGTGATATCAAAGTGCCACTTAATAAAAGTAAAGTATATGTAGTTATGCTAGATTCTGAATTACGTAATATTATTTCTGATATGGATACAGAATGGCAGAGTTTGTCAGATGAATTAGATCAGTTTAAAGCCATTGGAAATCTTATTGAGAAAAAAATTAATATTCCTGATCCAAATAATCCAGATTCAACTTTGCCTGCAACCATTTTTATAGCATACACGGACTAAAAGAAGAGGTTGAAAAAAAGTACATTTTAGTCAAATTAGAAATATTATCTAAAATAAGAATCCTATTAAATCATGGTTTATTAATACTATTATTTAATAGGATTTTTCTATTTTATGAACTCTACATCCAGCAATTTAATTAATACATAAACCACGCAGATCAATTTCTTCAAGAATCCATGAAATCTTAGCATGATCAGTAATAATATCTTTACGCATACGTTACTCCTTAGATGATGCCTTTTGTCTTCTCTTCAAAACGATGAACCAAATTACATAGCCAATAACGACAGGAAGCGCAAAAATTAACCAGATCATCAGAGTTACCTCTTTTAATTGAACTGTCTGAGCTACCCCTGCTCCATCAATATTTCTAAACCAGATAATTGCTGCAACTACTATCCAAGCTAGCAATACAATTAATCCACTAGTTTTCCACGCTTTCATAATTCTCCTCCAAGAAAATTGTACTAATGTTAAAAGTTTTAATTATAGTACAAAAAAGATCTGATTTTTCAATCAGATCTTTCAAGCATATTTATTAATGCTGACTAGAGGATTCGAACCTCCGACCTCATCATTACTAGTGACGTGCTCTGCCAACTGAGCTAAGTCAGCAACTCATTTGTTATCTCATCGACAACAGTATTTATTAAACCATATAGATGTGAGTTGTGCAACCCTTTTTTGAAAAAAATTCAAAAAAATCTTCAAAACTATCAAATAAGGCTATTTACGTTAGAATGGAACTAAAAGTGTTAGTCATTCAAGAGGTGATTTTATGGAAACATTCGCTCCCATTACAACTGAACTAGATTGGCTGCTCAGGATTCTCGTCGCCGCCTTTTGTGGTGCCCTAATCGGCTATGAACGAGCTATTCAAAGAAAAACTGCAGGTGTCAGAACGCACATTGTAGTTGCTATTGCTTCTGCCTTGTTCATGATCGTATCTAAATACGGCTTCACCGATCTGCTCAACATGCACGATCTTTCACTCGACCCTTCAAGAATTGCCGCCCAAATTGTCACCGGTATTTCCTTCATCGGTGCTGGTACAATTTTAGTAAGAAAAGAACAAATTTCTGGTCTAACAACAGCCGCTGGTGTCTGGGCAACTGCCGCCATCGGAATGGCCGTTGGTGCAGGCATGTACTTCATCGGCATCTTATCAACCGCCCTGCTTTTCATCATTCAACTATTCTTTCATGATGACGAAATCATTGATAAACTTACACCACACATTCGTTTCGACATTTTGATAGATGCTATCAATAAACCAGATGTTTTGCCACAAATAAAGCAAGAGCTAGAAAATAATAAAGTTGAAAATATTTCAATCAAGATTCTCGATGTCAGCGATAAAAAGATCGTTCTTTATGTCGATGGCGTTATCAACAATAAAATTGACGAAAATCAAATCATCATGACTTTACGCAAATATCCTGATATTCGAAAAATCAGTTACACATGCGGTGGCTTATAACATTTATTTTTAGAGTAATAATTAGTAAAATGTCATTATTAACCATGAAAGGATGACTTTATGGCAGGAACTCTTGACTATTTACGTTGGCGAGGAGATTTATCATTTAAAGAGAAGCCATTCAATAGTGTAGATGCATCACTCTTCGCCTCATTTATCTATCTCCCTGTAGATAAATCAGCTAAAGGACATACCCTAAGCGAAGTAGCGGAAAAACTTCGCGTTCTTCCTTCTTTTCAAGTACAAATGCATGATGAAACTGGCGCTCAGATCTGGCTCCTTCCTAAAAGTCCACGACTAGGAAATGTAGAAATTCTAAACTGGACTAACCGAATGGAGAAAGACCCATATCCATTACAATTTACAGCGGCTACTTTTCAACTAGATAAGAAAACTATTTTAATCGTTTACCGCGGCACCGACAGTTCAATTATCGGCTGGAATGAAGATATGAATATGAACTACATGCCTAAGGTTTATGGTCAAGATGTGGCGGCAAATTATCTTAAAGAAATTGCGGCCAAATATCCTGACGACAAGATCTACTTAGCTGGTCACTCAAAAGGCGGCAATTACGCAGAATATGCTTTAAGTGTGGCAGAACCCGCCTTGCAAAACCGCGTTATCAGAGCACTCAGTTTTGACGGCCCAGGATTTTTCCATCAAGTATGGCGTTCACCCGGCTTTGTTAGAGCACTTCCTAAGATGAAGACTTATCTACCAGAATCTTCAATCATTGGCACTATGTTAGATCACCCAGAACGAGTATTAATTGTTAAAAGTACTGCACCAATGATCCAACAACACGATCCGCGTCGCTGGAGTGTAGGACGAGATAGTTTCGTTTTAGCTGAAGGTCTTACATCAGGCGCAAGATCGCTGCGACATTCCTTTATTGACTTTAATCACACTATTCCTGATGAACAACGTGGTGAATTATGGGACGCATTGTTTCAAGCATTCGACGAATTAAATATCACCGATGTGTTCCAAATTACTGCTAACAAGTTGCTGGGAACTGTAAGATTCAGCCGCGTAATTATGGCCTTAACCCCAGAAACACGTAAATATGTTTTACACATGGTCGGAGAAATTCTTAATGCGATTCGCGGTAATATCAGCTTGCCATTCAACGAAACTGATTTTGCTTTATATCCTAAGAGTAACGACTCGAACAAGGCTCCTATCTTCTTTGAATTTTACGATAAAACTGTGCCCAGTATCTTACCAGAAGAAATTAAACAGCGCTTCAAAGATGATAAAGAACGTGAACAAAAGAATAAGGATAAATAGTTTCACATGAAACAAAAAGCATACTTTTTATTATTTCTTATGCATTTTTTCGATTGAAGAATCCCAAAATAAATGAGACTACTAATACCAAGATAACTGCCCCTAGTACCGATGGCACTATTGCCATCCCCGCCATTTGCGGTCCCCAGGCGCCAAAGAGTGCTTGACCTAGCGTTGAGCCAACAAGTCCTGCTAAGATATTTGCAAGAAAGCCCATTGAACCACCCCTACCGGTTATGACACCGGCAAGCAGTCCTATTATAGCTCCGACGATTAAAACCCAAATCCAATATAACATAGGATCACCTATTTTCTTTCTTCGTAGCTTTTACTAGACTTATCTACTACAAATTTCAGCAATCTTCGTCTATTTTTTGATTGTCTTCTATATCTTCTTTTACTTTTTTTGCCTTAGCTTTAACTTTGCCCTTTACTTGCTGCGCCTTGCCTTCTACTTCACGCGACTTGTCTCCGGTTAATTTACCTTCAACTTCTTTAGCCTTGCCAATTATTTTGTCTTTTAAGCCACTATCCATATTACTCATAAGCGGCTCCTTTCGTTAATAACGTGATACGTTCTATAGTTAATACTACGCTGATTTATCCCTAATTACGTCAAAAAAGACCCAGCTTACGTCTTTCTTAACGTGCTGAGTCTTTTTCATTGCTTTATTGATCAAATCGTGTGTTTTTATTTGAGTAAATTCTTTGCCAATTCAAAGTCGCCAAGAGTTGCGGAACCGTTGTTGGCAACGGCTGGACGAACGATTAACTTGTCCAAATCTGGAGTTGCGACATAGTTGTTGTTAAATTCATTGAAGAACTTTCTAACCTTAACAAGGTCATCTTCATTTAATACAGAACCACCAACAACCATTACATCTGGACGAGCAGTCATGTAAACATTGTAAAGCATTTGAGCAACATAATATGCAGAATAAGTGAAGACCTTGTTATCACGTGAAAGCTTTTCACCAGGGATACCGGTTCTGCCTTCAAGACTTGGACCAGCTGCCATACCTTCAACACAAGCGTCGTTGTGGAATGGACAGTGACCCTTGTAGTCATCACCAGGATAACGACGAACGAGCATGTGACCCATTTCTGGGTGGTTGTTCAAACCAAGAAGCTTACCTGCTTGAACAATACCTGCACCAACACCAGTACCAACAGTTGCGTAGAAGTAACTCTTTGAATCATCGCGGCCACGGGCAACGTACTCACCGTAACAAGATGCGTTAACGTCAGTCGTCATTGCAACTGGGATGCCAAGTTCTTTTTCAAAGAAGCCCTTAACGTTAGTGCCTGACCAGCCTGGCTTAGGAGTGTCCAAAATGTAACCATAAGTGCGTGACTTAGGGTTGATGTCGATTGGACCAAAAGTACCGATACCCAATGCATCAACTGGGTGCTTCTTAAAGAAATCAGCTGTCTTTTGTAAAGTTTCTTTATTAGTTGTAGTAGGAATTCTGTCGCGAGCAACTTCCTTGCCTGTTTCAACGTCTTGAACTGCTACGATAAATTTTGTACCACCGGCTTCGATACTGCCGACATATTTCTTTTCTGCCATTTTCTCATCCTTTTCTTGTATGTTTTTATCTCCGAATAGTTTTTGTGCTGATAATATTATAAAGAAAAAAGCCTTTATATGTAAAAGCTTTCATATGTATGTAATTAATTTTATTTACTTACGCTTTATCTACAACTTCTTCAGAATTGATTTCTTCAATTGGCTTACCATTTTTATCAAAGTAGTCATCAAGATCACGACACCAAATCATTGCCATTGTTCCCTGTCCTACATGGACACCAACTACCGGCCCAATAATACTTTCATCGAACTTATATCTAGGGAACTTAGCACGATAATCTTCAATCCATTCTTCTTTCTTATCAGGATCAAGTGAATCAAAAATTGTGCATTGAATATTGTATGGCATGTTCTTAGTTAAATTATCAAAGTCAGTCTGCACATGCTTATAAGCTCGCTTAGTTTGTCTTTCCTTGGCAATCGCAGAAATTTTGCCTTCATCTTGTACATCCATCGAAAGAATTGGCTTAATTTTGAACAAGGTTCCCACAAAGCTAGCGGCATTAGATAGACGACCTGTTCTCTTCAAATGGCTCAAGTCGTCTACCATAAAGCGCACATCCATCGTTTTTTGCAAATCAGATAAATCATGCATAATTAAATCAACGTCGGCTCCAGCCTCGACTAGGCGGCCCGCCAGCATAGCATAATCGGCCTCACCAGCACAGGTGATTTTGCTATCGAATGGATGAATCTTGATTCTAGTTTCGCTATTCGCAATACTTTCAACAGTTGAATAATAACCAGAAATACCACTAGACAAGGTAATTACAATCACATCAGTGTAGCCTTGCTCTACATATTCATCTATTCTTTTTTGCAAGTCACCTGGGGAAGGCTGTGAAGTTGAAGGCAATTCACTTTCATCAGCCAATTTTTTATAAAATTCTCCATAGCCAATATCGATCATATCGCGGTAAATCTTATCGCCCCAGATAATTGGAATTGGCAAAACATCGATATGATACTTTTCTTGTTGCTCTTTAGTTAAGTAAGCTGAGCTATCGGTTAAAACAGCAATTTTCATAATCTTTCTCCTTTGATTGTTACTTATATTTTAACCGATTTCAGATAGCTTTTAGCAAAAAAATAGCCTGCTTTTAAAAAAGCAGGTCTTTTTAATAATCAACTTTAGTTATTATTACTGCTGCCACCGGTAGCTTTGTTAACGATCTTTTGGTATTGACGCAAACCATCAAAGTCTGAATCTTTTGCATCTACATAACCGTAGTGGTTGTAGATACTTTCGATGATTTTTCTACCCTTCTTAGACTTGGCAATGTTCTTGAAGGCTTTAGAAAGCTTGGCTCTAAATTTCTTAGGCATATCTTTTCTAACTGCGATGGTGTCGTTAGGAATCCACTTAGTGAAGTAGATTGGTACAACGTCAGTCATTGCCTTTTTATCGTCCTTAGCAGCGATATTACGTGCATCTGAGAAGACAAATGCAGCATCAACGTCGCCGTTCAATACTGAAAGAACTTCTTGGTCGTCACCCTTGATGTTAACAAGTTTACATTCCTTAGTAACGTTTAAGCCTTTCTTGTAAAGTTCCGCAACTGGATAAACGTAACCGGATGCAGAACTTGGGTCACCAATGGCAATCTTTTTACCTTTAAGGTCTTTCCATGACTTGATCTTAGAACCTTTCTTAACCACAATCATACCACGGTACTTGTGCATTAAAGTGTGATTCATCTTACCAGATGGTTCATCATAGCCGTAACGTTCAGCTTGTAAAAGTACGTCCGCAATTCCACGTTTATGAGCAAGAATGTAAGAATATGGTGGCATAAAACCAACGTCAACTTTCTTAGATGACATAGCTTCAACCAAACCACTGTAGTCTGTAGAAACTGTTACGTGAACTGGAATGTGCAATTGCTTTTGTAAAAGCGTTCCAAGTGGCTTGGCCTTAGCTTCCATCTTGTTAGCTTGAGTACTTGGTACGAATTCGACATTCAATTCTTTTGGTTCATTTGATGAAGATGAACTACTCTTTTGATTGTTCGAACATGCCGCAAGTGAAACAGTAGCTAAAACTGCTAAAGCTCCAACTAATACTTTTTTAAACTTCATAAACCTGAAATTCCTCCAAAAAATTAATTAATAAGTTTCATCACATAAATAGGTATAACAGAATAAATGCTAGATTTCAATATAAAATACGAATTATATTATTTATATTTATGATTATTGTTCTGATATTTATTTTATGTTTACTGTGATATCAACGCTCATCACTTAATATTCGGATTTTGGATACTATTAATAAATAAAAAAGCACATGCTTTTAACATGTGCTTAATTGCCATCGGGATCATCATGAGCATAATCAAGGTTCGAGAAGCGGTTATATGGCTTCGAGAACATTAATTTAACAGTCCCACGACTACCTGAACGGTTCTTTTCAATAATTACTTCAACTTCACCATTATCGTCTTCTGCTCCGACTTCACTACTGCTACCGCTATTTTCACCATCTTCGGGTTCATCACGATAGTAGTCGTCACGATAAAGGAACGAAACAATATCGGCATCCTGTTCAATTGACCCAGATTCACGAATATCGGACAATACAGGCCGTTTATCTTGACGCTGCTCAACTGACCGTGACAACTGTGAAAGGGCAATGACAGGCACGTGAAGCTCCTTAGCAAGCTTCTTAAGTTGTCTAGAAATTGCGGAAACTTCTTGTTGCCGTGATTCACTACGTGGACCTTCAATCAGCTGCAAGTAGTCGACAACAACTAAACCTAAATTGCCTTTTTCTTTAGCCAGTCGCCGTGACTTGGCACGAATTTCACTCATTTTGATACCTGGCGTATCGTCAATGAAAATGTCGGTGCCAGCTAGTGATCCAGCCGCCATAACCAAATTGTGCCATTCTTCCTGATCTAATTGACCAGTTCTAAGATGCTGTGAATCAATCAGCCCTTCAGAAGCTAACATTCTTTGTACAAGCTGTTCACCACTCATTTCTAGTGAGAACATCGCCACAGATTTATCAGTGTGTAAACCGACATATTGGGCCACATTTAATGCAAAAGAAGTTTTACCAACACCAGGACGAGCGGCAATAATGATCAATTCGTCATCGTGAAAACCAGTAGTCATTTTATCCAGCTCATAGAAACCGGTTGGCAAACCCGTAACCATATTATTATCTTCAGGCAAGTTGTTAATATCATTAATCGTTGAGTTAACAACTTCCTTAATTGATCTAAAGCCACCGGTGTTGTTCTCAGACGAGATATTCATGATCTCGCTTTCCGCGTCATCAAGAATATCCGTTACATCGTCTGAACCATTGATGGCATTAGTAATAATATTTTGACTGGCTGAAATCAGTCTTCTGAGCAAGGCCTTTCTGTGCACAATTTGTGCATAAAAGTTAACGTGTGCCGCAGTTGGCGTGGACATTGCTAATTCTGAAACATAGCCAATGCCACCTATATCATCAAGCTGATTACGTTTATTCAGCTCATCCTGAAGAGTCAGTGGATCAATTGCATCCCCACGATCAGACAAGTCCAGCATTGCCTGGAAAATAATCTGATTTGCGCGTTCATAAAAATCTTCAGGCTGAACGACCGCACTAGCATCCGCAATCGCTTCTGGATCAATGAAAATCGCACCTAGAACGGCTTTTTCAGCGTCGGAGTCATGCGGAATTTGTTGAGAAACAATATTATCCATCAATCACAACCACTTTTTATAAAAATAATTAGTCTTGTTCAGTAACGTGAACGCGAATAGTTCCTTCAACGCCTTTGAATAACTTAACGTGAACGTTAGTGTAACCCAAAGTCTTGATTGGTTCTGGAAGGTTCAACTTACGCTTGTCAATCTTGATACCGTATTGCTTTTCAAGGCCTTCAACAATCTTCTTGCTTGAGATTGAACCGAACAAACGAGAATCGTTACCAGCCTTTGACTTGAAGTTAACAATAGTGCTGTCTTTTTCAAGTTCTGCCTTAATCTTTTCGGCTTCAGCCTTTTCTGCTTCATAAGCAGCCTTTTCGTTAGCTTCAACACGCTTCAAAGTGTTCATGTTACCCTTAGTAGCTGCCTTGGCAAGACCACGCTTGATTAAATAGTTTTGTGCATAGCCATCTGGAACTTCCTTAACTTGTCCACGCTTGCCTCGACCTCTAACGTCTTGTGTAAAAATAACTTTCATTCTTGGGTCCCCCTTTAATCATTTTCTTCTTCATATTCATCAATTGCTTTAAGCAATTTTTGTTTTGCCTCTTCAATAGTAACACCCTTGATCTGAGTTGCCGCATTTGAAAGGTGTCCACCACCGCCGAGTTTTTCCATAATAATTTGAACATTGATCTTGCCCATTGAACGAGCAGAAATACCAATCGTATCTGAGCTACGTCTAGTAATGGCAAAGCTTGCACCTACATTTTCCAAATCAAGCGCAGTATCGGCCGCTTGAGCGGTGATGATCGGATCAATAATCTTATCATCAGGACCACAAAGTACGGCCATATGTGGCTTAACCATCTTGAGCGTTGCGACCAAGTGAGTTCGTTCAAGGAAGCTATCAATGTCTTCTTTTAACAACATGCTTACTACGGCTGAATCGGCACCGATTGAACGCAAGTAACTTGCGGCATCGAAGGTTCTCGTACCAGTTCTAAGTGAGAATTCCTTTGAGTCAACAACGATACCAGCAAGCATGGCTGTTGCTTCAAGGTCAGTCAATACTCGCTTGCCATTAGCTGGCTGTTGATATTCAATCATTTCGGTAACCAATTCACAGGCAGACGATGCATATGGTTCAACATATGTAAGCATTGGATTCTCTGGAAATTCCTCGCCACGTCTGTGGTGGTCAATTACGATAATTCTGTTTTTCAACCGGTCATATAACGGTTGTGAATAAGTAATTGAATACTTAGAATGGTCCACCATTACCAACATTGACTTGTCGGTAACCTCGGACAAAGCCTCTTCAGGACTGATAAAGATATCTTTATCCTGATTCTTTTGTTGCATCCGAGTAACCAAACGACCAACGTCATAATTGGTCTTATTGGTATCAAGGACGAAATTGGCTTTAACGCCGTGAAGACGAGCCAATTTTACTACACCAATACCACTACCGACAGAGTCCATGTCAGGACGTTGATGTCCTACTACGAAGACACGATCTGCATCTTTGAACAATTCACTAATTGCTTGAGAAACCATTCTCGCTCTAACACGAGTACGTTTCTCCATTGGGTTGGATTTACCACCGTAGAAACAGGCATCCTTACCTGGCTGACGCAAAACAACCTGATCCCCGCCTCGGCCCAGTGCTAAGTCTAGGTTGGATTGAGCCTGGTTAGCAATTTCGGATAATGAATCACTGCCAAAGGCAATCCCCATCGATAAGGTCAATGGAGTATTGTTACGGCTAGTTTCTTGGCGCACCTTATCCAAAACGGAGAACTTGTCCTTTTCCATTTCTGCCAAATCCTGCATATGAACCAGCAACAGGAAATGATCTTCATCAATCCGCTTTAAATAGGCCTTAAACTTCTTAGCATAATTGCTCAATGTGTTTTGCACATAGGAACTCATGCTGGTCAATTCCTGATCATGCATGGTTTCGCTCAATTCATCGTAGTTATCGATGAAGATTTGACCAATAGCTAGACGCTCAGCCTTATACTTATCTTCAATTTTTGCATAGCGCGTAATATCCAATAGATAAATTACACCCAAGTTATCTTGAACCACCATCTCAAAGCGATGTCCATCCCAATCGACGATATGATTCTCTGAGGTTTTAGCTTCAATTGCTTCATTAAGCAGCTTATTTAAGTCCGGATCAACAGCCTCAATAGTATGCCCTACCAAATCCGTATCCTTCAAATACAATTGCAAGTATGGATTGACCCATTGAATTTGGTGATCAGAATCATACAGCAAAATACCCAAAGGCATCTTGATCATTGCTTCTTGCTCACTACGCTTTATGCGGTAAGACAAGTTGACTGCGAAGTTATTCGCATTGCCTGCCAAAATATAGGTTCCATAAATTGCAAAAGCAACGGTAAGGATAAAAATCAATACCATTGCCAACCCGAATAACGGATTCATAATCATTGCAATTACGCTTCCCAGTAAGGAAAGCGACAAAATGATTATCATGGAAGCTGTTAATCTTGAATCCTTAATAAATTCAGGCAATTCAAGCTTATGTAAAAAATCTTTCATGAAGATCCTTCCTATAAGAGTAAACTATATCAGTGTCAATTATACCTTATTAAGTACCCGTATTGAAAAGGTTGAAACTAAAAAATCAAATCCAAGTATTCACTCAGATTTGATATGAAAAAAGGCTAGGAGAATATCTCCTAACCTCTGGTTTTTATTCGATCTAAATTAATCTTCAGCAACGAATGGCAATAAGCCCATGATACGAGCTCTCTTAATTGCATTAGCTACTTTACGTTGGTTCTTAGCACTAGTGCCAGTAACACGACGTGGTAAAATCTTACCTCTTTCTGAGATAAAACGTTTCAACAGATCGACATCTTTGTAGTCAACGTAATCGATGTGGTTAGCTGCGATGTAGTCAACCTTACGACGACGACGGCCACCTCTTCTTTGTTGAGCCATGTTCTAGAATCCTTTCTTAAATTTATTTTTAGAATGGAAGATCATCATCAGAAATATCAATCGTATCACCTGATCCAGCGAATGGATCTTGTGCATTATTTTGATTGTTATTATTCTGTGGATTATTGTTTTGTGATCCGCCATTATTTTGGAAATTGTTAGTACTTGGTGTACTATTATTTCCATTATTTGGTGTATAACCACCATTTTGACCGCGGGCTTCACGATCCTTGCGTGATTCGAGTAATGCGAAGTTATCAACAACAACTTCAGTTACATATACTCTTTGCCCGTCTTTATTATCATAACTTCTGGTTTGAATTCGGCCATCTACACCAACTAATGAACCTTTAGAGGTAAAGTTGCAGAAGTTTTCTGCTGACTTTCTCCAGATTACACAGCTAATGAAGTCTGCGCCTCTCTCACCTTGACTATTTGTAAATTGACGGTCAACAGCAAGAGTAAACGTAGCAACCGAGATTCCGCTCCCAGTAGTACGCAATTCAGGATCACGTGTTAAACGGCCAACAAGTACAACTCTATTAATCATACTTATGTCCTTCCTTTCCTAAATCACATCGATAATAAATTAAAATTATTTGTCTAACTTAACGGTCATTGAACGTAAGATAGCGTTGTCAATCTTTGACAAACGGCTAAATTCGTTAACTGCGTCAGCGTTGTCAGCAGTGAAAGTCATAATGTGGTAAGTACCTTCACGATACTTATCAATTTCATATGCGAAACGACGCTTGCCCCAGTCTTTGGATTCTACCATAGTACCACCGTTATCAGCGATAACCTTGTCGTAGTTTTCTACGAGAGCCTTCTTGTTGTCTTCGTCAACATCTGGCTTGATGATGTAAGTTACTTCGTACTTTGTAGTTGCCATGACTATTGCACCTCCTTTTGGACTATATGGTTCTTGCTAAAATCAAGAACAAGGAGTAATTGGAATATTACTCGCAATTTCTAATTCTAGCATATAAACAAAAAATTACCAAACAGTTTTTCACGTGATCCTGGCAGTTTTTTTACTGCTCACTATTTATTACGCAAAAAAGTTTGATAATTTTTTTAAAAGTTGAAATTTTTTGTTTTTTTAATTATTTATTCATCGTCATCGGTTTGATTTTGTTCAGCTTCAGTTGGAACAATGGTCAAACTTGCAACCTTGCTGTCATCGTTAACCTTAATCAAACGAACACCCATTGTGCTACGTCCAGTTTGAGAAACGTCCTTGGTCTTGAAACGAATCATAATTCCGTTCGTAGTAATTACCATGATGTCCTTGCCTTTGTCCACAACGATTACACCGGCAAGAGGACCATTCTTTTCAGTGATGTTGGCAGTTTTAATACCTTTACCACCACGACCCTTAACTGGGTATTCAGCGGCAGGAGTACGTTTACCGTAACCCTTTTCTGAAATGACTAAGACCTGATCGTCCTTGCCTAAAACGCCTGAGCCGACAACGTAGTCGTTTTCACGCAAGTTGATACCACGAACACCGGCAGCGGTTCTACCCATGGCACGAACGTCGCTTTCCTTGAAGGTAACGGCATAACCCAAGTGAGTACCGATCAAAATGTTTTGGTTGCCATCAGTGGTCAAAACGTTGCTCAATTCATCCCCATCGCGGAGAGTAAGGGCAATCAAACCACTGTTTCTAATGTTAGAAAATTCGCTAACGTGGGTACGCTTAACTGTTCCCATCTTGGTGATAAAGAACAAGTAGTTATCATCCGCATTTTCAGGAATGTTGATAACTGTTTGAACCTTTTCGCCCTTCTCTAATTGGAGCAAGTTAACTACTGGCAAACCTTTAGCCATTCGACCATATTCAGGAATTTCGTAGGCCTTCTTTGAGTAAACCTTACCTGCATTGGTAAAGAACAAAAGCATGTCATGCGTACTTGAGTAAATCAAGTGTTCAATAAAGTCGCCGTCTTGAACACCCATACCTTTAATACCCTTACCACCACGGTTTTGGGTCTTAAATTCTTGGATAGGCATTCTCTTGATGTAGCCGTTATGCGTTACAGTCAAAAGAATGTTTTGCTTTTCAATCAAATCTTCGTCTTCGATTGAAACAACTTCACTGGCACCAATTTCGGTTCTACGCTTATCACCAAAACGCTTTTGGATATCGAGCAATTCATCGTAAATGATTTGGTCGATTCTTTCTGGCTTAGCAAGAATATCCTTGTAGTCTGCAATCTTAGCTTGTAAATCTTTGTATTCAGCTTCAACCTTGTCACGTTCCAATCCGGTCAAACGAACTAAACGCATGTCTAAAATGGCTTGTGATTGTTTATCATCAAGGCCAAAACGACTGATCAAAGTTGCCTTAGCGATATCGCTTGAATGACTGCTACGGATGATGTGGACAATTTCATCGATGTTGTCCAAGGCAATTCTCAAACCTTCGAGAATGTGTGCTCTTGCTTCAGCCTTAGCTAATTCGAACTTAGTTCTGCGAGTTACAACATCTTCTTGGTGATCCAAGTAGTATTGGAGCATTTGCTTCAAGGTGAGGTAATGTGGTGCACCATCAACAATGGCAACCATATTCATCCCGAAGTTGGCCTGCATTTGAGTTTGCTTGAACAAGTTGTTTAAAACAACGCTCGCACTTGCATCCCTACGGATATCAATTGTGATCCGCATACCAGTCTGGTCGGATTCATCACGAACACCGGTAATTCCATCGATGATCTTTTCACGAGCCAAGTCAGCAATCTTTTTAACTAATTCAGCCTTGTTAACCATGAATGGAATTTCACTGACTATAATTCTTTCACGGCCACTCTTTTCGGTTTCGATATTCGTTTTGGCACGAACAACGATGTTGCCCTTACCAGTTTCATAAGCACGGTAAATACCGCCACGGCCCATGATAATTCCGCCTGTTGGGAAGTCCGGACCTGGAATAACTTTCATCAAATCCTTGGTAGTAGCATCAGGATTTTTCATCAACATGTGCAAACCACTAATAACTTCACTCAAGTTATGAGGTGGAATGTTAGTGGTCATACCAACGGCAATACCGTTAGCACCGTTGACAAGCAAGTTAGGAATTCTAGCTGGCAAAACTACTGGTTCATTTTCGGTATCATCGTAGTTTCTTTGCCAGTCGATCGTGTTCTTGTTAATATCACGAAGCATTTCCACAGCGATCTTGCTCATTCTTGCTTCGGTATAACGCATTGCGGCTGGTTCATCACCGTCGACAGAACCGAAGTTTCCGTGTCCGTCAACCAACATGTAACGGTATGAGAAGTCTTGTGCCATGTGGGCCATAGCCAAATAAATTGATGAGTCACCGTGTGGGTGGAACTTACCCATAACTTCACCAACAATTCTGGCACTCTTCTTGTATGGCTTGTCAGGTGTTACGCCCAATTCGCTCATTCCGTAAAGAATACGACGCTGTACTGGTTTTAAACCATCACGAACATCAGGTAAAGCACGTGCCACAATAACTGACATCGCATAGTCCAAGAAGGAGCTACGCATCATGCTGGTCAGATCAACGTTTCTAATTCTATGATCTTGAGTTTGATTCTCGTCCATTTAAAACCTCCTACGCATCTAGGTTTTCTACATACTTGGCGTTCTTTTCAATAAAGCTACGTCTAGGTGCAACTTCATTACCCATCAAAAGTTCAAAGACCGCATCGGCATCTTTAGCATATTCAGGACTTACACGATCTAATCGTCTGTTTTCAGGATTCATGGTTGTTTCCCAAAGTTGTTCTGGGTCCATTTCACCTAACCCCTTGTAACGTTGAACTACTGGCTTTGGACTTGGTTGCAAGCTGCCTAAGTAGTCGTGCAATTCTTCGTCAGTATCAAGATATTTAACAACCTTGCCTTGACGAACTTGGTACAGAGGTGGACGAGCGATATAAACATATCCCTTGTCGATCATTGGACGCATGTAGTTGTAGAACAGTGTTAAAAGAAGAGTTCTAATGTGGGCACCATCGACATCGGCATCAGTCATGATAATCAACTTGTGATAACGTGCCTTTGAAACATCGAAGTCTGCGCCGAAGCCTGTGCCTAAAGCTGTGAATAAAGATCTAATTTCTTGGTTAGCCAAAATTCGATCCATTGAAGCTTTTTCCACATTCAAGATCTTACCTCTGATTGGCAAAATAGCTTGAGTCAAACGAGATCTACCTTGCTTTGCGGAACCACCGGCTGAGTTACCTTCGACGATGAACAATTCTGAAATGCTTGGATCATTACTGGTGTTGTCAGCCAGCTTACCTGGCAAGTTGGCAATTTCCAAACCAGACTTTTTACGCGTTACTTCACGCGCACGCTTAGCAGCAGTTCTAGCACGTTCTGCTAATTGACCTTTTTCCACAATCTTACGCCCAACTGATGGGTTTTCCATTAAAAAGCGGCTAAAGGTTTCAGAGAATGACTTGTCAACAGCAGTTCTAGCATCTGAGTTACCCAGCTTGGTCTTAGTCTGACCTTCGAATTGTGGATTAGGGTGCTTAACTGAAACAACTGCAGTCATCCCTTCACGAATATCTTCACCAGAAAGATTATCGTCTTTGTCCTTTAAGATCTTAGCCTTGTGGGCATAGTCGTTAACCACACGCGTTAAAGCGGTCTTAAATCCAGCTTCGTGCATCCCACCTTCATAGGTGTGAATGTTGTTAGCGAAGGTCATTAACGTTGTCTTATAGCCATTTGTATATTGCAAAGCTACTTCAACGTCGATACCGTTATAAGTGCTTTCCACATAGATAGGATCATCAAACAATACTTCTTGGTCCTTGTTCAAAAAGGCAACGTATTCTTTGATACCACCTTCAAACTTGTAAACATCGGTTTCTGCACTATCTTTACGCTTATCAGTAAAGGTAAGTGTTAATCCCTTGTTCAAAAAGGCTAATTCACGAATTCTGTTCTTTAAAATCTTGTCGTCAAAGACGGTAGTTTCGGTAAAGATATCAGGATCTGGGTAAAAGTGAACGATAGTACCGTGTTCACTAAGTGGAACCGTACCGATTTGTTTCATCTCATCCTTTACACGACCGTGATCAAAGTCAATGAAGTACTTCTTGCCATCACGCATAACAGTAACATCAAGCTTTGTGGATAAGGCGTTAACAACTGAAGCACCTACACCGTGCAAACCACCTGAAACTTTATATCCGCCACCGCCAAATTTACCGCCGGCGTGAAGAACAGTGAAGACAGTTTCAAGTGCTGGACGACCAGTTTTTTCTTGGATATCCACAGGAATACCACGACCATCATCTTGAACAGTAACGCTGCCATCTTCGTTGATAGTAACCTCGATCTTGGTGGCAAAACCAGCAAGTCGTTCGTCAATACTGTTATCAATAATTTCCCACACTAAATGGTGCAATCCTTGAGAACTAGTCGAACCGATATACATACCAGGACGCTTGCGGACAGCCTCAAGACCACCTAAGACTTGGATTTGACTGGCATTATACTTGTCGGCCTCTTTTTCATATTTTTTGACCTTATCAAGATTTTCTTTTGATTTATCAGCCATTTAATTCTCCTTCTCCAAACTAATTTTGCCTGATTGAATGTGGTACACGCGTGGCTTCCTGATTATTTCCCAAGAAATCCCCTCTAAGTCAGTTGTGGTAATAAACGTTTGGGTCTTTCCATGAATGTAATTAAGAAGTGCACTCTGACGACCATGATCCAATTCGCTCATGACATCATCTAACAGCAATAACGGATATTCATCGGTCAACTGGTGAACCAACTGAATTTCCGCTAGTTTTACGCTAAGAGCAATGGAGCGCTGCTGCCCTTGCGAAGCATACAAATGAGCATTTTTACCATCAAGCTTAAACTCAATATCATCGCGATGCGGACCAGATGTAGTAGTTCCTTTGCGGATTTCGGTTGCTTTATTGCGTTCAAAACTTGCTAGGATCTTTTGGTAAATCGTTTCGGTATTATCGTCTGCTTCAATATCTGAAACAGATGGATGATACGCAATTGCGAGTTTTTCACCGCCTAAGCTAATATGTGCATAAGCATCACTAGCGTAATGACTCAAATATCTTAGAAATTTAAAGCGGCGAGAAATTACTTCTGCCGCGATACCAGCTAACTGATCTGACAAAACGTCTAGAAAAACCTGATCTTTCGCCTTGCCTTTAGACAGTTGCTTTAAATAATTATTCTTCTGCATCAGTACCTGGCGATACTTGCTGGCAAAATATAGATATTCCGGATTAATTTGACCAAATTCTTGATCCATGAATCGACGTCGCAAAGCTGGCGCACCCTTTATCAACTCCAAATCTTCTGGAGAAAATAAAATTGCATTCAGCTGCCCCACATATTTGGAGAGCTTGCTTTGCTCAACCCGGTTTATCCACACTTTTTTACCCTTTTTTGTGATTAACACTCGCAAAGTCAGATCAACTTGACTCTTTTGCACATAACCTAATAAATTTGCGTATTCTCCATCAAAACCAATTAATTCTTTATCATTATTCGTTCTATGGGAACGTGTTAATGCCAAAAAATAAATTGCCTCTAGCAAATTAGTCTTGCCTTGTGCATTCTTGCCAATAAAAATATTGATGTTAGGGTCAAAGTCCACATCCAATTTTTTCAAATTGCGAAAGTTTTGCACAGTGAAATGATCAAGATACATTAATCTTCCTGCCGAAACTCGTACTCTTGTCCATTTACGAGCAAACGATCGTTAGCAAAGATTTTTTTGCCGCGTCGCTGCTCGAGTTCTCCATTTAAAGTTACGGGATTATCTTGCAGATAAAACTTCGCTTGTCCACCGGATGAAATAAAGCTTTCCTCCTTCAGGAATTGTCCCAAAGTTATGTACTCGCCTGTAATTGTAAAATACTTGATAATACTCACCTTCAATGCCCTTTATACCTATATAATTATATTAGTTTTCGACAAAAATAACAAACCTAAAACGCTATTTAAAGCGATATAAGCGTTTTTTAAAAAAATAAACTAATCACACTAGGCCGAAGAAAAAGTAACAGAGACCGATTTTTGACGCTTTAAACAAAAAACAAAAAAATAAAAGCCACCTTTTGCGGTGGCTTTTTAAGAAGCTTAATCTTAATATTGTGTAATTGATTAATAAGTTCTAACCGGAGTAATCAATTGAACGAAGTCAACGTCTTCTTTATCAGGATTGATGACAAATGGACGAAGTGGTTTAGTAAAGTTCATAATTACTGAATCAGTAACAGAAGCTCTGAGGGCATCGCGCATGTAATCTGGGTTAAATGAAATTTCCAAATTATTACCTTCCAAGTTTCTGAAGCTAACATCTTCTTCTACGTTACCAATTTCAGCTGATTTACCTGATAACTTAGCAGTTTGGTTTCCCACATCCAAAGTTAACGTTACAACGTTGTTGCGGCCAGCGTGCGTTAACAAACTTGCACGTTCAAGCGCACTAGATAATTCAGGAATATCAAATTCAATGCTGGTAGTCTTTTCGGTCGGAATCAAACGATCGGTATCAGGGTAATTACCGTCAAGCAAACGTGAGTAGAATGAAAGATTGCCAATTACAAAGAGCGCTTGATTGTCCCCTGGGCAAACTTTTACTTCTGGGTCTGCTTCGGCAATAATTCTTGCCAATTCTTGTAAGCTCTTCCCTGGAATAATTAAATCAGTTTCTGATTGAGGTCCGTTTTCTAAAGCAATAGTTCTTTGTGAAAGACGGTGTGAATCAGTGGCAACCGCCTTAATGCTATCAGGATTAAAAAAGAAACGTACACCAGTTAAAATTGCTCTTGTTTGATCATTTGAAGTAGCAAATTGTGTTTCATTGATAATTTCTCTGAAAGTTTTACCTGAAATAGTAAATGATGCAGCATCAGAAATTTCTGGTAAACGAGGATAATTATTTGCATCCAAACCATTAATCGTAAATTCACTACTTTCAGATACGATTTGAGTTTGGAAACTTTCTTTTACTTCAAAAGAGAAATCTTTACCTGGCAACTTTTTAACAATTTCACTGAAAAATCTAGCAGGCAAAACAATTGATCCTGTAGATTCTACGTTCAAGTCCTCATTTACAGGAATCTTGATTTCAATAGAAATATCTGTATCGCTACCTGTTAAAGTTAATTCATCTTCTGTTAAATCCAATTTGATCCCACTAAGAATTGGAATAGTAGCTCTTGATGAAATGGCACGCATAACATTGTTTAAGTTCTCGATAAACAGGTTGCGATTGATCGTAAATTTCATTTTAATCCTCCTAAACGAAAGTGACTTTTCTTTTTTATTTAATTATATATTTAATTAGTAGTAGTAGGGCCTGTGAATTCTGTTGAAAACTCATAAGAAGCCTGAAAATAACGGAATTGTAACGGTTAAAAAAGATGTGTAAAACTCGCAAAGTTGTCCACAGTGGATAACTTTGATTAATGCTCAAGCATTTGTTTCAAATCGAAAACAGCCGTTTTGATGTCAGCATCAGTTTTCATTTGCTTATCGATTTTATCATAAGCGTGCATAACTGTCGTGTGATCTTTTCCGCCAAATTCTTGTCCTATCTTAGGTAAACTTGCATCAGTTAATTCCCGAGAAAGATACATCGCGATCTGTCGTGGTACCACAATCTGCCGTACACGCTTTTTACCCTTCAATTCGGCTGTCGAAGTTTGGAAGTAATTTGCGACAACTTCCTGTATTTTCGAAATTTGTAGTCCACGATTTTTTTGTACGAGTTTCAGATCAACTAAGGCTTCTCGAGCTAAGTTAACGTCGATGTCAGCCTTTTCGATAGTAGCATATGCTTGAACTTTAACTAAAGCCCCTTCGAGTTCTCTAATATTAGTATCTACTTGAGAAGCAATGTAATCGAGAGTGTTGTCATCAATAGTTAAGCCTTCAGATTCAGCCTTTCTTCGTAAAATTGCGATTCGGGTTTCCAAATCTGGAGGAGTAATTTCAACTTGTAAGCCCCATGTAAATCGAGAAACTAAACGTTCAGACAGATCAGGAATTTCTGTAGGTAAACGATCACTGGTCATCACGATTTGCTTTTGATCATTATATAGGGTTTCAAAAGTATGGAAGAATTCTTCTTGAATTCCTTCTTTTTTAGCAAAGAATTGAATATCGTCAACTAGTAATAAATCACAGGTTCTGTATTTTTCGCGAAATTGGTCCTGTGTTTTATTTTTTATTGAATTAATAAAGTCGTTGACGAAGGTCTCACTCTGTATATAAACTACTTTAGCGTTGGGTCTTTCAAGCAGCATTTGATGGCCAATTGCTTGCATCAAGTGAGTTTTTCCGAGACCTACTCCCCCGAAGATAAATAAAGGATTATAAAAACTACCAGGACTGTCTGCGACAGCTAATGCGGCACCGGCAGCTAATTTGTTTCCTTCACCTTGAACGAAATTATCAAACGTATATTTTTCGTTTAACTTCAAATCTTTAGTGAATTCTTGTTGTTCCCTATTTCTTGGCTGCACTCGAATATCGTGTTGTGGCTCAGGAGTTACGATTCTTTCAGGCGTGTCACTGTCTTCAGATATCTTAAATACAGGTAGTATTTCGATACCAGCATAGCCGTATGCTGATTGGATTAATTGTGACGAAAGATTTTTCTCCCAGTAACCTTTTGCAACAGGATTTTGAACTAAAATTTGTAGTTCATGAGTTTTTTTATCATAAGAAATAGGTTTAGTATTTTTAAACCATGCATTATAGGCAACTTCATTAAAACGAGCGCGCATTTCGTCGTTAAAGTGTTGCCAAAATTTCTCAATGTCGAACAATTTGCATTCCTCCATGTTGATAAAAAGCATATTTATTTTAGCATGTTGATAAAAAGTTTTCCACAGGCAAAATAAATATTAACAGTATAAACATCCTGTGGATATTTTAGAATTTAATATGCACAATTTGACATGACAGAGGCGAAACGATTACTTTATGCACAGTTACAGTGTGGATAGCAAAAGCTATTGTACCAAGACTTTAATTCAAAATCTATATGCGTTATCCACATAGTGTGAATTAAGTTTTTAACACGATGTGAGTTGTGGAAAAAACTAGGGATTAATTTGTGAATTTTGCTTTGTGGAAAAATAAAAATATTTTTTATCCACACAAAAATAGCCAAAAAATCGAAAAATGTGTAGTAAAGAGTGCAGCATTATTTTCAAGAAATACTTGTTTTTTATTGCTATTCGTGCTATCCTTAGTAAGAAATTGTGCAGTTGGCACAAAGAATTTATGGAGGTGCAGTTTATAATGACAACTAAAAGAACTTACCAACCTAAGAAGCGTCACCGTTCACGTGTTCACGGTTTTATGAAGCGCATGAGCACATCAAATGGCCGTAAGGTTTTAGCAAGACGCCGTGCAAAAGGTAGAAAAGTCTTATCTGCTTAAACCACTGAATCCCAGTGGTTTTTTTAGTCTACTAGAGTGGAATGAAACGTTTTGAGAAAGTCTTATCGAGTAAAATCTGAAAAAGATTTCCAGCAAGTTTTCGAATCTGGCGACTCCGTCGCTAACCGTGCTTTTGTCATATATGTAGTAGAAAAACCTGAAAATAAACATTTTCGGGTAGGTATTTCTGTAGGCAAGAAGGTTGGTCATACCGCTGTCGCACGTAATCGACTCAAGCGTTATATTCGGGCCGTAATTGATGAAGAAAAATTGCAAATTAATCCAAATGTTGATTTTTTAATCATTACGCGGCCTTATGCTCGCGATTTTGATATTGTTAAGGTACGCAAGAACTTGCTACATGCGTTAGCTTTGGCACATATCATTGAAGAAATGCCAGATGAAGTTGAGGAAAATTAGATTGAAGGACATTCTGACTAAAAGAAATGTCAAACGTCTTCTTGCAGTCCTAGCTGTAATCACCTTGGCTGTTGTTTTGACAGGGTGTGCAAGTCAGGGTGCAAACGGTCAAGTGGCACCAGTATCACACACAAGTGGTAACTGGTGGGACCGCTGGATTGTTTATTACATGTCAGCTTTCATTTTGTGGCTAGCTAAGTTAATGGGCAATAGCTATGGTTGGGCAATCATTGTCTTCACTGTTATTGTTCGTGTCATCTTGTTGCCTTTGAATGCTATTTCAATTCGAAGCACAACTAAGATGCAAAGCATCCAACCACAAATCAATGAGCTGCGTAAGAAGTATCCAGGACGTGACACTGAATCAATATCGTTATTACAACAAGAAACTAACAAACTGTATAAGGAAGCAGGAGTAAATCCATATGCTGGATGCTTGCCTCTGATCATTCAGTTGCCAGTTATGTATGCTTTGTATGGTGCGATTTTACGTACACCACAATTGCAAACTGGACGCTTTTTATGGATGGATTTGAGTAAACCAGACCCATATTTCATTATGCCTATCTTGGCAATGGCGTTTACTTTCTTGTCTACATATATTAGTCAATTATCAACACCTGCGTCATCTCAAAACGGAATGACCAAGATAATGACCTACGGAATGTCCATTATGGTTGGTGTAATGGCCTTGCAATTCCAATCAGCCATCACACTTTACTGGGTAATTTCTAACTTATTCCAGGCAGTTCAAACCTTTATTTTGCAAAACCCTCTTAAATACAAGAGAGAACAAGAAGCAAAGGCTGAGGCAGAACGCGAACGTAAACGTAAGCTAAGAAGAACCTACAAGCGTTTAGGACGCAAACAAAAATAAAAGAATATTTAATCTAAAAATGATTTTAGATAAAGTAGTCAAAGTGCTTTATCCATCATGTTTATTCGTGGTGGGATAATGCACTTTTTTTATTGAGAAAAGGGAAAATTATGGCTCAAACTTTAACAGAATTTGATACAATTGCAGCGATTTCTACCCCTATTGGTGAAGGTGGAATTTCCATAGTACGAATGTCCGGTGAAGATGCAGTTAAAATTGCTAATGAGGTTTTTAAAGGTGCTAATTTAGCTAAAGTTCCAACTCATACGATCCACTACGGTCATATTATTGACCCTGATACTGGTGAAACTATTGATGAAGCAATGGTTACTGTGTTGCGTGCGCCTAAGACTTTTACCCGTGAAGATATCGTTGAAATCAATTGTCACGGTGGTATCGTTGTTACTAACCGTATTTTGCAGCTTCTTTTAAGCCACGGTGCTCGAATGGCTGACCCTGGCGAATTCACCAAGCGTGCCTTTGTAAATGGACGAATCGATTTGACCCAGGCCGAAAGTGTGATGGATATCGTTCGTGCTAAGACTGACAAGGCACGAAAAGTTGCGGAAAAACAACTTGAAGGTGGACTTTTGCACAAGATACGTGCAATGCGCCAAGAAATTTTAGATACGCTTGCCAATGTGGAAGTTAATATTGACTACCCAGAGTATGATGCCGATACTGTAACTGCTAAGCAAATGGCGGATACAGCAAACTCAGTAATTAAAAAAATTGATCGACTTTTGAGTACTGCTCAAGAGGGTAAAATCTTGCGTAACGGCCTTGCGACAGCGATTGTAGGGCAGCCAAATGTTGGCAAATCTTCATTGCTAAACTACTTAACCCAAAGCGACAAGGCTATCGTAACTGATGTCGCTGGGACTACGCGTGATACGCTTGAAGAATATGTATCTGTAAAAGGTGTACCTCTAGAATTAATTGATACTGCGGGTATTCACCATACTGATGATAAAGTGGAAAAAATTGGTGTGGAAAGATCTAAAAAAGCTCTTGAACGAGCAGATCTTGTTCTCTTGTTAATCGATGCTAGTCAAGAATTAACAGATGAAGATAAAGCACTTATTGACGAAACTAAAGATAAGAAGCGGATTATCATTTTAAACAAATCTGATCTGGGGCAAAAGCTGACAGTTGATCAGATGAAGCAAATGACTGGCAGCGAAGTTATTTCAACTTCAATTTTGAAGGAAAAGAATCTGGATCAGCTTGAAGAAGTGATCAGCAAGTTATTCTTCTCAGGGATTGAAAACTCAAATGATCAGGTTATGGTTACCAACCAACGCCAAACTTCACTTTTGCAAAAGGCGAAAAAGGAATTGCAGGATGTTGTGCAAGCTGTGAATGACGGCGTGCCTGTGGATATTGCACAGATTGATTTCACTGGTGCGTGGGATACACTAGGTGAGATTACAGGGGAAAGTGCACCGGATGAATTGATCACAACTTTGTTCAGTCAATTCTGTTTAGGAAAGTAGGGGAAATAATGATTAAGACATATGATTCAAATGAATATGATGTAATCGTTGTAGGAGCGGGTCACGCAGGCTGTGAAGCTGCTCTTGCTAGTGCCCACATGGGACAAAAGACATTACTGTTAACTATTGGGCTTGATATGGTAGCTTTCATGCCATGTAACCCATCTGTAGGTGGTCCAGCCAAGGGTACCGTTGTTAGAGAAATTGATGCTTTAGGTGGTCAAATGGGTAAAAACATTGATGCTACCTACATTCAAATGCGGATGCTTAATACTGGTAAGGGTCCTGCAGTGCGTGCACTTCGTGCTCAAGCTGATAAGTGGCAATATCATGAACACATGAAGGATACCATTGAAAATACACCTAACTTGACTTTGCGTCAGGCAATTGTAGATGAAGTTGTCGTTGAAGATGGCGTCTGCAAAGGAGTAATTACCAATACTGGTGCTAAATACCATGCTAAAAGTGTTGTATTGACTACTGGTACTGCTGCCCGCGGTAAAATCATTATTGGTGAACTTACTTATTCATCAGGGCCTAACAACACTACTCCTTCAATTAAGTTGTCTGAGAATTTGGAAAAGCTTGGTTTTAAGCTTCGTCGTTTCAAGACCGGTACGCCTCCACGTGTTAACGGCAATACTATTGATTATTCCAAGACCGAAGAAGAACCTGGCGACAAGACTCCACGTCACTTCTCATTTGAAACCAAGGATGCCGATTATTTACAACACCAAATTTCTTGCTGGATGACTTATACTAACCCAACCACGCATGAGATTATCCGCAACAATCTTGACCGTGCACCTATGTTTACTGGTGTAATTAAGGGTGTAGGACCTCGTTATTGTCCATCTATTGAAGACAAGGTTGTACGTTTTGCTGATAAGGATCGTCACCAAATTTTCCTTGAACCAGAAGGTGAGACTACCAAGGAAGTTTATGTAGGTGACTTTTCAACTTCAATGCCAGAAGAAGTTCAATTAAAGATGGTTCACTCTGTTGCCGGACTTGAACATGCTGAAATGATGCGTCCAGGCTACGCAATTGAATATGACGTAGTTGAACCATGGCAATTGAAGCATACCTTGGAAACTAAGAACGTAAAGCACTTATTTACTGCAGGTCAAATGAACGGTACTTCCGGTTATGAAGAAGCTGCAGGTCAAGGCTTGATCGCCGGTATTAACGCTGCGCTTTCTGCTCAAAACAAGCCTGGCTTTACTTTGGGTAGAAACGATGCTTACATCGGTGTTTTGATTGATGACTTGGTAACTAAGGGCACTAACGAACCATATCGTTTGCTTACTAGCCGTGCAGAATACCGTTTGATTTTACGTACTGATAACGCCGACTTGCGTTTGACTGAATACGGTCATGAATTAGGTCTTATTTCTGATGAGCGTTACAAGAGATTCGAAGAAAAGAAGCAAGCCATTAAGAAAGCTAAAGAAAGATTGCATGAAATTACAGTTCACTTGACTGATGAGGTGCAAGACTTTTTGAAGAGCATTGGCCAAGAACCAATGAAGGCTGGGGTTAAGGCAGACGTCTTCTTGCGTCGTCCAAATGTAAAGATTGCTGACATCGAAAGATTAACTGGTGAAAAGATTCCAGGTGACCGTTACGTAAAGGAACAGGTAGAAATTGGCATTAAATATGCTGGTTATATCAAGAAAGAGGAAACTCGTATCGCTCGTTTGAAGCGCCAAGAAGCTAAGAAGATTCCTGTAGATATTGATTATGAAGCAATTGAAGGCTTGGCAACTGAAGCACGTCAAAAGTTTGAAAAGATTCGTCCAGAGACTTTGGCCCAAGCAGAGCGTATTTCCGGGGTAAACCCAGCTGATTTGGCTATTTTGAGTGTTTACATTCAAAACGGACGCTATTCAAGAGTTAAAAAATAATATTTGCTAAAAGATAAAGAGGGGCATGATTCAAAAATAATCATGTCCCTCTTTTTTTACTGGAAATAAGATAACCCAGGAAATAATTAGGGCCAAGGAAAAAATAATTGAAAAATTTTTCTTAAATTTTAGCTATAAGTAAATAAAAAAATATATAAAATGAAAAAGTTTTAGTATAATAATGTTCATTAAATCACAATGTGAAACGCTATCATTTAGCAAGGCGTAAGTAATAATTTATCTGAGCTTGTGAAATGATTATTATTACAAAAGCGTTTTCATCCGCATAATAACAATACTTTTGGCGTTTTGCAAACGTGAAAAAATGTGTTTTAATACATTATGAAAGAAACGAAACTAAGGAGATGCACTTATATGACTAAAATTAATGGTTCTGATGCAATGCTTAAAGTTATTTATGACTGGGGAATTGATCATATCTATGGTTTCCCAGGTGGATCATTCGACTCCAGCATGAATGCTATTTACGACTTCAGAGATAAGATGAAATTTATCGAAGTTCGTCACGAAGAGGCTGGCGCACTTGCTGCTTCATCTGAATACAAAGTTACTGGTAAATTGGGTGTATGTTTTGGCTCAGCTGGTCCTGGTGCTGCCCACTTGTTCAACGGCTTGTACGACGCTAAGTTTGACAAGACTCCAATGCTTGCCATCGTAGCTAATGTTCCAACTAGCAAACAAGACATCGACTTCTTCCAAGCCTTTGATGAAGATAAATGGTTCTTAGACGCTAGCGTTTGGTGCGCTTCAGCTAAGACTCCAGAGCTTATTCCAGTATTGACTGACGAAGCTATCCGTCAAGCCTACGCAAGAAAAGGTCCTGCAGTTTTAATCATTCCTAAGGACTACGGTTGGCAAAAGATTGAGGACAACTTCCGTGTAAACAAGGATGCTCATCCAGAGCCAAACTACCCAGCACCAACTAAGACTTCAGTTGATGAAGCCGTTAAGCTTTTGAGGGAAGCAAAGAACCCAACAATGTACATTGGTTTAGGTGCTAAGGATGCTGGTGAAGAAGTTAAGGAATTCGCTGAAAAGTTCAAGACACCTATTATGTCATCATACTTAGGCAAGGGTGTTGTTGAAGACAAGTTCCCAGCATACATGGGTACTATCGGCCGTATCGGACCTAAGGCAGCTCAAGAAGTTCAAATGGCAACTGACTTAGTTGTTTGGGTCGGCAATAACTCACCATTCTCAGTATTATGGTTCCCTAAGAACGCTAAGGTTATCCAAATTGATGTTGACCCTGCTAAGTTTGGTAAGCGTCACTCAACTGATGTATCAATGCTTGCAGATGCTAAGAAGGCACTTCGCGCTATCATTGATGCTGGTGAAGAAAGAAATGAATCACCACTTTACAAGGCTGCTATTGCAGACCGTGAAAATTGGGATGCATGGGAAGACAGCTTCAAGAACTCAGATGAGATGCCAGTTCGTCAAGAACCAATCTGGGATGTTATCAACAAGAAGGCTGACGACAACGCTGTCTTTGCTATCGATGTAGGTAACGTAAACGTTGACTCTTGCCGTCTTTTGAACTTACACGATGATCAAAAGTGGACAACTTCTGGCCTTCACGCAACTATGGGTTACGGTGCTCCTGCCGCATTGATGGCAGCTACAGTTTACCCAGACCGTGAAGTTTGGAACTTAGCTGGTGATGGTGGCTTTGCCATGATGAACCAAGAACTTTTGACTATGTCACGCTACAACATGCATATCTTGAACGTAGTATTTACTAACGAAACTTTAGGCTACATCGAAGCTGAACAAGTAGATGAATCTCACCAACCATTATCAGGTGTAAAACTTCCAGACAACGACTGGGCTAAGGTTGCTGAAGGTATGAATGTTAAGGGTGTAGTGGTTCGCACGAAGAAGGAATTCGAAGAAGCAGTTGACGAATTCAAGAAGATGGATGGCCCAATGTTGATTGATGTTAAATACACTCACAACATGCCTTACTCAACTGAATTGAATTCACTGGATGATCCAGCATTCGTTAAGAAGTATGAAGCAGAAGACTTGAAGCCATTCAGCTACTTTGCTGAAAAGTATGGCTTGGAAGCTGACGCTGCAACAGGTGCATCTCAACATGAAGAATCAGAACCAGAAGAAGATACTGCTCCTGATACAGTTTCCGGTGCTTCACAACACTAATTCATTTGAGTAATAACCATAAAAAGACGAGATGAAAATCTCGCCTTTTTTATTTTCTAAGAAATATTTCCTGGGAAATCAAAAAACGTGTGTAAAACATTCTTAGACAATAATAAAACAGTTATTAACCATGCCGAAAATTTTAGACCTTTTCGTTTCGCTTTTTTCTATACTAAAACGTATAATAATAATTGATAAATTTTGATTAAATGGAGGACGTTATAAAGATATGCAACAATTCGGCGTTATCGGTTTGTCTGTTATGGGCAAAAATCTTGCTTTAAACGTTAGAAATCACGGCTTTTCAGTTTCAGGTTATTCAATTGATAAACCTGAAATTGATGCTTTAGCAAAATATGAAGATGACAAGTTAAAGCCATGCTATACATTGGAAGAATTTGTTAACTCACTTGAAAAGCCACGTAAAATTTTGATCCAAATTATGGCTGGTGCTCCAGTTGATGAGACCTTACATAAGTTGCTTCCACTTTTGGATAAAGGTGACATCGTGATCGATGGTGGTAACTCAAACTACCACGACACTAACCGTCGTTACCACGAAATGGAAAAGCATGGCATTCACTTCATCGGTATGGGTGTTTCCGGTGGTGAAGAAGGTGCCTTAAATGGTCCTGCTCTTATGCCAGGTGGTGACGAAGAAGCTTACAAGGAAGTTGCTCCAATTCTTGAAGCCATTGCTGCTAAGAACAAAGAAGGTAAGCCTTGTGTAAGTTACATGGGTCCTGAAGGTGCAGGTCACTACGTAAAGATGGTTCACAACGGTATTGAATATGCCATCATGCAAGAATTCTCAGAAGTTTACAGCCTGCTCCGTGATGTTGCTCATAAGAGTGACGATGAAATGTCAGAAATCTTTGATAAGTGGAACCACAGCGTGGTACAAGCTTACTTAAGTGAAATCACTTCAAAGGTTTTGAAGCAAAAGGATGATCTTACTTCAGACAACATCATTGATCACATTTTAAACGTTGCTTCATACAAGGGTACTGGTAACTGGACTCTTGAAGATGGTGTAGCTCTTGGTGCACCTGTAACAGTTATTGCCGAAGCCGTTATGGCACGTTTCATGAGTAAACAAACTCATTTGGCACTTGAAAGCGGCATTAAGCCAACTGAATTTAAGTATGAAGGTGAAATCCCTGAAGACTTAGTTGACGAATTCGGTAAGACTTTGCAATTAGCTCAAGCTGTCGCATATGCTCAAGGTTTCCAAGAATTAACTATGGCTGCTAAAGCTTACAACTGGGACCTTAGATACAAGTCAATTGCCCAAGGTTGGGAAGCCGGCTGTATCATTCGTTCCGCAATGCTTAAAGATATCGAAAATGCTTACTCAAATGGCAAGAAGCTTACTAACTTGTTTGAAGATGGTTACTTCAGAAAGTTGATGGAAGACAACCTTCCATCATTAAGAAAATCAGTTGAATTTGCTACAAAGGCTGGCGTTCCAACACCAACTTTGAGCGCAGCACTCAACTACTTGGAATCAATCTTCAATCCCAAATTGCCAGCTAACATGATCCAAGGTCAACGTGACTACTTCGGTGCTCACACTTACCTTAGAAATGACCGTAAGGGTACATTCCACACTGAATGGTATGAAGAAAAATAATTAGGTTTCATGTGAAACTAAAAAAGCCAGTTAGAACATATTCTAGCTGGCTTTTTAGTGTACAATAAATATTGGCATATTTTTTGATTTAAAGAGGGGATTCTATGAAAGACGAGGGAAATAAAACTAATATAAAACTGCTACTCCAAGCGCTGATCGTCGGCATTTGTACTGGAATAGTAGTTGGCCTGTTTAGATTCGGCATTGAAACCACTTCGGCCTTTTGGCTTCATTTGTTCCAACTGGCTCATCAAAATCCGCTTTGGTTCATCGCAATCATTGTGGGCTTTATTGCAGTGGCGGTAATTGCCGGCTACTTTGTTAAACAATATCCGCATGTTGGTGGATCTGGTATTCCAGAAGTAAAATTGCAGTTGCAAGGGAAGTTAACTTTGCAATGGTTCCCAATTTTATGGCGCAAGCTAATTGGCGGCATTTTAGTTATCGGAACAGGTCTATTCTTAGGACCAGAAGGACCCTCCTTGCAACTAGGTTCAACAATCGGTCAAGGTGTAGGTGAAGGCTTTAAGCAAAACAAGCTTAATACAAGAGTATTGCTGGCTACTGGTGCTTCTAGTGGTTTAGCTGCCGCTTTTGGTGCTCCTCTTAGTGGTGCACTCTTTGTCTTAGAAGAAGTCTTTCATAACTTTTCCCCTCTTGTGTGGATGAACGCTTTAGCCGGTGCGATTGCTTCTAACTTCGTTGTTTCCAACTTATTTGGACTTCATCATGCACTGGCAATTCCATATAATTATTCTTTTCCAATTAATCTTTATTGGCATTTAATTATTTTGGGCGTTTTATTGGGACTATTGGGTCACCTCTACAAGGTGGGCTTATTTAGCCTAAAAAAGGTCTATGCTAAAATCACCTTTTTACCACGTTGGTTACATGGTCTTATTCCTTTAGCACTTTTGATTCCAATCGCTTATTTCTGGCCTTTAATTACTGGTCCAGGTAATCGCTTGATTTTGTCACTTCCTAACATGATTACCAAAACAGGTTGGGGCTTAGTTGGACTTTTGGCCTTTTACTACGTAATGAGAATCGTCTTTTCAATCGTAGCTTATGATTCAGGTTTACCAAGTGGTATTTTCTTACCAATTCTGACGATGGGTGCCTTGATTGGTGCTACTTACGGTATGTTTATGGTTCAACTTGGATTATTACCACAACGCTTGGTAGTTAACCTGGTCATCTTTTCAATGGCAGGCTATTTTGCTGCAATTATCCGGGCACCATTTACTGCAATTATTTTGATTACCGAAATGGTTGGTTCGTTGCTTCACTTAATGCCATTAGCAGTTGTTGCGTTTATTGCACTTTTGGTTGATGAACTACTTGGTGGCAAACCAATTTACGGTCTTCTCGCAGCCGCTATGGACACTAGCAGCGATCGCAAGGCTAACTATACTGGCGAGGCCGATCAAATGGTTCTGCCGGTCTATGAGAGCAGTAAATTAGTTGATAAAAAGGTCGCAGATATTAAGTGGCCTGATGATACTAGAGTTAGAACTATTCGCCGTGATGGGGGTGAAATTATCCCAACGGGTCAGACGATTATTCGTGGCGGCGATATGCTTGTTTTGGAGTTTGATTCAAGTCAACGAGGTCGTGTTTATAGTAAAATGAAAGACCTGCAAGGCGTTGAACTTGATGGATAATTGAAATAAGGGCGGCAGACGTACATGCCGTCTTTTTTCTTGCACAAAAATAGGTTATATTAGATACTTAAACTTATGTAGAAAAGAGGGATGAAGGTGAATAATTTAGTACAGATCACGTTAAATGCGGATCAGGAAAAATATAATCTGGATGGAGATGAAAGCATCACTTTTATTGATGCGAATTCTTATTATATTGGTCAAATTATTAATCGGCATCATGGCTGGATAACGTTAGAATCAGTTGACCAAGATGGTAACCGTGGTGGTGTCGTTTTTATTAAAGAAGATCAAGTAGCCAAGATCGAAGATAATACGCCAACACTGCATTACTACGCGTTAGCTGATATTAAGGATCCGTTTCACATGAAACAATTGAATACAAAAGTACTTAATTGGGACTTTACCAATATTTATGATCTTTTGCTGAATGTGGCCGATTCTCAGCTATTTATCACGTTTGAAACCAAGACAGGGATTAATTATACTGGCCTGATCACGCAGCTGGATAAAGACGAAATACGCATCCTTGAAAAGAATGAACAGACACTAGAACAATACGCTACCGTCATCCCATTAGCTGATATTGTCTGTGTCGACATTAACAGCATAGATAATCGCTTGTTTATCCATTATCTGAAGCAACATAAAGATTATGGCAATGATCTAGAACTAGCAGAAATTTATTTTGATTATACTTTTGATGACCAATTTGGCAGTTTTGCAATTGGCAGAATCGTTAAGTATGATGATGAAAATATGATTCTTGAAAGCTTGAATGATTTGGGTCAAGTCGAATCCATTGCAGTAATTGCACGTAATCACATTGCCCATTTAACTGAGGAATCTGAGAGACTTAATTACTTTAACTACCTAGTTAATTGGCAAAAAGAAAATGGCAGTTTTGATCCGGATCATTTGGAGCATTCTGTTAATCTGCAGGGGGAGATTAGGTCAATACCTGAAGTAATTGAAGAATGGCCAGAAGACAAAATAATCAAGGTTAGCGATTCAATTTATCATTATCCTGACCGTTTGGGACTCATTTCATCTTATAATGATGATGGCTTTGATTTAAAAATTGCAACTGAATACGCTGTAGGTGATGTCAGCGATCATGATTATGAGGACGTGATCAGCGTTGATTTGGCCGGCTCAGAGATGATTAGGATGCAAAAATTCCTCGATAATCGTGGGTAAATAAGTTGGCAGTGAATAAAAGTTTTTTATATAATTAGACAAACGAAAGGAAGATGTTCTATGGGATTAACATTTGACAACCCTAACAATTTACAAAAGATGCTTGATCGCTTTGCGACAGTTCCAGATCCAAAGAAGACACCAAAGCACAAGGATCCAGAAGAATTGCTTAATAAAGATTCAAAAGACAAAAAGAAGAAAAAAGATAAGTAAATTAAAAGCAGGTTGCAAACGCAATCTGCTTTTTCTCTAGGAGTAAGAAATATGAAAAAACATTCGGCAGTAGCTTGTATCAGTAGGGCAGATTTATTTTCATCCTTATCATCTGATGCCCTAAAGAAAATTGCAGCAATCTCAACTCATCAGGAATATTTCCCAAGAAATACAATTATTCGTCAGCCAGGCGACGGTAAGGAAGGCATGATCTTCATGGATGAGGGTAGTGCCAAGATTTATAGCCTGAATGAAGACGGCAAAGAAACTGTGTTGGGCGTAATCAATAAGGGTGATTATGCTGGACAGCAGAGTCTTTTTAAAGAACCAAATCATGAAAATTATATTCAGGCGTTGCAAGATACGTATGTCTGCTCAATTAATCGTGATGATTTTCAAAACTTGCTTAAAAAGACGCCAGATTTAGTCATCAATTTGCTTAATACATTTGGTGAAAAGCTAGTAGCGGCAGAAACGAATTCAATTCGAAGAAATTCGATGAATGCCAAAGACCGCTTGATGGATTATCTGGTTGAACAAAGTCAAAAGTTGGGCTCAGCTAGATTTTCTCTCCCTTTGAAAAAGAAAGATTTAGCCAGTTATTTAGGAACCAGTCCTGAAACTTTGAGCAGACAATTGAAGCTATTGGAAAAGGAAAATAAGATCAGGGTCAATCGCCGAGAGATTACTATTGTTAAAAATTAATAGCTTATAATGGGCGAATGACGTAATACACAAATGCCAAGCCGATATTGATCAAGGCAAAGAAGCCAATGATAGTGCATTGCATTCTTTTAGTAATAACTAGGTAGGCAATAAATTCGCGAATAAAGGCGTTTAAGGTGAAATACCACTTGGTCTTGGCACCATAGCCAATACACTTTAAGCCTTGACGCTTAGCCAAAACAAGTGCTCTATAAACGTGATACGAATTAGTAACGATACAAAATGTGCTGTCAGGCTGCATCAGTTGATGTGAAAACTTAAGGTTTTGATTAGTTGTCTTGGAACGATCTTCAATGATGATGTCGGACTTGGGCACGCCATGTTCTTCCGCATAAGCGGCCATAGCGTGGCTTTCAGGAATTTCTTCATCGGGACCTTGGCCACCAGACATGATCAATTTTGAGCCAGGATTTTTGTGATAAATTTCAATTCCGCGATCGATTCGGCTGGCAAGAAGTGGCGTAACTTTTTTGCCAATTAATCCTGCACCTAGAACGACAACGTAGTTTAGCTTCTTTATATTGAAATTAATGAGGTTCAACCAAGCAGTCAGGGTATACATCATCATGATGAAGATTAAATAAAGAATGCTCATTGATAAAAATAGATAAATAAATCTGAACCAAGGAGCAGAATTGAAACGACCAAAAGCAGGGTAGGCGAAAATTAGTAAAATGATGACGATACCTGTTCCTAGAGACAGGAAGTTAGTCCATCTAGTGCCTTCTTTGATTAAGATCTTGATGCCGTTATAGAGAAAGATGGCGATTAAAAGAAAGACGAAGGCAAAGATGAATAAAGCGATGCCTACGGCTACTAAGAGTAAAAAGCCGGAAATTAAGTGATGTTGTTCAGGGTGCCTAGTGTCGACGACAATTAGAAAATCGACGGCTAGAAAAGCCAGAAACATTAAGGTAGAAGTTAGGGTCAATCCAGCCCACATTGAACGACGCTCATGTGTTAATACAAAGATGAAAATTCCGAGATTGATGAGGAAGATGGCTAATAGCCAATAGAAAAGAGACAACATTTTAATAAACTCCTTTAATTGTTAATTTAATTATACGGAGTTTACGGAATATCTAAAAAAAAAGGAAAAATAAAAACGCATCCTCAAGGGATGCGTTTTTAGATATTTTATGCTGCTTCACCAGCAATTTTAGTCTTGTTTAAAAGAAGAGAGCTGGTTACAACTGATACGGAACTGAAGGCCATTGCTAAACCTGCAAGTTCAGGACTCAAGGTCAAACCTAAGCCCATGAAGAGGCCGGCGGCAATAGGGATGCCGATAGTGTTGTAAATAAGGGCCCAGAACAAGTTTAATTTGATTCTGTTGAAAGTCTTCTTAGAAATGTCCAAAGCTCTTACAACGCCCATTAAATCGTTCTGAACGAGGACGATACCACCGGATTCAATAGCAACATCTGTACCAGAACCCATCGCAATACCAACATCAGCAGTAGACAAGGCAGGAGCATCATTGATACCGTCACCTACGAAGGCAACCTTTCTACCTTCATCTTGCAACTTCTTAATTTCAGCAGCCTTTTCAGTTGGCAAAACGCCAGCGATAACTTGATCAATGCTAACTTCCTTACCGATAGCGTTAGCTACATTAGGGTTATCACCAGTAAGCATGATAGTCTTTAAACCACGCTTCTTAAGCTCGGCAATAGCAGCCTTTGAACTTGGCTTAGGAACATCTTGAATAGCAATTAAACCGATGATTTCTTGACCTAAACCAACATAAACAACAGTTTTAGCTTCTTTTTGCAACTTAATGGCTTGATCTTTCATTTCCTGGGAAATGGAAATATCTTCAAGCAATCTGTCACTACCTACGAAAGCAGTTTGACCATCATAACTGGCTCTAACTCCTTTACCTTCAATTGCAGCAAAGTTTTTAACTTGAGCTAAAGCAATTTTGTCTTCCTTGGCTTTCTTAACTACAGCTGTCGCAAGTGGGTGTTCAGAGTTTTCTTCCAAACTTGCGGCAATAGTCAAAACCTTGTTTTGATCACCAACAACATCGGTTACTTGAGGCTTACCAACGGTAATAGTACCGGTCTTGTCGAAGACAACAGTATCAAGGTCGCTAACTTCTTCAAGAACTTCACCGTTTTTGATTAAAACGCCCATCTTAGCGCTACGTGCAGTACCAACCATCAATGCAGTAGGAGTGGCAAGTCCAAGGGCACAAGGACAAGCAATAACTACAACAGAAACTGCAAATAGCAATGCAGTAACTAATGGAGCGTTCAAGAATACGTACCAAATAACGAAGGTAATAATCGCAATAATTAAAACAGCAGGTACGAAGATATTGGAGATTTTATCAGTCAAGTTTTGGATAGGGGCGTGACTAGTTTGCGCCTTCTTAACTAAATCAACGATTTGTGAAAGCATCGTGTCGCTACCAACTTTGGTTGCTTTAAAATTAAATGTACCGTTAGTGTTGATAGTTGAACCTACAACGTCATCGCCTTTTTTCTTAGTTACTGGCATACTTTCACCGGTAACCATTGATTCATCAATAGTAGTTGAACCGTTGACGATAACACCATCAACTGGAACCTTTTCACCAGGCTTAACGCGGATAATGTCGCCAACCTTAACTTGATCAAGTGGCACCTTAACGAATTCACCGTTACGTTCAACTTCGGCGTCCTTAGCTTGCAAGTCAATCAACTTAGCTAAAGCGTTAGATGCGTTATTATGCATCTTCTCTTCCATAGCGTCGCCCAAAAGAACGAAGACCGTTACAAATGCGGCACTTTCAAAGTAAACTTCATGTCCGGTGAACATAGCGAAGATACTGTAGAAATAGGCAACAGCAGTACCAACAGCAACCAGCGTATTCATATTAGCGCTATGATGCTTGAAAGCGGCCCAGGCACTACTCCAGTATGGAGCGGCTGAAATAGCCATAATAATCGTTGTTGTTATAAATGCGATCCAATTGTAGCCAGGCATCATCCAATGGAATGGCATGGCAAACATTTGGATAAGCATTGGAATTGATAAGATAAATGAAATCCAAAACCGTTTAATGTTTGAAAGTTTCATTACTTAACGACGACCTTCCCATGGAACATGTCCATTCCGCAAGCGTAGTTGTAAGTACCTGGTTTGTCGGTTGGAACATCAATAGTAACTTCTTTTTTACCGTCTAATTTTTCGTCAAAGTTTAAGTCCTTTGAAACGACTTCGTTCATACATCCCATATTGTCTGAAGAAATAAACTTCAATTGAGCAGGCTTGCCTTGCTTGAAAGTAACAATATCAGGCTTGTAACCATGATTTTCTGCGTTTACGACAACTTTTTTAGTTTGATTCTTTGAAAAAATACTCATTATTTAACAACAACCTTTCCATGAAACATATCCATACCACAAGCAAAGTTATAAGTGCCTTTCTTGTCAGTGGGAATATCAATAGTAGTAATTTTTTGCTTAGTTAAATCTTTATCAACACCAAGTTGTTCAAAAACAACGTGAGACAAACATGCTGTTGAATCATTCATATCGAAGTTTACCTTGGCAGGTATGCCTTGCTTAAGCACAACGGTTGAAGGGGAGTAGCCACCTTTAACGACGATGTTTGCTTCTTGCGTACCTTGGTCAACTATGGCTGTGCCGACGGCTTCTTGGTGTTTACCGAAGAACCACCAAAGAATGAAGCCGATCAGCAAGATGGCCACGATCAACGTGATAATTTGTGAAATACCCATATCTTTTCCTCCTAGCAGACGTGCTCTTTATCTGGCAAACAGTTGCAAGGAACCATGTCAGGGGCACTTTTTTCTTTTACAGTAACTTCTTGTTTTATTTTTTCTAGGTCACTTTTTGAAATAGGGGAGTTAGCCAGTAGCTGCAAGAGCACTTCGCCTTTATGCATGTCGCACATGCGATTTAAAAGCTCTTCAGCGGCTTCTGTCATTACCTGCGTTTGATTGATCTTAGAAGAGTAAACAAAGTGTCTGCCTTCCTTAGAGGGCTCTAGCAGATTCTTTTTAACCAAACGACGAAGCAAAGTCTTGATTGTAGATTCAGACCAATTTTTTTTAGCCTGCAATTCTTGAATTACTTTAGTTGAATTAACCGGTTCAAGAGTCCATATAATACGCATGACTTCCCATTCACTATTGGAAATTGTGCTTTCTTTTTCTTGAAGAGTAACCATCTTTTCCTCCTTTCGTTTACATTTGTAACTATACTCTTAAAATTTACATTTGTAAACTTTAATGCAATAAAAAGACCGTTAATCTGTTACTTTAAAAAACGATTAACGGTCTTTTTTCCTCAAGTAGAATTATAATAATAAATTATAAATTGGAGGAAAAACATGAATGATATAATTTTGTCCCATAAACGATGGCAACAAATTTTTGATGTACAACTAATAATTGCCTTAATCATAACAGTTTTAGAATTAATCACCAAAAAACAGCGTAATTTCGGCAATATTTTTCAACTAGTGTTTTTAATATTAATCGTAGGCTTAAATTTCTATGTACAATTCAATCGCCATAATTCTAGCAAATTGAATTTTGAGATTACACGATGGTTAAATCTATTAGTATTTAGTAGTTATTTTACAATTATCTGGCTAGTAGTTGGGAACTACTTAATATTTAATTTTCGGCAATTCGAAATACTTTGGGTGCTATTGCTCTGGGCTGCCTATCTTGTTCTATTATTGCCTCTAGCAATCCTTTATGCTGGTGATCTTAGGAAATGGTTTCTCATGTTACTTGCTGTTTACTTTCTTGATCAGCAATACGGACCAGACGTTTCGTTAAGAATAAGTAGAAATTTGCGTTTTTTGCACTCAGTTACGGGTCAAGGCGTCATTGCCGCTCTTGCTTTACTGATTATTGCTTGTTTTTTAGGTAAGGCCTGGGGCTGTCACTTTAACCCAAACTTGAAATTTATTAAAAGTCGTAATTTTCAAATATCCACTTTTATTTTATTGCTTGCTTTTGCAACGCTTGATCTGTTTTATAACGCTTTTAGCGTAACTGATAAGCAAATTTGGACAGCCTTTTTTTATTTTTCGTCTGATATCCAAGCTAAATATTTTACCTTACCCAGTTTAACTTCTGCCATTGAACCAGGAATTTTGGAAGAAACTGAACGTTACCTAATGATTTTAATCTTCCTAACTGGCTTTAAATATGCCCGTAAATGGCGTCTTCCAATCGCTGTGTATGCTTCAGGTATTTTATTTGGTCTGTCACATGCCGGTAACGTTGGCTGGAACGGTGAAACTTTTTCCGCCACTATTGCCCAAGTAATTGGTGTCATGGGCAGTGGCTTTCTTTGGGCTGTGCTTTATCTTTACACAGGAAAATTATGGTTGCCGATGCTCTATCATTTCTTAATGGATTATTTATCTAACTTACAATCGGGTTGGAATTCAGCTGGATGGACCTTTAGTGGATATGCTAGTGATTACATTCAGGAAATATTAATGGTCGGCGTCCCGCTAGTTTTTACTATTTGGATGATGTATGGCAAGAGAAGAGCGGTCATAGAGGAAAACGTGGATCGTCTACTTAATTTAAAAGACTCAAAGTTCATAAATAAAAAAGTATCTAGGAATTAGGTATTTCCCAGACACTTATTTCGAATCTAATTAATTAAAATAAACATTTTTAAAGTCATAAGGTACGCCTGTTGGGTTGAAGGATACACCTTTAACGTTGGTTTTAAGAAGTTGAGGATGAGCCACTTGGATTAATGGAATAGTACCTTGATCTTTCATTAAAATCTTTTCTGCCGCTACTAATTTGTCCCAGCGCTTCACAGGATCATTACCGTAAACATTTTCAGATTGATCAAGTAATTTATTGAATTGGTTGTTGTTCCAGCCGTTGTTGAGATAACTTGATCCTTTTTGGAAAACATCCAAGAAGTTAATTGGATCACCAAAAACAGCTTGCCAATTCTTGATTGTAATTTCGTAATTTCCAGCAGTTTGACGAGAAATTAATTGAGTAAATGGAATATTTTGAACTGAGATATTTACATTAGGTAAACGATCTAGTTGACTTTGTAAGAATTCAGCAGTTTGTTTTGAAGAATCATCGTCACTAGCTAACAATGTAACTTTAATAGACTTAATGCCAGTTTCCTTATAGCCCTCTTGCAATAAGGTTTTTGCCTTTTTAAGGTTATAGCTCACACCGCTTTTTACGTAAGCATCATTTTCAAATTGAGCGCCAGTTTTTGGATTTGTGCCCATGCCTGATGGAACAAATCCTTTAGCTGGAATAGAACCGTCTTTCAAAATATTGTTAGCCAATTGCTGACGATTGATGGCATATGAGAATGCTTGTCTAATCTTAAGATCCTTGAATGCTTTAACTTTATTTTGATTTAATTCAAGACGACGAATAGCTGAAGAAAGTCTAGCGTGATAGCCAGCCTTGTTTTTATTAGAAGCTACTTGTTGACCGGTTAAACCTGTTTCATCAGCTTTTCCAGCTTGGAAAAGATTATAGCTAGTGGTGGTTGATTCACTTACTTGTTCGTTAACTTTACTTAATTTAACGTCTTTAGCATCCCAATAATTTTTATTCTTTACTAAGCTCCACACTTTGTTGTTGCCGTTCCATTTAGTAAGAGTGAAAGGTCCAGAAGAAACAGTGTACTTTGCTTGTGTACCGTAAAGCTTACCGTATTTTTGCACTACTTTTTGATTTTGTGGGAAGAAAAGTGGCCAGGCAAGCAAGATTTTGAAGTAGCTGAGTGGACGAGTCAATTGAACTCTTAAATGGTATTTGGAAACTGCGGTAGCACCTAAGCTTGAAGGCTGCTTTTTTCCGCTATTAATGGCTTGAGCGTTCTTAATTTGGTAAAGATAGAATGCCATTTGTGATTTGGTAGCTGGATTGACAGTTCTTCTGTAAGAATAAACAAAATCTTTGGCTGTAATAGGATCACCGTTTGACCATTTAGCATTCTTTCGAAGGTAAAAATCATAGGTTTTACCGTTATTAGAGGTCTTTGCCTTAGTGGCGAGTGATAATTGTGGCTTATTGTTTTTGTCTAACCGATAAAGCCCATCACCAGTATTTAATAAGGCTTGGAAACTGGTGGTATCAGTAGCTAAAGACGGATCTTGGGTGGATAGTTGCGTGGTTTCTGACCAATTTAAAACTTGTTTTTTCTTTTGAGAGGCAGATTGATTACCACAGGCTGCAAGAGTAATTGCAGAAAGGATAATTGTACTTGTTGCTAAAATTTTCTTAGAAATCTTCATTGCTAAACTCCTTTTCATGCATAGATAAAAAATTAAGCAATGAGAAAGAAAAAACGCCTTACTAGATCATATTGATCTAATAGGGCGTTTATTACGCGTTACCACCTATTTTTCATGGAAGTTCCACCTCGGTTCATGTACGGCTAAAAAGCGATACACTACCGCGATAAAGGGCGGACCCTGGATCTGCTAAATATCGCAGATTCATGCTCGAAGGCCATTTTCAAAAATAAAACAGGCATTTCTTTTCACCAAATTAGAAACTCTCTGTGGGAAGTTTTATCTTTTACTTTCCTTGTCATTGCTTAATTTGTCTTTAATGTTGCTATCATAGTATATCCTAGGAAATGATTTGTCAACAAAAAAATTAACGAATTATAAGTTCAGTCACTAATAAAGCTACAATAATCCAAACAACATTAAGCAGATAGACTAAGATTTTAGTCCATATCTTTTGATAAAGTTGCCCTGTTTGAAAAAGAAAATATAGTGCTAGTGCAGCTAAGATAACTGCGATTGTAGTTCCTGAAGAATTATGAATATTGAGATAAAAGTAGATTCCAGCAATGGCTGAAAAAAGCAGAGTGCCGAGAATCCAAAGCGTTTTTTTAGTTAGTTTCATGATTAATTTCTCCTTGACATTTAGTATAGCGTATCAAGAAGAAAAAATTAGTTAACAGTCACGTCTCCATCATCACTATGAGCAAATAAGACATTAGAGCTGGAAATATTTTTGGTATATGAGCCACCGTCGTCATCATTGTCATGATCGGTTCCCTTAAAGGTTACATCCCCATCATCAGAGGATAAATAATAGCCATGGGCGTTACTTTGCTTCACCTTGATATCTCCATCTTCTGAGGTGATTTTAGCTCCATTTGTTGTAAATAATTTATCAACTTCAATATCTCCGTCTTCTGAGTCGATCTTGGCTTTATTCTTTGCATACAAGCTATCAATCGTGATGTCTCCATCCTCAGCAGAAAGCGCAATATTTTTGGCTTGAATATTACCGTAGAAATCAACATCGCCATCTTCTAGATGCATATCGATTTTTTGCAATTCCTTTGCTGGCAAGTAGATAGCGATCACATTATCTTTAGAAATGCGATAACGCCCACCTTTATTTTCTTGTTTGATTGTTAAAATACCGTTTTTTATTTGAACGCTAGGTTTAAAGCGTATCAAGCCGCGATAAATAACTTTGTGTGTTTTGCCAACATGCAATTCAGTATCAACAATATCTGTCGAAACTTTCATAGAATTAAACTTCTGCTCAGAAAGTGTTTGTTTAACTACGGGACCAGAGTTTTTGTCAGTGTAAGTATGGAATTTACAGCCTGCTAGAAAAAGACCTAGAGTAAGAAATAACCCAGGCAATAATATAATTTTTTGGCCGATTGTAAAATTAAGTTGAACACTTTTGAAAAATAAAAAGTCCATCT
>OODN01000103.1_pt1 | contig 77556 bp, 74 predicted proteins | sample 1671651 | NCBI WGS metagenome assembly OODN01 (sample SAMN06348178, study PRJEB24527) | human gut metagenome | biome: human gut; feature: ankylosing spondylitis patient; material: feces | host: Homo sapiens | place: China | collected 2015-10 | reverse complement strand
TTTTTGTAACTTTTTTACAGAAAATAGGGGAGAAATTGTTGATGAATTATTTATTTCTATTTATTCCTACAATCGGATGGGGACTTATGCCTCTATTTGTTGCCGGGGTTAAAAAGAGTAATATTTACCACCAAATCGTAGGTTCAGTATTAGGTGCATTTTTGTTCGGCGTAGTCGTTACTTTAATCAAGCGTCCAGCATTTAATATGACTTCATTTTTATTGGCTATGGTTGCAGGTGTCGCATGGGTAGTTGGTCAGTGTGGTCAATACTACAGTTACTCAAAGATCGGTGTTTCTGAAACCATGCCACTCTCAACCGGTTTACAATTGATCGGTGTGCCACTTGTTGGGGTTTTAATCTTTGGCGAATGGGCAAGTACACAAGCTAAGTTGTTTGGTTTCCTCGGCATTCTTGCTTTGGTTGTCGGTGTTGCCTTTACTTCTTTGACTGATAAGGGTACTGCCGAAGGTAACAAGCAAAACCAGACCAGTACAATGATCATCTTGGCTTTGACCACTTTGGGTTACATCACTTCAAGCTCAATTCCTAAAGCTTTGAAGGGCGATGGCGTCATGATTTTCTTGGGTCAAACAATCGGGATGATGATCGCCACCTTTATTTACCTTGTTGCCACTAAGCAACTTAAGGTTTTGAAGGAAAAGGAGAGCTATCAAGTTATTCCGGCCGGTGTGATTTTTGCGATCGCCGCACTTTCATACATCATTTCAGTTCAAATGAACGGTGTTAACTTGGCCTTCGTTATGTCACAACTTTGCGTAGTTATTTCAACTCTTGGTGGTATCGTATTCTTACACGAACAAAAGACCAAGAAGGACTACATTTACACTGCAATCGGTTTGGTATTAATCGTCGCTGGTGCAGTCTTAACTTCAGTATTTTAATGGAGAACGTTGGATGAATTTCATCCGACGTTTTTTGTTTTTTTAAGCAAAAGAAATATGTTCTAGACCATTTTGGATTAAAATATAAGTAGTAAGAAGAGTTTATCAAAGGAGCAGATTGAAATTATGAATGACAATACCGTATATGTAATTGATGCACGAAGATATTCTCGTAATGGCGAAATAATAGAGCATAATGTCCACGTTTATAGTTCATATCAAAATATCATTGCAGCGTTTGAGTCATTTTTTAAAGTGCCAAATAAAGAAGTACACGTGAATGGTAAAAATGAAATGTTGCAAGTGAGAATATTCGATCCGACGAATGAATTTGTGACGAAATATAAATTCGACATCTATGAAAAACAGATCGATAATTTCTTTCCAAAAACGACTGAACATATCTAGATTGAGGCGGCAGATAGATTCTGTCGCTCTTTTTTGATGAGGTGAAAAGATGGTTTTAGACGAAAATAAGAAAAAAGAAGCTTTGAAGAAGTTGACTAAGGAAGAATACGAGGTCACTCAGAATGCGGCAACGGAGTATCCTTTCACTGGTAAGTACGACGATTTTTATGAAAAAGGCATTTACGTTGATGTGGTGTCAGGTGAGCCGTTGTTTTCTAGCCAGGATAAGTATGATGCAGGATGCGGCTGGCCTAGTTTTACTAAGCCGATTGAGAAACTGAAGTATCACCGCGATCAGTCACATGGCATGGAGCGTACCGAAGTGGTAAGTCCAGAGGCGCAGTCACATTTGGGTCATGTTTTTACTGATGGGCCTGTGGATCGTGGCGGTTTGCGCTATTGCATTAATTCTGCAGCATTGCGTTTTATTCCATATGAGAAGCTAGATGAAGCAGGTTATGGCGAGTATAAGAAGTTGTTTGAGTAAAAAAGACTGCTAAGTTTTCACTTAGTAGTCTTTTTTGATGATGTTTTGTTTAAATTCTATTTTTCATAAAACTTGATTTCAGTATTAGCCAAATCAACTGTGTAAGTTTCTTCCTCAAGTGGACGCTTAGTCATGCCTTCATCAGTTGAGTAAATGATCAAAGCTAACTTGCTGCCTGATGGAATAGTGTAGTAGGTAGGTTGAAGCAAGAAGTCCAAATCGTAGAACTTGTCAGCTTCAATTGCTTCAGGCTTCTTCATGTCCTTGTAGTTTTGCATGTTCATGTGGGCCTTAGTGATCAACTTAGCCTTGGTCTTCTTGTCTGGAACAAATTCTTGCAAAGTGTCAGTGCCAAATCTATAACCCAATTCTTGGCCACCACGCATCAAGAACTTAGGTGTTGCAGTCAAACGTTGTCTTTCGCCAAGTTCAACCAAAGCAACAGAAATTTGACCCTTCGGAAGAGAACCTTTGACTCTGACCTTAACTTCAGGACGACCTACGATTGTAGTTGGGTGGATAAATTCATCTGTGACAAAGCGTAAGCTTGGCTTAGCCCACTTTTCATCACCACAGATAAACTTGTATTGCCAGTCGCTTTCAGAAATGCCGGCCTTCTTGAATTCGATGCCACCTACGTCAGTGAATGACTTCTTAGCTTGACCATTGCCATCTGCGTAAAGATCGCCTTCGTCAGTAGGGTAGTAGCTCTTTTCTTGACCTAATTCATCATTCCAGTCCTTTTCTTCATGCCACTTGTCAGCTTGCAAGTTGTCTTGAATCATGACTGTTGGCCATTGGTTGTAGGCATTGTTTTCTACGCCAAGGAGTTCATGAACAAACCAGAGGTTCATCAAGTCAGTAAAGTCGATGGAAACGAAGTTGTTCATGTTATAGTGCGGACCTTGGTGCAAGAAGAGGTGGTGCTTCATTGGCATCTTAGAAACGAGTTGCCAAATCTTGTAGACGTTCTTTGGCTTAACGTTCCAGTCGTTTAAACCATGAACTGAAATCCATGAGCACTTGATGCCATCTGCGTGATGACGGTAATTTCTTGCTTCCCAGAAGTCAGAATATTGACCAGTTTTACGGTCTTCTTTTTCAAGTAATTCCTTTTGCATCTTGTCGTATTCTGGCTTGATCTTGAGGTAGGAACCGGCATCCCACAAGTTAGATTGACAAGTTTCAGCCAAAAGGTCGAGGTCTTCACCTTGGCAAGCCTCAGGAGCAATAACCAAACCGTGTTCACGGTAGTAGTCGTACCATGATGAAATAGCAGCTTCAGAAACAACAGTCTTCAGACCCTTGACGCCAGTAGTTGCAATAGCGATTTGCAAAGTACCCAAGTATGAACGACCAGTCATCCCGATGTTGCCATTGCACCAGTCAGCTTTGGTTTGAACAGTTCTGGTTCTATCGGTGTAGGCAATGCGGTCGCCGTGAAGCCATTCGATTACGGCTGCAGCTGATTCGGTTTCTTCAGGTGCACCGGTAATTCTAACACCGTCACTGCCGCGGGTACCGATGGCACCAGCAAAGACGCTAGCAAAACCACGAGCAAGCATGTATTCGTTTAATGGATATGATGACTTGTGAACTGCTTCTTCAGTGGCAGGGTGGCTTGAGCCATCTGGTTTTTGCGCCTTAACGATTGGAGAATGCTCATATTGTGGGTCGTTCCATTCAGTTGCATCAGACAAGTTTTCGTCAACGTTGTGGTTGCGTTTTTCGTTGGCGATGATGCCACCGAAGTATGGGGATGCAGTGTAAAGTGCTGGCACCTTGAGGCCTTTGTTAGTTTCGGCAGGACGGAAGACAGTAACTTGAATCAAGTCGCTCTTGCCGTCGTGGTCGGTGTCAAGATCAGTTTCTACGTAAACGACTTCACGGATTACCTTGTTAGTGTCAAAAACAGGGATGGACTTGCCGTTGAAGAATTTGAATTCGTTTTGGCCCCAGAATTGAGTGAAGTAGCCTTTACCAGCCATCACATCGAGCAAGATTTGACCATTCTTACTACGAGTGTTGAGCAAACGGTAGAAGGCTGAGATCAATTTGTGATTGTCGCTGATGTCTTGAACAAATGGCAAAGCATTTTTTTGCATAAAGCGAGTTGGGTCATCTAATTGATAGTCGTAGTGAACGTGATAGCCGAGCAGTTGCAAAGCAACGTTGTAGAATTGTTCGGTGCCGATGGATTCAGACTTTTCTTTTAAGAAATCTGCTAAAGTTTCATGATCTGAAACAGCGAATTCGTTCAACTTGGCCGTTTTAGCAGCATCAGTCTTGGCTTCAGCGATTGCATTTTTAACGAGTTTTTCAAGCAGGTCGCTGAAAGACCAGTCTTCGTAGTTTCTAGGCAGGAAGTTGATGTCGATTAATTCTTTGACTTGTTGATCAAAGCTGGTTTCAACATAGGCATATTGATTGTATTTCATTGATTTCGCTCCTTTTTTCTTATTAATTATAGTTTACCTGTTTAAGGTGACAGCGCAATCAAAAAAGATGAGATCAAGTTAATTTTAGAGTCCTCTTATATAAGTATCAGTGCAATTTTATTTTTAATTATAAAAGAGTACTAATATTATGATTGGGAATTAATATAAGATTTGTCACGATTAATAAAAAGGGTAAGTTGGTGAAGAATTTACGCAAGGCTAAGCCAGGTGTTAAGTATCATGTAAATCGTGTGTTTAAGATGGCAAGCGTAGTTATGCGCAGATTAAATTAGGACGCAAGTATGTGATGTTTAATACGAAGGATGTTAAGTTTATATAATGAAAAAGTCGGCGATTTTGCCGGCTTTTTTTCGTTAAAAGATAAAAATTTTAAATGGCGTATAAACGTAAAGCAATGCTAGAGCAATGACTACGATTAATTCAATCGTGTTTCGCTTAGTTAGACGATCATAATTTTCTTCTTTAATTTTATTTTGGTGAAATGCCTGGGTGAGCTGAATACGTCTGACCGCTAGAACGACAGCAATGATCAGATAAATGCTGATGCCGATAATATTTAGAGTTCTCATTCTTATTCCTCTTAGTTGTATTTGTACTAGTTTTTTATTAAAATTATATCAAACAAACGTTCAAACTTCGATATTTTTTAGAAAGGAAAACTGATGGCAAATTATAACTCTAAACGTGAACATTATCGCAATGTGGCCCGCAAACATGAAGCGATGATCGAGCAAAAATATCAATCTCAAATTCGAGCTTCAATTAAAGGTACCAAGGTATATAGTGTTGATGCTTTTGCCGATAAAGAAGTTGATGATTTTACTCAAAAAGCTAAGCAAATTGTCTGGCCCCTTGCTACCAATCAATCCGTGATTAAGGCCTGCCAAGATTATCCGCAACAAAAAGTAGCTGCTTTGAATTTTGCTTCATATGTTAATCCTGGTGGCGGTTTTTTAAACGGTGCAATGGCGCAAGAAGAAGCGATTTGTACGCAGTCAGACCTTTATCCGGTTATTGCAAGTCAACGTGATTTTTATGCTTGGAATAAACAGCACAGAAATCGCGGCCTATATATGAACCGCGGGCTTTATTCGCCTGATATTATCTGGGATGGGGATGTTCAAAGTAGTGTGATCACATGTGCCGCACCTAATAAGACTGCTGGTCGTCGCACCTTGCGTGAGCCAGAAGAGCAGATGAAGTTCTACAGTGATGCTGATAGTGCAATGCTTAGTCGAATGAATTTTGTTAAAAAAATAGCTGAAGATCAAAAAGTTGATGTATTGATCCTTGGTGCATGGGGCGCCGGCGTCTTTGGCTTTAAGCCAGCCGAAGTTGCCAAGATGTGGCAGAGGACGTTCGAGCAGCCAACCAGTATTTCAACGGTCGTTTATGCAGTGATCCCAGATGAGCGGCGACAAAATCGCGCAGTGAATGAATTTAAGAAAGTTTTCGAATGACTTAGATAGATGTTTTTTAAGTAAATTTAGTTCATAATATAAGTAAATATTTATGTATTAAGGAAAATATCTATGGGACTTTTTGATTTATTTAGTAAAAAACAAAGAAAAGCGAATCAAGCGTTTTTGGCCGACCAGCGCAGCCAACAAGTTATTGCTAAGATTAAAAAACTAGATTTGCCAGCTGAACTTAAACAACAACTGATTAATGCTAAAGTTTATGACATTTGGTTTAACAGTAAGGATTTAGCGCCGCTTAGTAATCTACTGAGTGATCATGAAAAAATCGAGTATGCAGCGCTCGGAATTACTGATCAGGGCGAAGATGTAATGCTAACATGTACTAATCAAAATTTGATTATTTTGAGTAAAAAACATCCTAGTGAAAATAGCCGTGTGATCCCGTTAACAGAGATTATGAGCGTGCTCTTACAGCAGCAAATTATATCTGAAGAATTAACGTTAATAGTGAATAATGAACAAGTTAACATTAACTTACTTAATAAGACAACTGCGGCACTTTTGACAGCAACGATTAAGAAATGGTCGCGAAATGATGATAACCTTGATGAGCAAGTAGAGCAGATTAAGAAGTTGAAAGATTTGCTTGATCAAGGGATTTTGACTGAAGAAGAATTTCAAGCTAAGAAAAAGCAAATTTTGAAAATTTAGAGTAAACGAAACATACTAATCTAGTGTTGGATGATTACTCGACGGAGTAGTCGTTCAACACTTTTTCTTTTACTATGTAAAGTGGAGATGAAGCCAATGCTGTATGGCTCATGCAAGGCGAAAGTTCTTTGACTCCTTGCCTAAAGACAAGGCCAGAGAGTCCGACGCGACTTCAGTTGCCAGACAAGTGATATCCACTACTGTGATCAAATGTTTAGCCTTGAGCGCTCCTGGAAGGAGCTTTCAGCTAAAGAAAGATACAAGAAGCGTCAGTCTGAGTTAAAGCCTCTGCTTAAGAAGTTTTCCGACTGGTGCTACAAGAAATCAGTCTCCGTGCTGCCTTCAGGCAAGCTGGGGGTAGCCTTCCAGTACTGCTTAAACCATATGGACAAGTTCATGAATATTCTGAAAGATGGTCGACTTGAACTGTCCAACAACAGAGCAAGCAGTCAAAGAGATCGTCATGGGACGCAAGAACTGGCTCTTTTCACAGAGCAGCACTGGTGCCAAAGCCATGGCCATCATTATGAGCATACTCGAAACTGCCAAGCAAAATGGCTTGGATCAATTCAAATATATCAACTATCTTCTAGACAAGTTGTCCAATGAGCCGTCCTTATTAGATAATCAACGTCTGGAAGCCTATTTACTATGGTCTGAAAATGTTCAGCTCCACTGTAAGTAAAGTCCTATAAACTGATAAATCCCAACTTAGCATTGCTAGGATGGGATTTTAATATACTGTGCTATTGGGCGCTTACATTGTTTTGATGCTACCATTTTTATGTATAAACCCACTCTTTTGTGATTACAATTGGTGTAACGAAAATTGCAGCACGAAAGGAAAAAGAAAATTAACGCCGATTGCAATAATAAATTGAATACTTACTAATAACATCTGGTAGATTTTGACTATCTGCGCCGATAAATATGGTCAAGTTCTACGTCAAAGCACTCTTCTGAAGTCTTGTAGTTTAAGATCTTTCGAGAAAGAGAGTTGCACCATACTTCGATCTTAGCAATGTACGCTGCATTTATCCATGCAATCTCCCTTAGGAATATAGCGTCTGATAAGCCCAGTGCGGCCTTCTACGCTACCTTTATCACAGGATGTATAAGGGTGAGTATAGTACACAAGCGTCTTGGAAACTTGCTCAAGATTTGATAGATCCGCGAACTCGGAACCGTTGTCGATTGTGATAGACTTAAAGATTCTGTTCCATTTGGGTCCATAGAACTCGCGAAGCTTGTCAAATGCCTTCATGACGCTAGTTGAAGTCTTATCTTCAATCTTGATCATGAAGAAGCGACGTGTCTTCCGTTCACACAGAGTAAGCAATACATCATCATCTTTGGTCTTGTACCCAAGAACCAGGTCGTATTCCCAGTATCCAAAGTCCTTACGGTTATTGATTCTAGGACTGCGTTCATCGATGTTTCTGCCTAGAATGCGCTTGTTTGCACGAACAAAAGCATAGTTGATGAACTTGTTTCGGCGAAGAAACAAGCTCTTACGGCCGCATTCGCGTCTATGGCGCTCTATTTGTTCCTTGACAGCTTTGTATCGTTTCACATTGCCAGTGTAAAGGAATACAGTGCCTCTTTTGATCATACACGATTGTACTTGGCGAGCAGTTAAGCTCTCTAGCAATAGCACGATTTGAGCAGCCAATAGAATGCATCACTTGAATTGTAATTCGATCATCCTTTGAAAAGGGTTTCGCTCTTGGTGTGGTTTAGTGTTAAAATACAAATGAATATTAACTCAGTTATGTTTTAGAAAGGAAAGTTACAAGCGAATAATGCTAAGAAGGAAAAATAAGATGTTCGTTGACAGTGCTGATCGAACACCACACTACAGCTTGAGAAAGCTGTCTGTTGGTGTAGCGTCAGTTCTGCTTTCAACCACGTTGTGGATGGGTGCTAATGGCTCTGTAGCGCATGCCGACACCGTTAACGATGCGCAAGCTGAAGCACCTGTTGCTCAAAATCAACAAAAAGCTCCGCAAGCTCAAGCAGAAGGACAAGCTTCAACTGCTGAACAAGCAACTGTGCAAGCTCCCGAGAAAGAAAGCGATGCAAGTACCGACACTACCAAGCAAGAGGCGTCGGATGATCTGGATGGTAAGAACAGTGACTTGTCGAGTCTTGCCAACCGGGCGGAGCAAGATGGACTGACCGTTACCAAAGAAGATGCCAAGACCTACACTATCAAGCAAGATGCGTTGGATGATCTGGACAAGCAGGTAGCGGACATTCAAGGCAAGGTGACCAAGTACGAAACCGACGAGGCGGCTTATGACGCGGCCAAGAAGGTCTACGATGATGACCTGAAGAAGTGGAATGCTGCTCAAAACGACCCGCAAACGGTCAAGGGAATTTCACAGGGCCTGTCATTTACCAATGAACACGATGCTTCGATTGATGTTACTTCCGGAAGCGACAAGCCGGTCAAATTCATTAAGTCCACCGCTTGGCTGGGCAAGGATGACAAGGGCGTATATACTGACGGCATGTCTGATGGTGGCAACATTTCCAAGTCATTCAGCGCATCCGACATTTCCTACATCCAGGCTGAGGGGACAGCCTCTGACGGCGAGAACTGGGGCAAGACCTACACTGGCGTTCAGCTTAAGGTAGGCGAAAGTGTCGTTGCCGGCTACACGGGACTGAAGAATTCCGTCTACATTGACAATAAGGGCGTCGTACACAAGCTGAGCGAGGCTCAGGTCAAGTACACGCTGAACGAAACCACGGCAAAAGATGGAACTGCCAATATCTTCTTGTCCAACAACCCTAATATTGCTTTGTGGTATGGGGCAGCTGGTGATGGGGTAGCTCGTGATCAGAGCAGTGGCCGCGTTGACCTGACCGTTGATCTGACCTTCTACGACGAAAACGGGAATCCAATTACCCTGGGCCAGGGCAGCAACGCATGGCTTGACATGAGCAGCCTTAACAACGGCACCACCAAGGTTGAATACTTCGCTCCAGACGGCAACACCACCATGCAGATTCCTGGATCAACCATTGTCGAGCACGGTGACGGCTGGTATGCCAATAAAAATAACGAAGTGAACCCTCCTGCTCCTAAAGGCTGGGACAATTCAGATTCAGCCGACCGCTACTACGGAGCGGCCATTATGGAGCTTGAAGGCAATTCCTTCCATATTGGTCAGAAGATTACGAAGTATAATCCGAGCCTTACCGACTCACGCAATGTCTATTGCTGGTTTGCACTTGACTCCAGCTTGGCCACTGCCTACAAGCCAGTTGAGCCGACAGCACCTGCCAAGCCAAATATTGTTTGGCACAAAGTCACCTACGAGCCGCAAAAGGCCACGGTAACGTACATCGACGACACCACCAAGACGACTCTGAAGACCCAAAACCTGAGCGGCGACTCGGGCGCAGATTCCGGGTACAACACCGCCGAAAGCATCGATGACTACAAGAACAAGGGCTACGAACTCGTAAAGGACGGTACCAATGGGGCCGATGTCGTCTTCGACCACGACAGCACCAAGGATCAAAGCTACGAGGTTCACCTGAAGCACACGTACGTAACGATCACTCCTGACGACAAGAATCCGGTAAATCCAGGAGACAAGATCAATCCAAATGATCCAGATCCAAATAGCCCAGTATATGGCGACGAAGTAAAGCATGACAATTTAGTCAAGGATGCCAAGCAGACGATTCATTACGAAGGCGCCGGCAAAGATACTCCTGAAGACAATGTCACTACGCACAAGGATGCGTTCACCAGAACGGTTACGGTTGACAAGGTAACTGGCAAGTCAACGGTAAGCTCATGGAACAAGGATGAGGATACGTTTGCCCCGGTCACCACTCCAGCGCTCAAGGGCTACGTCGCAGACAAGAAGCAGGCCGGCGGCGACAAGGCCGCAACTCCAGACAACCCAGAAGTAAGTGACACCGTTGTCTACGCTCCTACAATTGCGGTAAAGCCTGGCGACAGCTGGCCAAGCAATGCACAAACGAAAGTAGCCCTGACCAAGGACGTGACGCGGACGATCAACTACGTCGATGCGCAGACCGGTGCAAAAGCGGCAGATCCAAAGACGCAAACCGTTGAATTTGGCAGAACCGCAATCTTAAACAAGAACACCGGTGAGCTCTTGGGTTACGACACCAATGGCGACGGTGAAGCTGACGTGCCAGCAACGGATGGCGACAAGGCATGGTCAACAACGAGCACGGATAAAAAGTGGGACAAAGTTGCTTCTCCAGACTTGAGCAAGGACGGCTACCAGCCAGCTGTAGTTCCAACCGATGCCAAGGATGCCGACGACGCGAACAGCGTTAAGGAAGCAACCCCAAGCTACGACAGCGAAAATGTCACGGTTACGGTAACGTACGACAAGAAGCAAAAGGCCACGGTAACGTACATCGACGACACCACCAAGACGACTCTGAAGACCCAAAACCTGAGCGGCGACTCGGGCGCAGATTCCGGGTACAACACCGCCGAAAGCATCGATGACTACAAGAACAAGGGCTACGAACTCGTAAAGGACGGTACCAATGGGGCCGATGTCGTCTTCGACCACGACAGCACCAAGGATCAAAGCTACGAGGTTCACCTGAAGCACACGTACGTAACGATCACTCCTGACGACAAGAATCCGGTAAATCCAGGAGACAAGATCAATCCAAATGATCCAGATCCAAATAGCCCAGTATATGGCGACGAAGTAAAGCATGACAATTTAGTCAAGGATGCCAAGCAGACGATTCATTACGAAGGCGCCGGCAAAGATACTCCTGAAGACAATGTCACTACGCACAAGGATGCGTTCACCAGAACGGTTACGGTTGACAAGGTAACTGGCAAGTCAACGGTAAGCTCATGGAACAAGGATGAGGATACGTTTGTCCCGGTCACCACTCCAGTGGTTAAAGGCCATACTGCTGATAAGAAACAAGCTGGTGGGAAGACAGCAACCCCAGACAACCCAGAAGTAAGTGACACCGTTGTCTACACTCCAAACGGCAGCATCGTTCCGGTAGATCCAGACGGCAACCCAATTCCAAACACGCCATCAGTGCCGTACGAAACCGATCCAAATGACCCAACCAAGGTAGTGGACGGCAAGGTTCCAGAAGTTCCAAGCTGGACTCCAAAGAACGGCAAGCCAGGCGACCCGGTAGTTCCTCCAACGGATCCGTCCAAGGACACCAAAGTGCCGTACGATCATACCAAGACCCCGGGCACGGTCAAGTCAGAAGGCAAGCAGACCGTAACCTACGTCTACAAGGACAAGGACGGCAAGGTGGTCAAGACCAAGAAGGTTGAAGAAGGCACGACCTTCACCGGCAAGACCATCAAGGACGAAGTCACTGGCAAGACCACGACTACTTGGGATCAAAAAGACCACAAGTACGATGCAGTAACGACTCCAGTGGAGCCAGGCTACACTGCCGACAAGAAGAGCGTGGGCGGCGAGACCGTAACTCCGGATAATCCAAACCGCAGCTACACCGTTGTCTATACTCCAAACGGCAGCATCGTACCGGTAGATCCAAACGGCAACCCAATTCCAGGGATCAACCCAGTTCCTTATGAAACTGATCCAAATGACCCAACCAAGGTCGTGGACGGCAAGGTTCCAGAAGTTCCAAGCTGGACCCCAAAGAAGGGCAAGCCAGGCGACCCGGTAGTTCCAACGGATCCAACCAAGGACACTGAGGTTCCATACGATCACACCATAACACCTGGTGAGACTACGGTATCTGGCAAGCAGACCGTAACCTACGTTTACAAGGACAAGGACGGTAAGGTGGTCAAGACCAAGACGGTTGAGCAAGATACAACCTTCACTGGCAAGACCACCACGGACGAAGTCACTGGTGAAACCACGACTACTTGGGATCCAAAAGACCACAAGTACACTGAAGTAACGACTCCAGTAGAGCCAGGCTACACTGCCGACAAGAAGAGCGTGGGCGGCGAGACCGTAACTCCGGATAATCCAAACCGCAGCTACACCGTTGTCTATACTCCAAACGGCAGCATCGTACCGGTAGATCCAAACGGCAACCCAATTCCAGGGATCAACCCAGTTCCTTATGAAACTGATCCAAATGACCCAACCAAGGTCGTGGACGGCAAGGTTCCAGAAGTTCCAAGCTGGACTCCAAAGAACGGCAAACCAGGCGACCCGGTAGTTCCAACGGATCCGTCTAAGGACACTAAGGTGCCATACGATCACACCATAACCCCTGGTAAGACTACGGGTAAGACTACGACAACTGGCAAGGTGGAAGGTCTTCCAGAAAAGCCTGCAAAGTCTGCAAAGGCGCCGGCCGAAAAGCTGGTCAAGACTACTGTCAAGGCACCTAAGGCCGTCAAGACCGCTGAACCGGCCAAGACGATCAGCATCAAGGAGTCTGCGCAAGCTCAAGACCAGCTGCCGCAAACCGGTGAAGACAATTCCAAGGCCGCCTTTGGCTTAGGACTTGCTTCCATCCTTGGCGGAATCGGCATCCTAGGTGCTTTCAAGCGCAAGAAGAAGGAAAACTAAATAAACCAGAAAAAGGCAGATGATCTCAAGAATTGAGGGCATCAGCCTTTTTTAGTTGCGCAATTTCTTGAGCAGCTCTGCCGCCACGTCGATCAGTGTAAGCGCCCAATAGCGCGGTATCTATCGACCCCTGTTCAATAGTCATATACTGTTCTTAACAATTGAATACGGAGGTTATGACTGAACATCCAATCGTACCGCTCGAACTGCCAAAGGAAAGAATCAGACCTAAGAATAGGCCCGGAAAGAACCGGCTTGTTTTTAACCTGAAATCCAATGGGGTTGAGCTTTCATTTTACAGTGATGCCACTAACGAGCTTATGCTCAAAGTCGTAGACAGGTTCTTGAGCCATGATTAATCTGGCAGAACTGGGTTGCGTGTTCATTGTTTGCGGTAAGACCGACATGCATCGAGGGATCGATTCGCTTGCTTATATAGTTAAGAAGAGCTTCCATCTCGATCCCTTTTCCGGGTGCTTTCTTTTCTGTGGCAGTCGAAAGGACCGCTTCAAGGCACTTTATTGGGATGGCCAGGGCTTCTGGCTGCTCTATAAGCGCTTTGAGAATGGGAAGCTTGCCTGGCCAAACAATGAAGACAAAGTGCGAGAGCTGTCCGATGAGCAAGTCATGCGCTTGATGCAGGGCTTTACCATTGATCCTAAAATTAAAAACACAAGAGCTCGTGAATGTATTGATTTCACGAGCTTTTCTGGTATTTTTATGCCTATGAATCAAGGAGGGACAACAACCATGACCGACAAAGACGCTTTAGCTTTAATCGAAACGCTCAAAGCAACTAACGAAGAGTTGCTCAAGCAGGTTGCCCTTCTTACTGAACAAGTTAGGCTGACGGTGAAGATGACGAGGACTTGCCCTCGCATTACCGAAACTATTACTTATAAGAGGCGCAAGCAGGTCGGTAGAAAGCAGGACATTTTAGCTTCTCTTCCAGGCGAGCAGGTTCATTACCGATTGGATGACTTTACCTGCCCGGACTGCCGCCACGAGCTGAAAGAGATCGGCGTCTTCTGCGCTAGACAAGAGCTGCTAAAGCTGGAGGTCATTCACGCAGATGAGACGCCGTACCGAGTTCTAGACAGCGAAACATACTAATCTAGTGTTGGATGATTACTCGACGGAGTAGTCGTTCAACACTTTTTCTTTTACTATGTAAAGTGGAGATGAAGCCAATGCCGTGCGTCTTTTGGACACATGATGTCGTAAGCAAAACTGGCAGCTTCACCATTCAATTTAGAATCTCGTCTAAGTATGTTGGCTGTTAAAGTCCGGTTGAGAAAATTAGATCTGATTGAATTGGGCGAAGGCAGCTCATCTCCAAGTAAAGCGGAGGTTTATTCTTATGGATTTATTGAAAACTGTTTTCGGTATTGATGTTAGCAGCCGGAAGTCTAACGTATGCATTATGGTCAATGGCCAAAAAGTTAATGACTATGCCATCTCCAACGATATGGTAGGCTTCAATCAGCTGCTGGATGACCTCAAGCAGGTTACCAACCCGCTGAACGGGCAATCAAGACGCTAGTAATTGGGCGCAAGGACTGGTTATTCTCTCAGAGTTTTAACGGAGCCAAATCTTCTATCATTCTTAGTTTGATTGAAACTGCAAAACGCAATGATTTAGATCCAGAAAAATATCTAAAATATTTGCTCTATAAATTACCCAATGAATCAACTCTGACAGACAAAGCAAGTGCAGGCAAGCTGCAGATAAATTTTGAATATAATTAACCCCATCTTAGCACAAGCCAAGGTGGGGTTTTAAGATACTTCAGTTTTTAACGCTTACATTCCATCTTCATGATGGCCTTGACAGAGATGATTGCAGGCTGACCTGTAGTGTGGTCTTTAACTTGCAGCATCTTGTTAACCATCGTTTTTTCAGCAGCTGCCATGATTTCAGCGATTGCCTTATTGGCATCAGCTGCAACATAGTCATATTTTTCATCGGCAAAGGTAGAAATAATAATGATAGAGCTTGTAGCTGCTGGAGTAGATTCTTCAACTTTAGGTTGAGGTTGCGTAATTTGTGGCTTGGGCTCCGCTCTCTTGATGAACTTGATCCCTGGCTTCTTAGGTTCAGTTATTTCAGCTTTTTGCTTTTCTTTATTTTCAGCTTCAGCTTTTTCAATTACTTCATGCAGCGACTTATTAACCGGAATTTCACGCTTAGTGACCACACCAGTCTTATTTGGTAAAAGATCTTGCACAGTTTTACGTGCTTTAAATAAATCAAACACCTTTGGACCATAAATATTGATCGAGCAATGCAGTCCGTTTAGTGGGAAAAACTCTTCTTGCCGGATTCTCGTATCGACTTCGCTACGATCCACGCCAGTCTTTTTCACGATATCATCCGTAGTATAAATCGGATAAATCTGCTTTAAATGTTCAATCGTCGTACTATCTTGGGCACCGATAACCTGTCTAAGCAAGTTCCAGGCATTGCTATCGTAACGTCTGGTTAGTCCATTGCTGGTAACCGGTTTGATCAAGCCTTGCTTTCTTGCGTTGGCAACCAATTTTTGATCGATACTTAAATTGTTGGCTAATTCAAGCTCAGTTAGATTGGAAGTAGGGCGAATTGAATCGATCTCATGATCGATCTCTTCAGTATGGATCTGCTTAGCCAAAGCCCAGTTTTGGTAGTTGGCGATGTAAGTCGATTCGCCTTCTTCTGGGTGGCGCCACATAATGTAGCCCAAAAAGGCATTTGGGTTAGATGGAAGCGGGATAAAATCATGCTCTGTAAGCAATTCAAAGTTGGTTACCATATTGAACGAATTGCTGCTATTTGGTGCAGCTTCGCTATAGAAGCTGATTTGATCATCAGTGCGCAATTCACCTAGCTTCTTAATGTCGCCCACATAAGGCAAGGAATATCTAGCAAAGACCAAGCGACCGCTATCAACGACCTTGACGTCTTTAACCTCTAATTGCGGCATCTTGTGGGCGATGTTTGGAATCTTTACTGCATGGCTACGAACAACTGTAGCAGTGTATTTTTGCTTATTTTTGTCAATTAGTGGCAAAACATCGTCAGATTCGCCTTGTTGCAGATTTTGCAGACGCTGCTGGAACTTTTCATACCGACTTGGTTGGAACTTAGCATCGACATGCGCACCTGTTGAAGCAAATTCAGCGAGATCTCTATTTATAAAGTTTTCACTATAATTCTTCTTCGTCAGATTATTGTTGCTTAGTTCAACCACCCAAGAATCTTGTCTATCATAGGTGCTGACCAATGTTTCGGCTCTATTGGTGCCGATGAACATGCCGGCTTTTTTAATATAGGTGGCGGCTAAGCCATATTTGCCCTGACCATATTGTTTAACCTGACTGATACCTTCAATGTAGTCGCCGATTGCAAGCTGTTGGTTATGATGTTCAATGTATTTGATATTTTCAATATTCAGCCAAGCATGGTAGTCGAGAATTTCCACTTTATCTGAGTAGCAGGAGATTTTATCGATCAACAATGAGCCATTGAGATTGGTTTTATTCGGCAAAGTTACATCCCCCAAGACACCGATCCATTTGATCCAAGTGCCAGAGTCAAAGTAAGGCTTTAAGCGAATGTGGATGGAGTTGGGATGCATATATTTATTGAGCTGTTCATCGATGACTTTATTGCGTTCGATATTAAAGGCCGATGCCTTATTTGCTGTTTTTAAATCATTTATTTTTACATAGCTAATATTTAATTGATCGTCTTTAACGTGATTCTTCGAAAGCTTATGCCTATTTTGGTGCAAGAGCTTTTTTAAATTTTCTGGTTTCATAAAAATGCCTTCAATCTACATCTATATTAATAATATTGTCTTTTATTGGTACAAGCTGATCGCCTTCTTTTCCCTTTAATTCCTATTATAGTTGAATAAAAAATGTATAGAAAAGATGACAGCTTCTGAAAAATTTGCCTGACAATTTAAGCAAAAATTAACCGCGGCTTAACCCAAAATTTAAAAATGTTGGACATAATGATCTCAAAAAATGGAGGATATGTTATGGGCTTTTGGATATTTTACGTGTTGCCATTATGCATTTCATTTGTGTTGATGCTCATTGGCATTCATTTACTCAAAGATCGAGCAAAAATTGGCGCATATTTGGTGTACTTTTTAGCAGGAATTAATTGTGTGATTGCCGGCATTTTTGGTGTGTCTTATATTTATGCCTTTGTGCTTGAATTAGTTACGCCAAGTTCGCTTACTGAGTATGGTTGGATGGAATTTTGGAATGATAATGTGATCTTTGCCATTGCCACGGTGGTTTTGATTGCGATTAATGTGCTAATTTGGCGTCGGAGCAGGAAAATGCAGTTGAAAATTAGATAAAATATTTGCCATGAGAGCGGCTTTAGATGATAAGATAAAACCTGTTGAAAAAATTTTTTGAGGTGAAGAGAATGACATTACCATTTAAAGCAGTCGCAGTTGACATGGATGGTACCTTTTTGGATGATCGTAAGCAATTTGATCATGAACAATTCGACCAACTTTTAACTGAATTTGAAAAGCGTGGAGTACACTTTATCGTTGCTTCAGGCAGACCTTATGTACGTTTAAAGCAAGACTTCAAGGGTTTTGCCGATAGAATGGATTTTGTAACCTTGAATGGCTCACGTTTGATCATTAAGGGTAAGGATGCCGCAAGCTACCCAATGGACAGACAAGATGTCTTAGAATTGATCGATGATGTGCAAGCTGAGTATGGCAAGATGGCTACCATGGTCTTTCAAAAGGATATCGCTTATTTGCACAGTGAAATTGATAAAGATGAACGTGACTTCTTAGCATATTTTGCTGGTAACAGTGCGGTAATTGATGATTGGAATGATTTGCCAGAAGAAGATACTTATCAAATTACTTTTGGCATGGACAGTAAACACGCTGCTGATGTTGAAGAAGCGTTTAATAAGAATCGTGATAATAAGATTTCAGCCTTTGCTTCAGCTACTTTTGCCATCGACGTTAATGTAAAAGGTGTAAGTAAGGGCAGTGGTCTTGAACGTTTGCTTGCAAAAATGGGCATGACCGGCGATGACTTAATTGCCTTCGGTGATGGCGGTAACGACATCCCAATGCTGGACTTTGCCAAGTATTCATATGCGATGGCTAACGGGATGGATAAAGTTAAGAAGCACGCCAAGTTTATTGCGCCAGCTAACACCGAGAATGGTGTCTTTAGAGTCTTGCAAAAATATTTAGACGAAGATAAATAAAAATTATCTTGCAATATTAAAAAAACATGGTATATTTTTAATTAACTTATAGAAAACAGAGGAATTGCCATATGATTCGCTTATTGAATCTCTAATACTTGATTTGTTAATTAGAAAATGAACTAGTGACACTTTATTTAGTGCGCCCATTTTTTGCAATCAGTATTAGCAGTAAACGAATCAGAGGCGATTTTTTATAAAATCGACCTTTATTTGTTGCACTGTTAATTCGAATGCGAATGACAGTGCTTTTTCTTTGCGACAAATCAGATTAGGGATGTAAAACAGTTCGTCAATTTGTTGTAAAAGTAATAACGAGGAAAAATAATGGGTCTAAAAGATTATCTTAAAACAAACTATAAGCGTGCATTTTTAGTACTGTTTTTAATCACGCTCACACAAGCTACAACTACTTTTTATACGTACTTGACTAGTCCAGAACTTAATGCAATTTCACAAAGAAAATTTGCTTTATTTATTGAATTAATTGCTGTGCAATTTGTGTTTGGTCAAATTTGCAATTCAAGTTTCAATATTGCTAATGTTCAAAATACTAAGCAAACGCAGAATTTATTTCATCAGGTGCGGCAAAATATTTCTAAACATTATTATCAGAAACCAGATAAAGTGGCAGATATGGAAAATCATTTGGGCAACGATTTACAAATGATCCAGACAAACTACTATGATGTTTATTTTTATTTTGCTTGTGATTTGATCTATGTCATTTTAACGATTGGGACTTTGTTTACCTTCCATTGGATATTGGTGGCATATAGTCTGGTGATTTCGTTTTTCGCAATTGCAGTGCCAAAGTTGCTGGAAAAATATACCAACAAAGCAACTAAAAGAGTTTCTAATAAGAATGCACAATTTCTGAATCTAATTGAAAATTGGTTCAATGGTTTGGAAGAACTTCGAAGATATAAAAATAAATCGGTTTTAAAAAAGAAAATAGGCAAATCAAGCCATCAACTTGAACAAAGTGAATATCAACGTGATAAAGCAATGATTTATGTAGAGATGGTTGCAGCCATCTTTGATGTTATGGGCCGAGTTGGCGTACCAGTCATTGCGGGAATTTTATTTTTTAATCATCAAGTGAGCTTAGGTGCAATTCTAACTGCTGGCTATTTTGCTAATGGGATCTTTTACAGTGTAAATAGTTGTGTAACTAAGTATATTCAGCTTAAGTCAACTAAGACCTTGAGAGATCAGCTAGCCAAATTGCAAAAAATTGAAGCAGATAAGAAATATGATTCGATTGATGAAATTGCCTCAATTGAAGTAAAGAATTTGTCTGTTAAATATGAGCATGGTGAGAAGATTGCTTATCCTAATTTTGTCATTAACCGTGGTGAAAAAGTTCTGCTTGTAGGCGATAGTGGTACTGGTAAGTCTACTTTATTGAAAATATTGTTAGGACAAATTAAGCCAATCAGTGGTGAAGTGATTTATAAGAATGAAAATAATAAGATCATTCATCCAGATTTTAATCAAATAGGCTATCTAGCACAGGATTTAACGATGTTTGACGCTTCGATTTTGGAGAATATCACAATGTTTGATTCAAAATTGGACGGTTGTGTTAGTTCTGCAATTGAAGCAAATGCTTTTATTCGTGATGAAGAAAAATTAAAAGAAGGTTTAGATACTGAAATTGAAGTAAAGCATAATTTGCTTTCAGGCGGACAGCAACAAAAAGTCGTCTTAATGCGGGCAATGGTTCATGAAAAGTCAATTTTATATTTAGATGAAGCAACTAGTGCGATTAATCAAAAGGGTGCGACGAAGATTTTACGTAATTTAACGCAGGGAAAAGAAACACTTTTGATGATTGCACACAACTTGAGTGAAGAGCAAAGGGCGTTGTTTGATCGTGAAATTCACTTGGAGGGTAAATAATGAGCTGGAAAGAATTGTTCAAATTAAATCCGTGGAGTTTTAGCATTGCACTTTTACTTCAAATGGCCGGTGCAGCAGGTGAAATTGGGGTAGCTTACTTTTTAACGCTGCAATTTAATGCAGTACGTAATCGCAACTTACAGATGTTTGTATTTTGGACTGTTTTGCAAATTATTTGTTATGTTTTTGTTTATCTTTTTTATAATCTTGCAGGTATTTTATGGCAAAAACATGTGCAAAGGTACCTTCATTTAATTAGACAGGAATTGACAGACCATTATTTTGAAGATGGTAAGAGTCATCATGCGGGCAGCGTGCAGAACAGAATGACTAATGATTTAACGTTGCTACACAATGATTATCTAAACTCATTTCGATATGTGGCAGGGATGCTCGTTAGCGTGTTTAGCGTAGCCCTTACACTGTTTACATTTCAATGGAGCTTACTTCTTGCGTGTTTAATTTTTGCGGCAGTGCAGATTTATTTGCCTAAACTGATGGATAAGCAATTACAGAAAGTTACCAGTCTAGTATCTGATGCAAATAAAAAGTATCTGAAGACATTGGGTGATTGGCTCATTGGTCTTTCAGAACTGCGCAGATATTTAGCAGGACAAAAGTTGTTTGACGTGATTGCTAAGAGTTCAGGTAAATTGGAAAATGCTAACGTTGAAAAACAAAAGGTAGATCAAAAACTGGACTATTTAAATCAATTAGCTTATTCAGTTGGGGATGCATTGATTTTCCTGTTAACTGGATTTTTGGTGGTTAATAATTGGGCTGCTTTTGGTTTAATTGCAAGTATTGGTAACTTTAGTTCAGCGATGTTTGCTTCGCTTCAAGGAATAGCTGATTATGGCGGTCGAATGAAGGCAACTAAGGATTTGCGTAAGCAAATTTTACAGGCCAGGAAAAAGATCATTGATGAAAAATCAAATGACTTGAAGCAGCCAGTTGCTTTTTCAACTAAAGATTTAGCTATAAAATTTAAAAATGGTGAAGAAGTAGTTTTTCCAGATATTCAAGTTAATGCTGGTGAAAAGGTCTTACTTACTGGTGACTCTGGTTCTGGCAAGAGTACTTTATTTAAGTTGATTTTAGGCGAAGAAAAAGCCACTCGTGGTGAAATTGAATACTTTGATGAGAGTGGGAAAGTAGTTAAGCCAGATTTAGCCGAAATTGGTTATTTGCCACAATCTCCAGTGCTGTTCCCAGCGACGATTGCCGAGAATATTACGATGTTTAATGATAAACTAGAACAATTTGTTTCTGGAGCAATTAACGATGTGCAGCTAGCTAGTGACGTATCGAAGTTTCCAGATGGAATTGAAACAGAAATTGATTTGAATAAATTAACCGTTTCAGGTGGTCAAAGGCAAAAAATAGTTTTAGCTCGTAGTAAGGTTCATGATAGTAAGCTAATCTTGATTGATGAAGGAACAAGTGCAATTGACCAAGCTGCAACAATGAGAATTTTGAAACGATTAGTTAAAACCGATGCCACGATTGTGTTTATCGCACATAATTTTAATGATGAGATGCAGAAGATCTTTGATCATGAAATCTGTTTAACTAGATAAAAAAATGCCGACAATCAATGCGTAAAGCAAAGATTATCGGCATTTTTCTTTGGCCTATTTTTTGCAACAAAAAAGCAACGCCCACAAGCGTTGCTACTTTAGTGATCCGGGTGAGATTCGAACCCACGACCCACAGTTTAGAAGACTGTTGCTCTATCCAGCTGAGCTACCAGACCATCTGTATGTTTGTATGTCCTCAACAGAACATAAACTATTATAGGGAATACCCATTTAAAATGCAAGGAATATTTTAAAAAAATTATTTTTTTATTTTAAAGCAAGTATAATTAAAGTGTGATCAATAAATAATAGAAAAGAGAAGCATTATGGAACTTTCACAGAGACTTAAAAAGTTTGTCACAGAGTATCGTGCGGGATGCAAAAAGAGCGACGACGAACGTGACAAAGATTTGCCACATGATATTCCCGAGGTTGAACGGATCGATGACTTATCATACGGCCCAGACAAATGGCATACCTTAGATGTTTATCTGCCTAAAAAGACTGATGAGCCATTTCCTGTTATCATCAATATCCACGGTGGTGGTTGGGTTTACGGCACCAAAGAAACTTACCAATATTACGGCATAAATCTGGCTAAGCATGGTTTTGCCTTCATTAACCCTAACTACCGCCTTGCCCCAGAAGACGCCGAGTTTCCTGATGAATTGGACGATATCGACCGCTACATGCACTGGGTTGATGATCACGCAGAAGAATATCGTTTAGATAGAAACAATGTCTTCATCGTTGGTGATAGTGCTGGTGGCCAAATGGCTGAGCAATATGTCACGATTTTGACTAATCCAGACTATGCCAAATTGTTCCCATACAAGCCGCTCAACTTAAAGTTTAGAGCAGTTGGACTTAACTGTGCTGCTTCATTTGTTTTAACTCCCGAAAGTCTTGATGGTCTTGAGAGTCTTTACTTCACTCCTAAAGCAGTTGATAAGTATCACGAACAACTTGACGTTGAAAAGTATATTAACTCTAATTTCTTGCCAACATTCTTAATTACTTCAAATAATGATTTCTTGCATGATATGCAGTTTACTTTATTTGGCTTCTTATTAGGTCGCGGCGTGCATGCAATTTGTAAATCATATGGCGATAAAGATCATCCTCGTGGCCATGTCTTTTTCGTAAGTCAAAAGGATGAATTAGCCGATATTGCTAACGATGAAGAACTTGAATTCTTTAGAGAACACATGAAGAAGGATTAATATGATTAAATTTTATGGTTATAAACGTTGTTCTACTTCAAAGAAAGCGCAAAAGTGGTTAGACGATCATGGCGTAAAGTATGAGTTCCAAGATTTAGTTGAACAGCCACCTAAAAAAGAAGACTTGATTAAGTGGATGACTAAGTATCAAGATCGCGGTTTAAGATACTTTTTCAATACATCTGGTCAACATTACCGCCAGCAAAAATTAAAGGACAAAATTCCTGATATGACGATTGAAGAAGCTGCCGAGATGATGTCCAAAGATGGCAAACTGATTAAGCGTCCGCTTGTTGTCGGCGATGGTCATTTAACTTGTGGTTTTAGAGAAAATATTTATGAAGAAACTTGGCTGTAAAGCTTTTGGCCTTGTGTGATACAAAATTATGACAAAGATTAAGCTAACCTTACATCTAGAGCGAATCTATTGACTAAAATCTCAAACGAGCTTATCCTAAATTTGATTTCGTATTACTAGGAAGATCAACAAGTGTGAATTTGAATTTTTTCACATAGTGGAGGACGAGAAGATTGACTACAACCAAAAAATTAATTATTAAATTGGCGTGTGCAACCGTATTAGAAACTGCAGGAGTGGCAGTAACTCAAATTAATCGACCACAAATTACTGTTCAAGCATCAACTACATCTGTTGCAGCACGTTCACTTGGTGTGGACGTTGCCAGTTACCAAAATGCTGACTTATCAAGTCATGCTCAAGTAGGTGCACAATTTGCTATCGTTAAGGTAAGTGAAGGTACTTCATACCGTAACCCTAAGGCTTCAAGCCAAATTTCTACAGCTATTTCTAACAATATGATGCCAATGGCATACCACTTTGCTACTTTTAGTTCTAACTCAAGTGCTGCTGTAGCAGAAGCAAACTATGCTGTTAAGGCAGCGCAAGCATTTGGTTTACCAAAGGGTTCATATATTGCTTGTGACTATGAAACTGGCCAAGGTAACAACATTTATGGTGGTAAGACGCCAACTGCTAACGCAATCATTGCATTCATGGACACAATCAAGGCAGCTGGTTACCAACCACTTCTTTACGCAAGTTCATCAGTTTTGCAAAACAACATTGATACCAGCAGCGTAATTGCTGAGTACCCTAACTCATTATGGGTAGCTTCATATGCTATTTCAGGTAGAATTGATAATCCTAACTTTAATTACTTCCCATCAATGGACGGTGTATCAATTTGGCAATTTACTGATAACTGGCGCGGACTAAGCGTTGATGGTAACGTTGCTGTTCTTCCATTATCAATTAACGGTAATGTAACTTCTAACAACGGTGCTGTTTCACAAGCTCCTTCAAGCAGTAATTCAAATACTGCTAATAACTCAAATTCTTCATCTACTGACAATAAGACTGATTCAACTCCAACCGAACCAGTAACTTCTGCTTACGTAATGAAGAAGGCCTACATTTACAACAAGAAGGGTGAACGTCAAAGCGGCTACTACGCAGCTTACTACGGCATTCAATACTACGGCTCAACTGTAACTTTGGATAATGGCAAGACTGCTCTTAAGGTTGGCAATGACCGTTATGTAATAGCAAGCAACGTTTTAGGTAACTCACGTGTTATGAGACGCAATGCTTATATCTACAACCACGCAGGAAGACGTGCGAACTGGAGAGTTTTGAGAAAAGGTACTCCAGTGAAGACTTACGGTTCACGCTTTAACATTAACGGTAAGTACTACTACCGTATTGGTAAGGGCTTATACGTTAAGTCAGCTAATTTCTAAAAAAGATAAATATCTATTTAGCGCGAGTGAATATGCGCGCTTTTTTTGTATAATAAAAGTACCTAAGAAACGCTTAGGTATTTTTTTAATTAAGGTGAAATAAATTTTGAAAAAATTAGCAACATTAGTTTTGCTTAGCTTGGCATTCGCGTTGACGGGATGCACGATGAATAAAAATAATACTAATTCAGATTCATCAGTAAAAACAGTTAAGCAAAATAAAACAAGTGAGAGCTTGCCCCAAAAGAAATATCAAGTATTGGAGCAAGATTGGAATATCAATCAAGATGGCATCAATATATATGGTCGATTGTACTTGCCCAAGAATTTACCAGGTAAGAAAAAGGCGGTCATTTTATCGCACGGCTTAGCTGGCAACTACCGTGATGTAACTAAATATGCACAATATTTGGCAGGTCAGGGTTATGTCGCTTATGCTTTTGATTATCCTGGTGGTGCCAAAAATGGCTGCAGCACAGGCGTTGGTCAATTGAATATGTCGATTTTTACGGAGGAGCAAAATCTAAAGACAGTTTTAAATGCAGTTAGAAATAGAAGCGATGTTGATCGCAATCAGGTATCGCTGTTAGGTGAAAGCCAGGGCGGGGCCGTTTCCGCGATGCTTGCTTCTAAATATCCAAAAGAAGTTAAGTCATTAATTTTGCTTTACCCTGCATTTTCAATTACTGATTATGCGCAGGTTGCCTTTAAATCAATTAATCGCGTGCCTGATACGTTGAATCTGTTTGGTTTTACAGTGGGTAAGAATTACTTTGCTAAACTGTTTAATTATGACTTGTTAAAATCCGCCACTAAATACAATGGTCCTGTACTGATCATGCATGGTACAGACGATATCATTGTGCCTGAAACATATTCAGAGAAGGCTAATAAGAAGTTTAAGCATTCGAAATTATATATTTTCAAACATGCTGGTCATGACTTTAAGGGTAAATATGTGACGCGTGCTAACCGCTTGATTACCGATTTTTTGAAGAAAAATTGAGGATAGATATGAAAAAAGGAGGTTCTTAGTTTACTGGCTTTTTTGGGCGTGTTGAGTTTATTTGCTGTTTTTACGCAAACTGCCAGAGCAGACGTCATTATGATATTACAGATATGAATGTCACAGCTAAAGTCAATCGTGATGGACAAAATGTTGTGCCCTCGAATAGTGGTAAAAATAATACTTATCAATTAACGCGATATGGTAAGTCATACCGGTTTAAGGTTTTTCATCGCATTGATGAGGATGACAATGTTAAAGTTGAATATTCCTACAAAATTTTAAATGCAATCACTAACTATAAAGATACGGCTGAACTTAATTTTAATTTGAAAACTGATAAGTATCGTAATCGCTTCTTTGATGCATATGGTCGAGATAAAGTAGATGAATCAAAGCTCGAAATTCTAGCTACAGCCGAAGTTTTTGGTTAATTTTCTGCTATAATTGAAGCAAATTCATAAAGATAGGGAGTTGAATATTATGCCATTTGTACATATTGAATTAATTAAAGGGCGTTCAGACGAACAAATCACTAATTTGATGAAGGACGTTACCGAAGCAGTTCACAAGAATACTGGTGCTCCTAAGGAACACATCCACGTAATCATCAATGAATTAGGTAAGCATTCATACGGCCAAGGCGGCGAATGGAGAGCCTAAACAAAAAATGATCTTCTATTTTGGTAGAAGATCATTTTTCTTTGCTTATTTTTGTTTAACTTAATTTAACAGTCCAACCATATTTGTCTTCAAGATCGCCAAATTGAATGCCAGTTAAAGTATCATACAGTTTTTGGGTGATCGGACCAGCTTCAGTTTCACTACCAAAGACGTACTTTTTACCTTGATAAGTGAGTGAGCCGACTGGTGAAATTACAGCAGCTGTCCCCATTGCGCCAGCTTCTGCGAAGCGATCGACGTCCTCGATTGGAATCTTAGTTTCGACTGGATCAAGATCTAAGTCTTTAGCAATCTTTAAGATGGAGCGTTTGGTAATTGAAGGTAAAATTGAGTCTGATTTTGGTGTTTGGAATTGGCCATCTTTAGTAATGCCATAGAAGTTCGCACCGCCGAATTCATCAATATATTTGTGATCTTTTGGATCAAGGTAAAGGGCATCGGCAAAACCATTCTTTTTGGCAATCAATGATGGCATCAAGCTGCTGGCGTAGTTGCCGGCAGTTTTTGCTTGTCCAGTACCAAATGGTGCAGCACGATCGTAGTCGCTGACCTCATATGGCATTGGTTTCAAACCTTTAATATAGGCGCCAACGGGAGTGGCATAAATTCTGAATTGATAAGTTTCAGAAGGTGAAACGCCGACAATTGGCTGAGTTCCCATCATAAATGGACGAAGGTAGAGCGTACCACCTGAGCCGTAAGGAGGGACGAAATCTTGGTTGGCTAAAACGACTTCTTTAACTGCTTTAATGAATTCATCTTCTGGATAAGGTTCCATCAAAAGACGCTTAGCAGAATTTGCCATTCTTTTGGCATTTTGGTCAGGTCTAAATAAGTTAATGCCGCCATCTTTTCTGCGGTAGGCCTTTAAACCTTCAAAGATTTCCTGACCGTAGTGGAGTTCTTCAGCTGCTTCATTAAAAGTGATAGTAGAGTCTTGCGTCAAATGACCGCCTTGCCATTTACCATCTTTAAATTCATCTACCCAGCGATAGGGTAAGTCATGATATTTGAAGCCAAGCTTGTTCCAATCCAAGTCTTCTGGACGAGTTTTAGTCATAAAAATGCCTCCTTATATTTTTAAAGTGCTTTTTCGATAAATTATAGTTAGATTAAGCTTAAAATACAACTGATAACTTTATGTTTTAGTTTTAATTATTAAAAGTAAGCATATAATAGATAGGATGTAAATTTGGAAAAAGTGGTGAAACTATGTACGATTATCGAAATAATATCAAAATTATTTTAAATAAAACTGACGCAGATGATAAAAGCTTAGCCAATAGTTTAAACGCAATTAAGGCAATTCTTGCTATGGCAGAAGGTGGCACAGCTGAAAAAGCGGCACCTAAAAAGGAAGCTCCTAAGCCTAAGAAGATGGCTAACACACAATCAATCGCACAAAGAAACGCAGATTTAAAACAATTTAAGCAATTATTGATGGGCTTGACTGAATTAATTGAAACACCTGGTGATGAGGCTGCTAAGAAGAAGTCACTTGAAGCCTTGCACAAGATTACTTTTGTTCCTGGCGTAGGCAAACGTTATGGTAATGTACTCGGCAAACTTGACCAGGCCATTCAAAAGTCTAAGACTACAACAGAAGCAGTTAACAAGAAAATCTTTGAAGACGCCTTAAAGCCTAAGGAAGAACCTAAGCGTGACTATCGTAAGGGAAGACGTTACACAGTTATTCGGACTCTTTCGGGATGCAATTTGATTAATGATAATGGTCAAATTGTTTTTAGAATCAAGGAATCACAAATTCACTCCTTGAACTTAAAGAGTGGCGATATTGTCGAAGCCTTAGAAGATAAGGACAATCCAAACTATGAAGCAGAAGTGCTGCGTGTGGTTGGTTATCGCAAATTGCGCACACGTGATTACGATCCAATTGAAGAGTTCCGTTATGCGGTAGTTCAAGGAAAGACTGGCCAGTTAGCAATTACGCGCAATATTAAGGGTGAAAAACTGCGCATTCGCGGCAAAGAAGTAACTATTCCGGTTGACTCTAGTTATTATCAAGGCGAAAATATTCACCTCGAAGATGGTTCGATTGTAGATCTTGCCTGGTACACAGGGGATGTGAGAATTAAGAAGAATCCAAGTGATGCCGTTCAAATTCGCTGGATTTATCAAGTAGATCCGCCAAAGAAGTCTGATTTATCTTATAAGAAGAAAAACAAATCCAAGAAGGATAACGCGGAAGAATTAACCAAGCTGGACATGAATCTGCACTATCAAAGAGTCGGCATTGCGGTTGGTGACAACCAAAATGAAGGTATTCTCGAAGGCATCGTTACTAGATACAATGGTATTCCTATTCCAATTGATGCTTTTGAAGGCAAAAAGAAGATCATGGAGCGGCAAATCAAGGATCTTGATATCGTGATCCTGATGACCGCATATGCCGCTCACGATGCAACTTGGAACATCCAAGAATTTGCCTCAAAATATGGCGTGAAATTTGCTGTTTCTTCATCTAAAGGATATCGTTCTTTTGAACGTGCACTTTATCGGGCTGAAAATGGCTTGCCAGCTTATGAAGGAACACAATCCATTGAATATAAAGAAGCGGAGACTAAGTAATTTATAGTAAATTATTGCTATCCGCTGAAAACCGTTGTATTATATAAGAGTTGTATTTGTGGGGACCTCCACATCTGCAACCGCACGGCTTGGGGTTAGAAGTCTTCTTGAGTAAGAAGCACCTCAGTTCGGCGAGTCTAAGTATTTTTTCGGAGGTGTACAAATGTACGCAATTATTAAGACCGGTGGTAAGCAATACAAAGTTGCAGAAGGCGACAGCGTATTTGTAGAAAAGCTTGATGCTGAAGAAGGTAGCGAAGTAACTTTTGACGAAGTTATCCTTGTAGCTAATGGTGACGACGTTAAGGTTGGTACTCCATTAGTAGATGGTGCTAAGGTAACTGCTAAAGTTGAAAAGCAAGGTAAGGAAAAGAAAGTTGTAACTTTCAAGTACAAGCCTAAGAAGCACTCACACAGCAAGTATGGTCACCGTCAACCTTACACTAAGGTTACAGTTGAAAAGATTGAAGCTTAATTTTCAGAGGTGAAATGATTATGAATATTTTAGGTATGAAATTATTTGCCCACCACAAGGGTGGCGGTTCTACTGCCAACGGTCGTAACTCAGCTGGTCGTCGTTTAGGCGCTAAGGCTGGTGACGGTCAATCAATCCACGCAGGTTCAATTATTTACCGTCAACGTGGTACTAAGATTCACCCAGGCAAGAACGTAGGTCAAGGTGGAGACGACACTTTATTTGCACTTGTTAACGGCGTTGTTAAGTTTGAACGTCTTGGCAAGTTCAAGAAGCAAGTTTCTGTATACCCAGCTGAAGAAGCTAAGTAATTCAGAAGATAATTAAGAAGGCGAATGGTTAAGACCATTCGTCTTTTTTGTAACCTTTTTCAAATATTAGAGTTGAAATTCTAGTATAATAGATTCAAATTATACTATGCAAAGAAGGTTCTGATTATGGAAGAAAAGCAACAATTATTGTCATTGATTAATAACCGAATTAATCATGTCACAGACTTGATTAAAGAGCACGAAGCCGATGCAATGATCATCTTTAATCAAGCTAATTATCGTTATCTCACCAATTTTACCGGTGAAGAAGCTCAACTTATTTTAACTGCCGCAGGTGAACGTACTCTTTTGTCAGATTCACGCTTTGCAGGACAAATTAAGGCCCAAGCTCCAGGTGAAATGGATGTTGTTATGAAACACTCCAGTGATTACGAAGAACTTACTAAGGCCCTTAAAAAGCTTAATGTGAAGAAAGTTTTAGTTGAAGGCGAATTTGTTTCAGCTGCTGAATTTGTTAAGTTAAAGGAACTTAATCCTGACATCGATTTTGAAATGGTCGAGGAATTGGTTGAACGTGTCCGCAATGTTAAGGATGAATTAGAAATTGCCGCATTGCGTAAAGCAATCGATATTTCAATGGAAAGCTTTAAGGCAATTTTGCCAATGATCAAACCAGGCGTAAAAGAACGTGCAGTTGGTGCTAAACTTGATTATTTATTCAAAGTTAATGGCGGAGATGGTCCTGACTTTGATACAATTATAGCTTCTGGTGTTCGCTCAGCTTGGGCCCACGGTGTGGCCAGCGATAAAGAGATTGAAGAAGGTGACATGATTGTCATCGACTTCGGTAGTTTTTACCATGGTTATGCTGCTGATATTACGCGTACCGTTTCCTTAGGTGAAGTAGATCCTGAAATGCACAAAATTTACGATATTGTGCATGAAGCACAACGTCGCGGAATAGAAGCTGCCGTTGTCGGTAATACCGGTCATGACGTTGATAAGGCAGCACGTGATTACATCACCGAACAAGGCTATGGCGAATACTTTGGCCACGGTATTGGTCACGGAATTGGTCTAGAGATTCATGAACTTTGTCAGCCAGCTTTGCCATTTAGAACCACTAAATTAGTTAACAACATGGTCCACACTGTTGAACCAGGTATTTACTTGCCTGACAAGGGTGGGGTTAGAATCGAAGATGATATTTTGGTTCATGATCAAACTCCAGAAACGCTATCAACTTTGCCTAAAGATGAACTAATTTCTTTATAGTTGTAATTTTAATAGGTCGAAGTTATAGCCAAAACCGTTTAAGATTGGTAAGATATTATTGTAGAAATGAGGGACTTAATATGACAATGATTTCAGTAAATGAATTCAAGAATGGCCTTACTATTCAATACAACAACGATTTATGGCGCATTGTTGAATTCCAACATGTAAAACCAGGTAAAGGTAGTGCCTTTGTTCGTTCAAAGCTTAAGAGCTTGAGAACTGGTGCTGTACAAGAATATACTTTCCGTTCAACTGCTAAGGTTGAAACTGCAGATATTCAAACTAAGTCAATGCAATACTTGTACAACGATGGTTCAAGCTACGTATTCATGGATACTTCAACTTATGACCAATTGGCAATTCCAAATGAACAAATTGGCGATGAATCCAAGTACTTGCTTGAAAACATGGTTGTTAGCGTAATTATGCACGATGGTGAAACTTTAGGTATTCAATTACCTAACACTGTTGATTTGAAGGTTGCTAAGACTGAACCTAACATCAAGGGTGATACTTCATCAGGTGGTGGTAAGCCAGCTACTATGGAAACTGGTTTGGTAGTTAACGTACCGTTCTTCATTAACGAAGGCGATGTTTTAACTATTAACACCTCTGACGGTACTTACGTATCACGTGCTAATAAGTAGTTTTTTGAGGTAGCGAAATGGCAGATAGTTCAAAAATTCTCTTAAGTGGCGAAGAAAACAGTGAACAAATTAAAATTGATCCAAGTGTTTTAGAAGTTATTTTGGGTATTGCTGCTGAAAAAGTTGATGGCGTTGCAGGTATGCGCGGCAGTCTAAGATCAGGTCTTAACTGGGTTCTTGGCCGTGAAGATCATGGTAAAGGCGTTAATGTTAAGGTTGATGAAGATAACAAGTTAGTTGCTGATGTTTATGTATATCTTGAAAGTGGCGTAAATGTTCCTAAAGTTGGTATGGCAATTCAAAAGCAACTTAAGGCACAATTATTGCAAATGACTGACCTTGAACTAAAGTCAATTAATGTACATGTTGTAGGTTTAGTTTTCCCAGAAGATGAAAAAGATCCTGAGGAAACTACCTCAAAGCTGTTTCCGGAGGATGAAGTAGAGAAATAATGAACCAACACGAAAGTCGCAAAGTTGCTATGCAAGCCATTTATTTGGCTAATCAAGAGCCAGATTTAAATGCTGAAGAAGTTGAAGCTAAAGTCGTTGCAGCGCTTAATTTAAAACAGCTTTCTGCCTATTCGAAGAAGTTGATCGAAGGTGTGCTTGAAAATCGTGCAGATTTACAATCTGCTTTGTCAGAGCACCTAAAAAAAGGCTGGCGTCTAGAGCGTGTAAGTCAAATTGTCGTTGCTATTATGGAAGTTGCTCTTTTTGAAATCAAAAATAGCGATGAAATTGATCCTAAAGCAGCAGTAAATGAAGCTTTGAATTTATGTGACGAATTTGCTGAGCCAAAAGAAAAGCCATTTATTAATGGTATGTTAGCAAACTTTGTTTAATGGATGAATAGCCGGCAGTTTTGCCGGCTATTTTTTTAACAGTAAGGAGAAAGTTAATGGGAAAAATTCTCGATGGTAAAGCTTTAGCAAATTTATTAGGGGAAAATCTTAAAGAAAAGGTTAAGAATTTAAAAGCTGAAGGAATAACGCCACATTTTTGCGTAATAAATATTGGTGATGATCCTGCTAGCAAAATTTATGTTCGCACCAAAAAGCGCAGAGCTGAAAAGATGGGCATTATCCAAGATATTTATCAAATGCCAGCTGATACTAAACAACAAGAAGCTTTAGACTTAATTGATAAGCTAAATGCGAATCCTGATATAAATGGGGTAATGGTCCAGTTGCCAGCTCCTGAACAAATTGATGCAGATGAGTTGCTGGAAAGAATCGATCCCAACAAAGACGTTGATGGCTTAACTCCTGCTAACATTGGTCGTCTATGGATGGAAGATCACTTTATTGAGCCAGCTACTGCAGAAGGAATTATTGCGCTTTTAAAACATTATGAAATTCCACTTAAGGGTAAGGACGTTGTTGTCATTGGTAGAAGCAATATTGTAGGTAAGCCCCTCGCTGCATTAATGCTTGAACAAAATGCGACAGTAACGATTGCTCACTCAGAAACCACTAACTTAGCCGAACTTACTAAGAGAGCCGATATCATTGTTTCGGCCACCGGTGAAGCGTTATTGGTTAAGGCTGACATGGTAAAAGATGGCGCCGTTGTTGTTGATGTAGGTATCAATCATCTTAATGGCAAATTAGTCGGCGACGTTGACTTTGATGCGGTTAAAGAAAAAGCCAGCTATATTACTCCTGTCCCTGGTGGTGTAGGTCCTCTTACTGTACAATTCTTAATGGAAGCAGTAGTTAAATTAACTAGGAGACAAAATGGCCGAAAATAAATATTTAACGGTTACAGATTTAAATTATTATATTACGCAGAAATTTAAAAACGACCCATACTTACATAAGGTCTTTCTGCAAGGTGAATTATCCAACTTTAGATATCGCCGTAATTCACACCAGTATTTTTCATTAAAGGATGAAAAATCAAAGATTAATGTGGTAATGTTTCGTTCATACTTCGACAAGGTTAAATTTAAACCGGAAGAAGGGATGAAGGTTTACGTTACTGGTTATGTCAGCGTGTATGGCCCTCAAGGTTCATATCAGTTTTACGCTGAAAACATGGAACCAGCTGGACTTGGTGCACTTTATGAGCAATTAAAGCAATTACAGGCCAAGCTTGCTAAAGAAGGCTTGTTTAACCAAGATCATAAAAGAAAACTGCCACGCTTTCCTGACCGAATCGCAGTTGTAACCAGTGCTTCAGGTGCGGTTATTCACGATATCATGGTCACTGCTAACCGCCGTTTTCCTCATGCCGAAATCGACCTTTATCCTGCTCAAGTACAAGGTGATACTGCGGCAGATTCCTTAGTACGTGCGATGCGTCAAATAGCTGAGCAAGGTGATAAGTATGATGTCATGATCATTGGCCGTGGTGGTGGTTCGCTTGAAGACTTGTGGCCCTTTAACGAAGAAGAAGTGGTCCGTCAGATTTATGCAATGCCAATGCCGGTTATTTCTTCAGTTGGTCACGAAACCGATACCACTTTGTGTGACCTGGTAGCCGATGCCAGAGCTGCTACGCCAACTGCCGCCGCTGAGTATGCTACGCCAAATTTGGTTGATGAATTAGCTGGTATTCAGCAACTGCGCAGTCGCTTATTCTCAAGCATGCAAGCAATTATTCGTGAAAAACGCGATCGCTTGAATCGAGTAAAGAACTCGGTTATTATGCGTGAACCAACGCGTTTATATGACCAGCAAATTGAGACGGTTGATCGCTTAAAGGATCGTTTGCATAACAGTATGCAAAATAAGGTTGATCATTCAAAGCAGAGTTATCTTTTGTTAAAACAAAGATTATTTAGTGCAAGTCCAGATAAGCAGATGCAACAGATGCAGCAACAAGAGCGCTTTTTGGCCAAACGTTTGGCTGATAATATGCAGCACTACTTAAAAGACAAGCGCAACAGCTTTAGCAAGACCGTTCAGCAATTAGATGACTACAGTCCGCTTAAAACCTTAGAGCGTGGTTTTGTTTATACTACTGATGCTGATGGCAAGACAGTTAGTTCAGTAAAACAAGTTAAAAAGCAGGAAAGCTTGAACCTGCATTTCAAAGACGGTCAAGTTGAAGCAACAGTTACAAAAATAGGGGAAGAAAATAATGCCAACTAAGAAGAATAATTTTGAAGAACAATTAAACAATTTGGAACAAATCGTAACCAATCTTGAAAATGGTAATGTTCCATTGGAAGATGCATTGAAGCAATTCCAAGAAGGTGTAAAAATTAGTCGTGACTTGGATAAGAAGTTAACTAGTGCCGAAGAAACTGTAGCTAAGTTGATTGATAACGACGGCACTGAACACAAATTGGATCCTAACAACGCATCAGCACCAGAGGAATAAAAATGACAGCATTTACTTACTTTAAAGATGATTGGACACCCGTTATTGATGATTATTTAGCTAAGCACTTAGCTGATGAAGTTGATAGCAAAAAGATTAGTCAAACTATGTCATATTCAGTAATGGCTGGTGGCAAGCGCCTTAGACCACTTCTTTTCTTAGCTACACTAAATGCCTTAGGAAAGAAGATCGAAGAACCAGAAATTAGAATCGCCTGCGGAATTGAATTAATTCATACTTATTCACTGATTCATGATGATTTACCTGCAATGGATAATGATGATTATCGTCGCGGCAAATTGACCAGTCATAAAAAGTGGGGCGAAGCTGAAGCAATTTTAGCTGGGGATGCCTTGTTGCCACTCGGAATTCAATGGATTGCCCAAGGCAGTAATTCTGCGGAATTGGTAAAAATTATTACGCAAGCAGTTGGTCCTAACGGTATGGTTGGCGGTCAATATTTGGATATTGATTCTACCAATAATGAAAGTGTTGCTGGGGATGCTGATTTTATCAATAAGATGGAATGGCTAAAAACCGGTTGCTTAATCCAAGCTAGTGTTGAAATGGCCGCTGTTTATGCTAAGGCTACAGATATTGAACAAGTTAAGTTAATTGACTATGCTAAGGCCTTTGGTCGCTCTTATCAAATTTATGATGATCTCGTTGATGTTGTTGAAACTAGCGAAGAAGCTGGTAAAGCAACGCATAAGGACCAAGAAGAAGGCAAGAACAATACCTTGACTCTTCTTGGCATTGACAAGAGTCGTAAAGAATTAAGGGATTTGATTAAGCAAGCCAAAGATGATTTGCACGGCCTGAATGGTGAAATCTTGGCAGGATTTTTGGATCTATATCAAAAGGTGTTATAAATGACAAAGCAAAGAGCGGATATTTTATTAGCAGAACAAGGAATTTTTCACTCTCGTTCTGCAGCACAAAGAGCAATTATGGCGGGACTGGTTTCTGATCATAATCATCAAAGAATTGATAAAAGCGGAACTAAATTTCCAGAAGGCGAAAAGTTTTACGTTAAAGATGATGGAAAAAAGTATGTTTCGCGTGGCGGTTTTAAATTAGAAAAAGCCTTAAAAGTTTTTGATATTGATTTAAAGGATAAGATCTGTCTGGATATTGGTGCTTCAACTGGTGGTTTTACCGATGTAGCATTGCAAAATGGCGCCAAGATGGTTTATGCATTAGATGTTGGTTATAATCAGCTCGCTTGGCAGCTCCGCGATGATCCAAGAGTTGTGGTAATGGAAAAGCAGAATTTCCGTTACTCTAAGCCAGAAGATTTTGATCAAGGTTTGCCTGACTTTGCGATGACCGATGTTTCATTTATTTCACTTGATTTGATCATGCCGCCAATGTATGCCATTTTGAAGGATAAATGCGATGCTGTTTGTTTGATTAAGCCTCAATTTGAAGCTGGTCCTGAAAATGTGGGTAAGCATGGCATTGTGCATGATCATGAAGTTCATAAGCAAGTCATTGAACATACTATGCAAAAAGCTTTGGACATCGGCTTCAACGTTTTAGGCGTTGATTATTCACCTATTAAGGGTGGTAAAGGCAATATCGAATTTTTGATTCATTTGCAAAAAGATGAAGCAGATGGTGGTCATAACCTATGGCAAGGTACCCCAGAGGAAGTAGTCGAGCGCGCTGTAAACGGGCTTTAGGAGTGATGAGATGCTAGTCGAACTGGATATTAAAAACTTTGCGATTATTAAAAGTCTGAAGGTTCGCTTTCAAGAAAAGATGACGGTCATTATTGGTGAAACTGGTGCTGGTAAATCGATTATTATTGATGCTGTTTCATTGTTAATGGGTGGTCGCGGTCAAAAAGAAATGATCAGATCGGGTGAAAATAAGGCTGTCATTACAGGACTATTTGAGCTTGATGACCAGAAAGAAAAAATTGCTCAACTATGCGATCAATATGGTTTGCCTCATGATGATGATCAGTTGGTAATTAGCCGTGAACTGGCGGTTAAAGGCAGAAACGTAGTACGAATTAATGGACAGCTCACGACGATTAACGTTTTGCGTGATTTAGGCCACTATTTAGTTGATATTCATGGCCAGCACGATCAGCAAATTCTAATGGATCAGGATCGTCAGATTGATTTGATTGATAATTATGCACCAGCTTCTTTTAAGGATGTTTTGGCAGATTATCAAGCTGATTTTGAAAAATGGCAAAAGCTGACCAGTCAACTGCGTCATTTGCGTCAGGATGCACAGGAATTGGCACAAAAGCAAGATATTTTGCAATTTCAAAATAATGAATTGGAATCAGCGGACTTAGAGGATCCTGAAGAAGATGAAAAGCTCGAAGAAGAGTATAACGAGCTGAATAATTATCAAAAGATCGCAGATACGGCTAACTACTTTATGCAGCTTTACGATGATGATGAGCATGGAATAGCCACATTGTTGGGGGATGCACAGAATGCGGCTACCGACTTAACGGAGTTTGGTTCCAAGTTTAAGGACTTTGCCAAAACTGTTGATGACGGTGTTTATGCTTTAAATGATGCTCGCAGTGAATTGTCCAACTTGATGGACCAGATGGATTTTGACGAAGAACGTTTCCAATATGTCACTAATCGACTTGATACTTTGAATTCTTTGAAAAAAAAGTACGGTCCAACATTGAAAGACGTGTTTGATTTCTACAGCAAGGTACAAAAAGAACTCAGCCAGTTTGAAACTGGTGGCCTTGATGAAGAGAAGATTCAAGCTGAAGTTGCAGAAGTAGAAAAACGTTTAACGCAAAAAGCACGCAAGTTGCATTTAACTCGTGAAAAAGTAGCGCATTCACTAGAAGAGCAAATTAAGCAAGAGCTTGCTGACTTATACATGGAAAAAGCTCGCTTCTCAATCAATTTTGATGAAACTAAAACCTTTACTAAAAAGGGTACAGATGAAATTGTATTTCTCATTGCTCCAAACCCTGGTGAAGATTTGATGCCATTAGTAAAAATTGTTTCTGGTGGTGAACAATCAAGATTGATTTTAGCTTTGAAGGCTATCTTTAGCCGCGTTGAACCGGTAGGAACAATGATTTTTGACGAAATTGATACTGGTGTTTCTGGTCGTGTTTCTGCTGCGATTGGTAAAAAGATGCATTCTATTGGTCACAACAAGCAGGTAATTGCAATTACGCACTCACCTCAAGTAGCTGCTGCAGGTGATCAACGTTATCTTGTGGCTAAGCAAGTAAAAGATGGTTCAACCTTCACTCAGATTGGCCCATTAAGCAAGGAAGAAACAATTACTGCCATTGCACAAATGATGGCCGGACAAGACGTGACAGATGCAGCTAAGAAGAATGCCGCTGATTTGATTAAGAGCATAAGAGATGAATAGTATTAGCAAATTTTGGAATGAATTTTGTCAAAAAAATAAAATAGCACCGAATGCATTAGAAGGAGCTTATGCATTTGGTGCTAATAGTCACGATGCAGATATTTTGAGTGATTTGATTAATAGAGGAATCAAGACAGCAACAACAAGCATCTATATATCAGCAGATGATGTGCCAGTTGTTGGCATGTATTCGATTGTCTTAGATGGTAATAATCAACCAGTATGCGTCATAAAAAATGAGACCGTGGAGATCATGCCATTTAAAAACGTGTCTGAAAAACACGCTTACTTAGAAGGTGAAGGCGACCGCAGCTATGAATCTTGGAGAAAAGTTCATGAGGCTTTTTTCACCTGGGAATGCAAGGAAGAATTAGGTAAAAAATTTACCGAGGATACTGAGGTGGTTTGCGAGACCTTTACTAAAGTGGGCTAATTATAGGTCGACACGAAAAATATCATCGATATCAACGATGCGTAATATTTTTCGATCGATGTCGCGTAAAACGAAACGTCCAATTGAAATTCTTTTGGGAATTTGGCCAATCTCGTAGCTACCATCCTGAAAGGTAATTAAAATATAATTCTTGTGCAAAATAGCATAAGACAGACGTGCTAAAATTATGCCATTAAATTGGCTATAAATACAAAGCTTATCAGTATTGTATTCGAACAAATACTGATAAGCTTTTTTTAGTTTTTTGGTTAAAAAATTAGTCATATTGATCATCCTTTACTGAACCGCTGTTCGATAAAATAATTATACGAACTTTGGTTCTGCAAAACAAGTGTTTGACACATACAAAATAATAAAAAGTGAAAACTTGAAAATCTCGCAATTTTAGTGCAAACTAGATATATTAATAGTTACTAAGAGGAGTTCAGCATGGCAGATAAAGGTTTATTACTTGTACTTTCCGGTCCCTCAGGTGTTGGTAAAGGGACTGTAAAAAGTGCTATTGTGGAGAACAAGGTCTTTCCATTTGAATATTCAGTCTCAATGACTACTAGAAAACCTCGTCCAGGTGAAGTTGACGGCAAGGATTACTTCTTTGTCAGCGAGGAACGTTTTCAAGAAGCTATTAAAAATGGTGAGCTATTAGAATATAATGAATATGTTGGACATCATTATGGAACGCCCCTCGCTCCAGTGAAGAAGATGCTTCATGAAGGCAAGGATGTTTTACTTGAAATTGATGTCAATGGGGCACAAAAAGTGCGTGAAAAGATGCCAGATGGCGTATTCATCTTTTTAACCCCACCTGATTTACATACTTTGCATTTGCGATTAGAACATCGTGGTACAGAACCAGAAGAAGTAATTCGTGGTCGTATCAAGCAAGCCAGAAATGAAATTCTAGAAATGGAAGACTATGATTATGCAGTAGTTAATGATACAGTAGCTAATGCAGTAGATCATATTAAAGCAATTGTTGATGCAGAACATGTCAGTGTTAAACGTGTAATTGATGACTACCGCAAGATGGTCAAGGAGGATTAATTATGAGAATTACTTACCCATCAATTGATAAATTATTGTCACGTGTTGACTCACGTTACTCATTATCTGTTCTTGCTGCTAAGAGAGCACATGAACTTGAAGCTGGCGATCCCCCAACACTTGAACACTTTAAGTGTGATAAGGCCGTTGGTAAGGCGCTTGAAGAAATCGCTGCTGGAAAAGTTACAGTTGACCCAGCACATGCCGAGGTTAACCTCGAAGATTAATTGATTGACCTTCATCCTATGGGGTGAAGGTCTTTTTTACAGGTGATTAGATGATTGCTCAAGTGATTGTAGATGTTGCGGCGCGACAGACTGATCGCGTTTTTGAATATCATGTTCCCTCTGACATTGAGAAGGAAATCCAAGTCGGGTCAAGAGTAGTAGTACCTTTTGGACCCAGAAAAGTGCAAGGCTTTGTTGTCGGCCTATCTGAAACTAGCAATTTTAAAGGCAAAATGAAGGATTTGTTGGTAGTGGTTGATGAAATGCCGCCACTAACGCCTGAATTAGTTAAATTATCTGCAGATTTAGCACAAAATATTTATTCATACCGGATCAAAATTTTACAGGCTATGCTGCCATGGGTGATGCGGGCAGGCTATCGTAAACTATTGCTACCTGCTAGTTCAAAGGCTAAAGAGATGCCGTTTTTTCAAGGCGATCCCATTGATTTAAATAAAATAACAGATTCAACACAAATCAAGAAAATCCGCAGTTTGCTAAAAAATGATGATGCCAAGATTGAGTATGTTGTCGACAATAAGGCTAAAAAGAAAAAGGAAAATCAATATGCATTGTCTTTGGCACCGGAAGAATATACTAAAATCTATAATACTTTGCGGCAAAATGCGGTAAAGCAAAAGCAGCTTTTGATGGATATCATTGAACATACCGATGCTTATCCCAAAACACAAAAGGAATTAGAAGCTGGATTGTGTTTAACCGCTGCAGTCTTGAATTCGGCTGTTAAAAAAGGCTGGCTAAAGAAAAAGGCAGTTGAAGTTTATCGTGATCCTTTAGCCGGCTTTAAAGATGATGAAAAACCAGCTCCAATCAAGTTAAATGATGAACAACAACATGCTTTAGACGAAATTGCCAAAGCTATCGATGAGAAAAAAGCTGAAACATTTTTGCTTGAAGGAATTACTGGTAGCGGCAAGACTGAAGTTTATTTGCATGCCATCAGTAAAGCTTTAGCCCAAGGCAGAACCGCCTTGATGCTGGTGCCAGAGATTTCGCTTACCCCACAGATGGTGCGTCAGGTAAAGGCCAGATTTGGTCAAGAAGTTGCTGTCTTGCACAGTGCGTTATCTGAAGGAGAAAAATATGATGAATGGCGCAGAATACGCCGCGGCGAAACCAAAGTAGTAGTTGGTGCCAGAAGTGCGGTTTTTGCACCGCTTAAAAATATCGGCTTAATCGTGATCGATGAGGAACACGAGTCATCATACAAGCAAGAGTCTGATCCGCGCTATAACGCTCGAGATGTGGCTATCTGGCGCAGTAAATACCATCACTGTCCACTTGTATTAGGCAGCGCAACGCCGTCTTTAGGAAGCCGTGCAAGGGCACAAAAGAATGTCTATCATCTTTTACGACTAACCAAGAGAGCCAACAATAAGAAGCTGCCTAAAGTAAGATTAATCGATTTAAAACATGTTCAATTTGCAGGCGGCCAATTTGATATATCGCTTGAACTAGTTGATGCGATTAAAAAGCGACTAGAGAAAAAAGAACAAGTTATTTTGATGCTTAACCGTCGCGGTTTTGCCAACTTTATGCTTTGTCGAGAATGTGGCTTTGTCTTAAAATGTCCTAACTGTGATGTGTCTTTGAACTTGCATAAGGATACTAACAGCATGCAGTGTCACTATTGTGGTCACACTGAACCAATTCCTACTCGTTGTCCTAATTGTCAAAGTTCTCAAATTCGTTTTTTGGGTACTGGAACGCAAAAAGTACAAGAAGAGTTGGGAGAACTTTTGCCAGGCGCTAGAATTTTACGCATGGATGTTGATACCACCCGTAGAAAGGGTAGCTACAAGAAAATTTTGGATGCATTTGGTAATCACGAAGCAGATATTTTACTTGGAACGCAAATGATTGCCAAAGGTTTGGATTTTCCTAATGTAACCTTGGTAGGAGTAATCAATGCCGATACAGGTTTGTGGCTCTCAGATTACAATGCTTCTGAAAAGACATTTGAGCTTTTAACGCAAGTTGCTGGGCGTGCTGGCCGAGCAGATAAAGAAGGAGAAGTGCTGATCCAGACATATAATCCGGAACACTACGCTATTCAATTAGCTAAGACGCAGGACTATGAGCGTTTTTATGGCTATGAAATGAACGTTAGACACGCCGGAAACTATCCACCATACTTCTTTACTGTTTTAATTTCAATTGCTGCTAAAAAAGAGCAAAACGCTGCAAGAGAAGCTTTTAAGATCAAACGCTATTTAACTAAAGAGCTTCATGCAGAAACGATTATTTTAGGGCCAACGCCAAGTGCAATTTCTCGTGTAAAAAATCAATATTATTACCAAATACTGGTAAAATATAAAAAAGAACCTAATTTGAATAAACTATTGCACCATGTTCAGGATTCCGCACAGGAAGCAAAGAAGTATGGCTTAAGTATTTTTATTGATAATGAACCAGAAAGAATAATGTAGAGGAGATGCTGTAATGACATCAGTAATATTTATGGGAACACCGGAATTTTCAGTTCCAGTACTTGAAGGTTTAATTGAAAATAATTATGAAATTAAGGCTGTAGTAACTCAACCAGACAAGAAGGTTGGACGTAAGCAAAAAATTACTAAGAGTCCAGCTAAGGTTGCTGCAGAAAAACATAATTTACCTATTTACCAACCTGCAAAATTATCTGGCTCTGACGAAATGCAAGAATTAATTGATATGCACGCTGACTTAATTGTTACTGCAGCCTATGGTCAATTTTTGCCAACTAAGTTTTTGAATTCAGTTAAAATTGCTGCTGTAAATGTTCATGGTTCACTTTTGCCTAAGTATCGTGGCGGTGCACCAATCCAATATTCTTTAATTAACGGGGATGCCGAAACTGGTATTACCATTATGGAAATGGTCAAAAAGATGGACGCCGGCGATATTTATGCTCAAGAAGCAATTAAAATTCAACCGGATGATAATGCTGGTACTTTATTTGCCAAGTTGGCAATTGTAGGTCGTGATCTTTTGCTTAAGACTTTACCTTCAATTATTGATGGTACTGTTAAAAAGACGCCTCAAGATCCTGATAAAGTGGTCTTTTCACCTAATATTACCAAAGAGCAAGAAAGAATCACTACTAGCATGACAGCTACTGAAGCCAATAATATGATTCGTGCTCTTAACCCAGATCCAGGCGCTTACATGATGGTTGAAGGCAAGCGTTTCAAGGTTTGGAAGGCTGAAGTTGCTGATGAAACTACAGATTTGAAGCCAGGTTCAGTTGTCGCAAATAAAGGTCGCTTCGCTATTAGTTTTGCCGATGGTAATGTTTTGAATTTGCTTGAAGTACAACCAAGCGGCAAGAAGCGCATGAATATTAAGAACTTTTTGAACGGTCAAGGTAGCAAGTTTACACCAGGAGAAGAAATTGTCGACAAGTAAAAGCGCTCGTGCAATCAGCTTAGAAACATTAATCAAGGTTTTACAAGATAAATCCTATTCAAACATCAGCCTAAATAACAGTCTTAACCATTCAGATCTCTCACAGACTGATCAAAATTTAGCCACTAAGATTGTTTATGGGACGATTCAGTATCGACTTTTTTTAGAGTATCAATTGAAGGGCTTAGTAAGAACTAAATTAACTGAGAAATATCTAAAGCCACTTTTATTGATGTCCATTTATCAAATTGTCTTTTTGGATAAAGTTCCCAATCGCGCGGTCTTAGATGAAGCAAATAAACTTGCTAAACAGTTTGGCAAGCATCACTCATCTGGCTATCGTGTAGTGAATGGAATTTTACGTTCATTTATTAGACGAGGCGTAATTTTACCTGACGCAAAAGATGAAATAAAATATTTGAGTGTAAAAGAAAGTATGCCTGAATGGCTAGTAAATTATTTTGCCAATCATTGGGGCATGGACCGTACTAAAAAGTTGCTTGAAAGCATCAATCAACCGGCTAAAAATAGTGTCCGCATTTCAGCATTATGTGATCGAGATCAAGTCTTTAATCAACTAAAAACGGAAGGTTATGAACCCGAATGGTCTAACTTATCTATTAATGATGTAATTTTAGGTCATGGCGGCGTTAGTCAAAGTGATTTATTCAAGCGCGGAAAATTGACAATTCAAGATGAAGCCGCTAGTTTAGTGGTAGAATCTTTTGATTTTGATTCCAAAGAAGAGTATATTTTGGACGCATGTAGTGCTCCGGGCGGTAAAACCGTGCAAATGGCAGAGCGAGTTGTCGCCGGTGATGTAACAGCTTTAGACATTCATGAAAAGAAATTGCATTTAGTTAAAGAAAATGCGAAAAGAATGAATGTAGCTAATAAGGTTAAAATTAAAGCTTGTGATGCGCGCAAAGTACAAGATGTTTTCAAGCCGGGAGAATTTACTAAGATTTTAGTAGATGCACCTTGTTCTGGCTTAGGCTTATTAAGACGTAAGCCAGAAATTCGCTATACTAAGACTGAACGCGACTTGCAGAATTTACAAAAAATTCAATTGGCAATTTTAGATTCAGTTAGTCCATTATTAAAAGAAGACGGTGAATTAGTTTATTCTACTTGTTCAATTTCGGTAGAAGAAGATGAAGCCGTGGTCGAAAAATTCTTAAAATTGCATCCCGATTTCGAATTAAAGCCATTCAAGCTCAGCAAGTTGGAATCAAAGACTGGGATGCTAAAAATAATGCCTGACCAAGATAACAATGATGGATTTTTCATTGCTAAATTTAAGATGCGAGGTTAGATTTTTGATTGAAACAGCATACGCTTCTAGTATCGGTAAGGTACGAAAAAGCAATCAAGATTTTGTACAAGTTTTTAAAAATCGCAAGGGAATCACTTTGGCGGTCGTCTGCGACGGTATGGGTGGACATCAAGGCGGCGACGTAGCCTCAACAATGGCAGTTACGCATTTGGGGCATAACTTCGGCATTACCGACTTCACCGATACTAATATTGCGCATAAATGGTTGGATGTTCAGTTAAATTCTGAAAATGAAACCATTTTGAAAACGGCTGATAAGTTTCCCGATTTAAACGGAATGGGAACCACCATTGTTTTAGCCTTTGCTTTTGACAATGATACTTTAATTGCTCATTTGGGTGATTCACGTGCATATAGCTACTCAGAAGGAAAGTTTGTTCAACTCACAGAAGACCATTCTTTAGTCAACGAATTGGTTAAGATGGGTCAAATTACCAAAGAACAAGCCAAGCATCACCCACAAAAGAACATTATTACTCAAGCTTTGGGTGTATCTAGTACGATTGATCCAGAGATTAATGAAATTAAATTGGGCGATAATGACATTATCTTGTTGTGTACCGATGGATTAACTAATTCTCTTAGTGATCCGCAAATTCAACAAATTTTGGCAACTAAAGAATTAAGTTTGAAAGAACGCTGCAATAAGTTAATTAGCGAGGCTAATCGATTAGGTGGTGGTGACAATATTACTGTCTGCCTAATTTGGAATAAGGAGGACGAAAGCAGTGATCGATAAAGGTTATCTGCTTGGAGAGCGCTATCGCATTATTGATACTTTAGGCGAAGGCGGGATGGCCAATGTTTATCTGGCTGAAGATATTATTTTACAGCGTAAAGTTGCTGTTAAAATCTTGCGCTTAGATTTGCAAAATGAACCTCAAACGCAAGCTCGCTTCCAAAGAGAAGCATTAGCTACCAGTGAGCTAAGTCATCCTAATATTGTCTCAGTTCTTGATGTTGGTACGGATCATGGACTTCCTTATATGGTAATGGAATATGTCGACGGTCCTGATTTAAAAGAATATATCCATGAAAATTCTCCATTAGATTTGCGTGAAGTAATTCGCATCATGGATCAAATTTTAAGTGCGGTAGCTCTTGCTCACAAGCATAATGTGATTCACCGAGACTTAAAGCCACAAAATATCCTAATGGATAAAAGAGGCAATATTAAAATCGCCGATTTTGGTATTGCAGTAGCGCTTAACCAAAGCTCAATTACGCAAACTAATTCAGTGATGGGTTCTGTCCATTACATGTCACCAGAACAAACAAGAGGAGGATTGGTTACTAAGCAATCCGACATTTATTCTCTTGGGATCATTCTTTATGAATTGATTACAGGTACTGTGCCATTTAATGGGGATACGCCTGTTTCTGTTGCTTTAAAACATGCTCAAGAACCTATTCCTTCAATTAGAAAGAAAGACAAGAGCGTTCCGCAAGCATTAGAGAATGTCGTTTTAAAGGCGACAGCTAAGGATCCACGTGATCGTTACGCTTCTGCTCAAGCAATGAAGGCAGATCTTGATAGCAGTCTTGATCCCGAACGAAGCGATGAACCAATCTTTGTTCCGAATCACGGCAATAGTGATGATAAAACCATCGTTTTACCAGGATTTAAACCACAAAAGACTACTGCTGAGGAATCCAAGAAAGAGGAAAAATCAGAGGTAGAAGAAACACCTAAGAAAGAAAAAAAGAGCTTTTGGCAGAATGTTAAAGCTCATAAATGGTGGTGGATCTTTTCTGTGATTGCCGCTGGGTTGATTATTTTCATTATGATTTTTGCTTTAAGCGGCAATAATCAACCCAAGCAAGTCAATGTCCCTGATGTAACCAACATTGCTGAGAATGCAGCGGAGAGAAAGTTAGAAGCTGTTGGCTTGCAAGTGGGTAAAATTATTCGACGTCAATCTGATGATGTTAAAAAGGGCTATGTCATTGCCACTGAGCCGACGGCTGGTAATTCTCTTGATCGAGGAAAATCTGTCAATTTGATCGTTTCTAGCGGTTCAAGCATGGTAAAGGTGCCTGACGTAGTAGGCGATGATTATGATAAGGCCGCTGAGAAATTAGAAAATCAGGGCTTCGATGTGGTTAGAGAAGATCAATTCTCAAACAAGATTGCTCAAGGCAACATCATTTCGCAAAGTATTGCTGCCGGGGTTGAAGTTAAGCCAACGCAAACTACAATTACTTTGGTAGTTTCTAGAGGTAAGGCTCCACGTCAAAGAAGTAATACGGTGACATTGAAAGATTTGCATAATTACTCATTAAAGAGTGCTCAAGATTATGCAAGAGATCATGGTTTAACTTTGCAGATTAATCAAGAGTACTCTGATGATGTCGGAAAAGGCTTAATCATTTCAATGGATCCAGGTCCTGGAACAAAAGTTGATCGTGGCTCAACCATTGCAATTAAGGTTTCTCGTGGACCCAAGGAAGAAAAAGAGACCACAATAACTAAGAACTTTACCGTAAACTATGTTGGGACAGCAGACGACAGTGCTGGAGAAACAGATAATAATAAAGATGAAGACAGTTCATCCAGCAAGTCAAGTTCTACTAAGGGCGATCATGTTCAGATCTATATTAAGGACGACGATCACTACTTAAGCAATATTTACCGTGATCTTTATATTAAACGTGATATGAGCTTCTCAATTCCATTTTCAATTAAGAATGGTGCAGGACAATTAAGAGTAGTCCGCAATGGAGAAACTATCTTGAATGAAAAGGTGACTAAATAAATGAAACTAGCACAAGGAACTGTTATTGGTTTAATTGCTGGTTATTATGACGTAGAAACCGCTGCGGGTATCGTGAGAACGCGTGCTCGTGGCGTTTTTCGTCAAAAAAAGCAAAAACCAGCAGTAGGAGACCGAGTAGAAATCCAGATCGATGACAAAGGAATGAGTTATCTGGTTAAAATTATGCCGCGGTTAAATCGAATTGGCCGTCCAGCTGTCGCAAATGTTAGCCATGTATTATTGGTAATTTCTGCGGTTGAACCAGATTTTTCATTAGAATTATTGGACCGCTTTTTGACTTTCTTTTCTTGGCAAAAGGTAAAGGCAACTATTTATTTGTCTAAGGCTGATCTGATCGACGATGATAAACTTAGTGAAATAAAAAAATCTTTAGCTTACTATCAAGAAATCGGTTATCCTGTTTTTACTGACTATCATGATGTACAAATTAAGATTCCAGAATTGATTGGTAAAGATCAAATTTGGACGCTAGCGGGACAATCTGGTGCGGGTAAGTCAACTTTATTGAATCACTTAAAAGAAGACGCTCATCAAGCTACAGGCGAAATTTCGACTAGTTTAAACCGCGGTAAGCACACTACTAGAAAAGTAGAATTGTTTAAGTTGGGCGAAGGCTTCCTTGCTGATACACCTGGCTTTTCTTCAATTGATCTGACCCCAATTAAACTTAATGAATTATGCAATTACTTTGTGGAATTCAAGCGTGCTAGTCAAAAGTGTAAGTTTCGCGGCTGTCAGCACTTGAAAGAACCAGGTTGTGAAGTAAAGAAGCTGCTTGAAGAAGGTAAAATTTTAGCAAGCCGATACGAGGATTATTTGGCAATGCGGACCGAAATTAGTGAAGGCCGCATCCCCGAATACTTAAAATAACGGAGGAAAATATGCTTATTGCACCATCAATTTTGAATGCAGATAATCTAAATTTAGAAAATGATGTCAAAGATGCCATTGCTGCAGGAATTAGCAGATTTCACATCGATATTATGGATGGACATTTTGTGCCTAATCTTTCTTTTGGACCTCAATTGGTTCAAGACTTCAAACGTGAATTTCCGATGACAGAATCAGAAATTCATTTAATGAGTGATAATCCAGATGATCTTATACCAGCCTTTGTGGATGCTGGTGCTGATCTGATTGAACTTCACTATGAAGCAATGAGTGAGAAGAAATTGGATTATTGGCTTGATTACTTAATTTCCAATGATGTCAAAACTTCTTTAGCAATTAATCCTGATACGCCTAGCGATGTTGTAGCTAAGTTTGCATCTAAGCTTGATCAGGTATTAGTAATGACGGTTCATCCTGGCTTTGGCGGACAAAAATTTATTGAGGATTCTGCTGAGAAAATTAAACAGGTTAGAGAAATTGTTAGCAACGATATTGCTATTGAAGTAGATGGCGGTGTTAATGATCAAACTATTAAAATCGCCAAGGATGCTGGTGCTAATGTCTTTGTAGTGGGTTCATATTTATATAAAGATGGTGATATAGCTAACCAAGTTCGTAAATTAGAAAATGTCATTAAATAATGAGAGCATATGCATTATTAGGTGGCCCAACTGATTTATGGCCCCAGGATATTAAAGAGCAGCTATTAGAGGCTAAACGCAATCATGAACTGATTTTCGGTGTCGATCGTGGTGCCTTGTTTTTAGAAGAACTAGGTATTACGCCCAATGTGGCGATTGGCGACTTTGATTCATTACAAGATAATGATTTGGCACGGATTGAAAAGAGCGTAACAGACATCCGCTATTCTAACCCAGTTAAAGATTTGACCGATTCGGAGTTAATGCTGCAAACGGTTTTTAACGACTATCATGCAGATAAATTAACTATTTTAGGTGCAACCGGTGGCAGACTAGACCATTTCTTGATTAATTTATTGATGCTTCTTAATCCGGCTGTTAATCAATTTGCGCCAAAGGTAGAATTGTCAGATAAACAAAACAGCATCGAATTCTTTAATCCAGGGATGCATGTGATTGAGAGAAAGGAAGAATATCCGTATATCGGTTTTGCTTTGCTCTCTGCAACTGAGGATTTTAATATAATTGGTGCAAGATATGATCTGAAAAATTATTCAGGTAAGTATCCTCGCGTTTTTTCATCAAATGAATTTTTACCTAACAGCGACAGTTTCAAGATTACCTTTAAACAAGGCTTGATTGCGGCAATTTATTCTAAAGATATCAATCGCTTTCATAATCTTTGAAAAAGTGTGAAAATAGAGTAAAGAAAAAGAAATGAGGAAATATTATGAAGTATATTGATTTTGAAAAAGATGTTGCTGATTTCGAAAACGGTCGCTATGAAGCCAGACTTGATCGTGCTAAGAGAAATGTAGAGGACTACATGCACAAGAATCACGTTCATGTTTTTGATAAAAAGAAGAATAAGGAAGTTGCTACAATTAACGGTGCAGCTAGAAACGTTACTTATCAAGATTTAGGTTTGCCAACTAAGCTTGGTGAAATGATTACTGAGTATGCTTATACGCCAATCGATGAAAGAATGGCAGAAGAAATTTCAGACGATGATAAGCATCACAACATTATGAAATAAAAGAAAAAGGGACAGCGTGAAGCTGTCCCTTTTATGATTGCTAAAAAAGCGTAAAAAAATAGTCTACCAGATCGAAGATCTAATAGGCTTTTTTATTATTAGACACGAGTAACTTTACCAGACTTTAAAGCCTTGGTTGAAACCCAAACGCGCTTTGGCTTACCGTCAACAAGAATGCGAACTTTTTGAAGGTTTGGCTTCCAAGCACGACGAGCTGAGTTCATTGAGTGTGAACGTTTGTTACCGAATGTAGTCTTCTTACCTGTTACGTAATCTTTTGCCATTTGCTAAACCTCCTTTATTTGTGGTGTCATACTTAATTAGATTATCATATGTTTTGAAGCAATTCAACTCTAAAAGGATTTTTTTACAACGTATTTTGTTTATTGATTGAGTAAGTACTATGATAAAATAATAAACGTATACATAGATAATGAGACGGAGGACAAAGATGGCTGTTAAGATCAAGACAAAAGATGGTTTGATTGATATTTCAAACGGTGTAATTGCAACTGTTGTTGGTGGCGCAGCTACGTCTAATTATGGCGTTGTAGGAATGGCATCTAAGAATGCTATTCGCGATGGCTTTGACGGGATTCTTAACCGCGCCAACTATAAACGTGGCGTTGTTGTAAAGTCAGAAGATAATGAAATTACTGTTGACGTGTACATTATTGTTGGTTATGGACTTAAGATTTCTGAAGTAAGTAAGAATGTTCAAGACAGTGTTAAATTCAATCTTTCTAATCAATTAGGAATTAACACCAAAGCCGTTAATGTAATCGTTCAAAGCGTAAAAGTACTTGACGAATAACGTAAGCGGAGGTTTTAAATAGTGGTTTTAAATGAAATAGATAGTAAGCAATTTAGAGATATGGTGCGTGTTGCCACCCACAGAATTGGTAAGAACGCTGAGTTTGTTAACTCATTGAACGTGTTCCCAGTTCCTGATGGTGATACTGGTACCAACATGAATTTAACTATTGAAAGTGGGGCAAGAGCCGTTTCTGAAAATCCTAGCAGCAATGTTGGTGATTTGACTGAAAGCTTAGCTAAAGGAATGTTGATGGGTGCACGTGGTAACAGTGGTGTTATTACTTCACAGTTGTTCCGCGGCTTTTACAAAGCTACTCAAGGCATGAAGACCTTAACTGCACAAGAATTGGCTAACGCCTTTTCAAATGGTGTAGCTACTGCTTATAAGGCAGTAATGAAACCTGTCGAAGGTACTATTTTGACTGTAGCTCGTGTTGCTGCTCAAGAAGGTGCTTCTAAGGCTAATGACACTGATGATGTTACTGAAGTAATGAAGGCAGTTGTTGAAGGTGCTAAGAAGGCTCTTAAATCAACTCCAGATTTACTTCCAGTATTGAAGCAAGTTGGTGTTGTTGACTCAGGTGGTCAAGGACTTTTGTTCATTTATGAAGGTTTCTTAGAAGGTCTTCTTGGTGAAAACTTTGCTGATCAATATCAACCTGACGAAACTGAAATGGATGAAATGATCAACGCAATGCACCACCAATCTTCTGTACAAAGTCAATTAGCTACTCAAGATATCAAGAACGGCTACTGTACTGAAATTATGGTTGACCTTAACGCTGACGTGCCAAACAAGAAGAAATTCGATTTGGAAGAATTCAGAAAGCACTTGTCAGGTTTGGGCGACTCACTTTTAGCTGTATCTGATGGTGAAATTGCTAAGGTTCACGTTCACACCGAACACCCTGGTGATGTCTTCAAGTACGGTAGTCAATTCGGTCAATTAGGCAAGATCAAGATCGACAACATGCGTATCCAACACGAAAGCATCGTTGATCAAGATGAAGAACAACAAGAATCAGTTGACTTTGCTGTTATTGCCGTAGCTTCTGGTAACGGTATTAGAAAATTGTTTGAAAGCGAAGGCGTAAACAGAATTATTTCTGGTGGTCAAACAATGAACCCATCAACCCAAGACTTTATTGATGCAATCAAGAAGTCAGGTGCTAAGAAGGCAATTGTTTTGCCAAACAACGGTAATATCGTGATGGCTGCTAAGCAAGCTGCAGAAGTTAGTGACATTCCAGTAGGTATCGTACCAAGCAAGACTATCTCACAAGGTCTTACTGCAATGCTTTCATTTAACCCAGATGCTTCCGTTGATGATAACGTTGAAGCTATGTCAGAAGATCTCGACACTGTAGTTTCAGGTGAAGTAACTCAAGCTACTCGTGATACTGAAATTGACGACGTAGAAATTCACAAGAATGATTACATTGGTATCATCGACGGTAATATTAAGGTTGATAACGCTGATTTGATCAAGACTACTACCGAAATGATCGAAAAGATGCTTGATGAAGATTCAGAAATCATTACCATCATGTTTGGTCGTGATTCAAATGAAGAAGAAGCACAAGAAGTGGTTAGCCAACTTGAAGAAACACATGATGATCTTGAATTTGAAATTCATGATGGCGGTCAACCAGTATATCATTTCTTAGTATCAGTTGAATAAAATGTTAGATAATGCATTATTTGCTCCGGTAACAGATTTAAAAGGCGTAGGGACAAAGACTGCAGCTGATCTAGGAAGCTTAGGGATTTATAGTATTTATGACTTACTCTTTTATTTTCCTTTTCGATATGACGAACTTCAAACATTGCCGTTAGACCAAATCATGGATGGTCAAAAGGTAATGCTGAAAGGAATCGTAGCAACTGAGCCTTTTGTTAGTGGATTTGGATACAAGAAGAGCAGACTAAGCTTCAAAATAAAAATTGACCATGATATTGTCATGGTCAATTTTTTTAATCAACCGTGGCTGAAAAGTAAAATTGAAATTGGGCAAGAAGTTGCCATTTATGGTAAATACAATGTCGCTCGGCAAAGTTTGTCCGCCTTTAAATTTGTAGCTGCTAAAGAAAATGACAGTGGTATGGCGCCGATTTATCCAGTTAATCGACACGTAAAGCAAAAGAAGCTGATCAATTTAATTAATTTGGCTATTGATAGTTTCTTAGATCAGGTGCAGGATATTGTTCCAAAAGAAATCATGGAAAAGTATCGTCTGCTACATGATCAAGAAATTATTCAAAAAATGCATCACCCTAAAAATGGTCATGATGCTGAATTGGCTAAAAGAAGTGCGATTTTCCGTGAATTCTTCATTTTTGAATTGCAGCTGGCGTTGCTTGCAAATCATGATGGTAAGCAGCAGGGCTACCCTAAGAAATATGATTTAAAAGAAATAGCTAATTTGACTAAATCTTTGCCATTTGAGCTTTCTGATGATCAAAAGAAAGTTGTTAATGAAATTTTCGCGGATATGCACTCAGATGGTCAAATGAGAAGATTGCTTCAAGGTGATGTTGGCTCTGGTAAAACCGTTGTAGCTGTTTATGCTATCTTTGCGGCAATTACTGCGGGCTACCAGGCTGCCTTGATGGTGCCAACCGAAATCTTGGCTACGCAGCATTTTAAAAAGATTGATGAGTTGCTGCGTCCACTTGGCGTAAGAGTAGCTTTACTTACAGGTAATACTAAAACACTCGAGCGCCGTGAAATTTATCGCGAGTTAACGGACGGAACGATCAATGTCGTCATTGGTACTCATGCTTTAATCCAAAAGAACGTCATCTTTAAAAAGCTAGGCTTAGTCATCATTGATGAACAGCACAGGTTCGGTGTTGGTCAAAGACAAGCTTTGATCAATAAAGGTGACAATCCGGATATTTTAGCAATGACGGCAACGCCAATTCCTCGAACTTTGGCTCTGACTGTTTATGGCGATATGACAGTATCTGAAATTCACCATCTGCCGGCTGGCCGAAAACCAATCATTTCGGCTTGGAAGACTAGCAGCCAGATGAAAGACGTTTACAAGTTAATGTACGAGCAACTAGATCAGGGCTTCCAAATTTATGCGGTAACGCCATTGATTACAGAATCAGAAACTCTGGATTTAAAGAATGCTGAAGAATTGCATGAAAAATTAAGCCATGATTTTCCAGATCAGAATGTAGTGCTTTTACACGGACAAATGCCAGGAGCTAAAAAAGACGAGATCATGTCCGCCTTTGCTAGTGGTGAAATCAATATTTTGGTAACGACCAGCGTAATCGAAGTTGGAGTTGACGTAGCTAATGCCAACATGATGGTCATTTATAATGCCGATCGTTTTGGTCTAAGTCAATTGCACCAGCTGCGTGGAAGAATTGGACGTGGTCAAACACAAAGTTACTGTATCTTTATTGCAGATCCTAAGACGGATTCAGGCAAGGCTAGAATGAAAATTATTGCCGCAACCAACAATGGGTTTAAATTGGCTGAGGAAGATCTTAAAATGCGTGGTGAAGGTGATTTATTCGGTAAAGCTCAATCCGGTTTGCCAGAATTTCGCGTAGGTGATGTGGTCAATAATTACAATACGTTAGTAGTGGCCCAAAAGGTCGCCCGTGAGTTGGTTAAAGCAGATCCAGAATTAACAAGTCCGGAACATAATTCCTTAAAGCAAGTGTTAGAATATAAGCAATTAGAACAAAACAGAATTTAAAAAAGATGTGGTGAAAAAGTATATGAGAACAATTGCAATTGATGCCATGGGCGGTGAAAATGCCCCAGAAGCAATCATTGAGGCTGTTTTGAAAGCAAAAGGCGAAATGCCCGACACTAAATTTTTACTATTTGGTGATAAAGAACAATTGCGTAAATTAATTCCAGCTGATCAAATTAATGATCAATTGGGTGTTGTATCAACAACTGAAATTATTGAAGATGAAGATGAGCCAGTAAGAGCCATCAGAAAGAAAAAAGATTCTTCAATGGTGGTTGCCGCAAATTATGTTAAAGAAGGAAAAGCTGATGCACTTCTTTCATTAGGTAACACCGGTGCGCTTTTGGCATGTGGTATCTTTATCATCGGCCGAATTAAAGGCATCGTTCGTCCTGGTTTGATGCCAACGCTTCCTGCACAAAACAGTGATGATGGCTTTAACATGGTAGATGTAGGTGCTAACGCTAAGAGTAAGCCTGAATACTTGTTGCAATGGGCGCAAATGGCTTCTTACTATGCAGAAAAGATTCGCGGTATTGAAAATCCACGTATTAGCCTTTTAAATGTTGGTGCAGAAAGCGACAAGGGTGACGATGTTCACCAACAAGCTTATCAATTGCTGAAGGATAGTTCATTGAACTTCCAAGGAAATATTGAAGGTAACGAATTATTGCTTGGCAACGCTGATGTTGTAGTTACTGATGGTTTTACCGGCAATGCCGTTCTTAAAAATATCGAAGGAACTTCAAGCGTTCTTTTACATCTATTAAAAGACAGTCTTTTAAATGGTGGCGTCATGACTAAGCTTGGTGCTTTAATGGTCAGGGGTTCATTATCCAGCCTTAGATCAAAATTTGATACTGCTAAGTATGGCGGAGCTGTCCTTCTTGGTGTCAATGCACCAGTTGTTAAGACACACGGCCGTTCAGATGTAAGACCGATTTACTACACCTTGAAGCAGGTTGATAAAATGATTAAAGAAAATCTTGTTGAAGATTTTAAAGACGAATTTGCTTCAAAATAGTAAAATAATTTATTAAAAAGGAGGATTATTTATATGTCAAAAGAAGAGATTTTTAATAAGATCAAAGATTTGATTGCTGAAAATTTTGATGTAGATAAAGACAAGATTACTGAAAGTACTAGCTTTACCGACGATTTGGATGCTGATTCAATTGACCTGGTAGAATTCATTTTGCAACTTGAAGATGAATTCGGCTCAGAAATCCCTGATGAAGAAGCTGAAAAGATTAAAACAGTTGGGGATGCAGTCTCATATATCAAGTCTCATCAAGGTTAATTTCCTAAAAAAAGCCGTTTAGTTATTTGCATACGGCCAGCTTTGTGTTTATAATTAGAAAATAAATAGAAAAGATTAAACGGCTTTTAATGAACAAAGCCATAAATGGAGGAATGACCTTTGGAAAAGCAGAGTGATCTATTATTAGATATTCAGCACCTGCATACGGCGTACCGTTTGCAAGGGAAATTCTATGATGCTGCAGATGATATTAATTTGACTTTGAAGCGTGACGAAATTCTTGCTGTCGTAGGCGAATCTGGTTGCGGTAAGAGTACTATCGCTGCAAGTATTATTGGATTGTATGACCATAAAAACACCAAAGTTACAGGTGATATTCTTTACAACGAATTGAACCTAGTTGGTTTAAATGAATCATTGTTTAATAAGATTCGTGGCGACAAGATCGGTATGATCTTCCAAGACCCACTAGCCAGCTTGAATCCTTTGATGCGTGTTGGTGATCAAGTAGCTGAAACTTTATACTACCATACGGATATGGATGAAAAGGCACGTCATGCACGTGTTATTGAATTGTTTAATCAAGTAGGTATGCCTAAGCCTGAAGAAATGTACGCAATGTATCCACACGAATTATCAGGTGGTTTGCGTCAACGTGTCGTTATTGCGATGGCTATCGCATGTAAGCCTGAAATCATCATTGCTGATGAACCAACAACAGCTTTGGATGTAACTATCCAAGCTCAAATTTTGGACTTGCTTGAAGACATTCAAAAGCAATCACACTCAGGTATTATTTTGATTACACACGACTTGGGCGTTGTGGCAGAAACTGCAGATGAAGTTGCTGTTATGTATGCTGGTCAAATCGTAGAAAAATCAGATGTAAAGACGATTTTCGAAAATCCTCTTCATCCGTACACAAGATCATTGCTTAATTCAATGCCTCAATCTGATGATTCAGATGAGGACCTCCATGTTATTCATGGTACTGTGCCATCACTTAAGAATATGCCACGTACAGGTGATAGATTTGCTGCTAGAATCCCATGGATTCCAGCAAGCGCTCATGAAGAAAATCCACAAGTACACGAAGTAGTCCCGGGTCACTGGGTAAGATGTACTTGCTGGAAGACCTTCCATTTTGAAGGCGAAGACGAAACGCAAAAAGCAGCAAGTGGGGAGTAGTATATGGGCAAAGAAATAATTCAGATTAAAGACTTAAAAGTATATTACCCAATTCGTTCAGGCTTTTGGAACAGAATTACTGATTATGTTCGTGCCGTTGATGGGGTTAACTTCTCAATTAGTGAAGGTGAAACCTACGGTTTAATTGGTGAATCTGGTTCTGGTAAGTCAACGACTGGTAAGGCAATTGTTGGTGTTGAAAAAGTTACAGGTGGGCAAATCCTGTACAAGGGTTTGGACGTAACTAAGGCAAGCAACCGTAAGAGACTTGACTACAACAAGGATGTTCAAATGATCTTCCAGGATTCAATGTCAAGTTTGAACCCAAGAAAGAGAATCGAAGATATCATTGCTGAGCCAATCAGAAACTTCGAAAACTTGACTACTGATCAAGAAAGAGATCGTGTACAAGAATTGCTTGATATTGTAGGGATGCCAAGTGATGCTATTTACAAGTATCCACACGAATTCTCTGGTGGTCAGCGTCAAAGAATTGGTGTTGCGCGTGCCGTTGCCACTAATCCTAAGTTGATTGTTGCCGACGAACCTACTAGTGCTTTGGACTTGTCAGTTCAAGCTCAGGTTTTGAACTTCATGAAGCACATTCAACAACAATACAACATCGCTTACTTATTCATTTCTCACGACTTGGGTGTTGTTAAGCACATGTCAGAAAACTTAGCTATTATGCACCGTGGTCGTTTGGTAGAACTGGGTAGCCGTGATGAAATTTACAAGCACCCAATTCATATTTATACTAAGCGACTTCTTTCCGCAATTCCTAAGGTAGACGTAGAACACCGTGAAGAACACAAGAAGCACCGTGAACAAGTTGAAAGAGAATTTAAGGAAAACCAAAGCAAGTGGTATGACGAAAATGGTCGTGTTTACCCACTTCAAAAGGTAGCTCCTAACCACTGGGTAGCTTTGCCAAAAGACATGGCACAAGAAGCTAAAATTGAAGAACGAGAAGAAAAGGAGAGTGATTAAGCATGTGGAAAACAATCTTACGTCGTTTGTTAATCATGATCCCTCAATTGATCATCTTGAGTCTGCTCGTCTTCCTTTTAGCTAAGATGATGCCTGGTGACCCATTCAGCGGATCAATCAACCCTAACACTGACCCAAAGCAAATTGAAGCTTTAAAAAGAGCTGCAGGTCTTTATGATCCATGGTACGTGCAATACTGTAGATGGGTAGGTAACTTATTCCATGGTGACCTTGGTACAAGTTACATCCAACACGTTCCAGTAGTTTCATTGATTGCCGATCGTGCAAACAACACCTTCTGGTTATCACTTTTGACTACTATCTTGACTTATAGTATTGCGATTCCTTTGGGTATCACTGCTGGTCGTCACCAAGATGAATGGCAAGATACTAGTGTTCAAATCTTTAACTACATTACTTTGGCAACGCCAGGGTTCGTATTCTATATCTTAGGATTATGGCTCTTCGGCTTTACTTTAGGTTGGTTCCCAATCTCAGGTTCAGTTTCAGCTAACGCCTCAGGATTCTGGGGCGTGCTTGGCAGTAGACTTTACCACATGATTTTGCCAGCAATCTTGTATGCTTTGATTACTACTACTGGTATTGTTCAGTACTTGAGAACTGGTATCGTTGACAACAAGGTTGAAGACTACGTCAGAACAGCCCGCAGTAAAGGCGTTCCTGAAAATGTCGTTTTCCATAAGCACATTTTGAGAAACTCATTATTGCCAATCGCTGCCTTCCTTGGTAATACTATTACTGGTCTTCTTAGTGGTTCAATGATTATTGAAAGTGTCTTCAGTTATCCTGGTATGGGTAAGTTGTTCCTTGACTCAATCAGTCAACGTGACTACACCACTTTAACTGCTTTGATTCTTATCTTTGGTATTTTGACTTTAATTGGTAACTTATTGTCAGATATCATTATGAGTATTATTGACCCACGTATTAGAATTCAATAGGGAGGAGAGAAGAAATGGCTGATAAGAAGAAAGATACTGCTACAAAGAAAGCAAGTAAAAAAGACGCTACACCCAAGGCTACTCTCCCACCTTCTGGATTCAAGGTGGCTGTACGTGAAATTTTACGTTCTAAGTCTGCTTTAACAGCGTTGATTATCATTATTTTAATTTTGTTATTCACTTTTGGTGGTTCACTGTTCTTGAATAGAGCACAAATTACTGAAATGAATATCGTTGACGCATATTACGGTTGGGGCCAAGGTGGTCACCTTCTTGGTACTGATGATGGTGGTCGTGACATTTTGAAGCTACTCATCATGGGTGGACGTAACTCAATCATGATCGGTATCTCAGTTACTGTAATCACTGAAATCGTTGGTTTGGTAGTCGGATTAGTTTCTGGTTACTATGGTGGTGTTGTTGATGTCATCATCATGAGAATAGTTGACTTCATTCAAATTTTGCCACAAATGCCAATTATCATTGTTTTGACTACAGTTATTCCTAACTACAACGCTGTAACTTTGGTATTCTTGATCGCGATGTTCGGATGGACGACGACGGCACGTTATTACCGTTCATTCATTCTGTCACAACGTGGCCGTGACTATGTTTTGGCATCAAAGACATCAGGCTCATCTAACTTACAAATCATGTTCCGTGAAGTTTTGCCAAACATTACTTCAATGATTATCATCGACGTTGTTTTAACTATTGCTGGTAACATTGGTATTGAAACTAGTTTGTCTTTCTTGGGCTATGGGTTGCCAACCACTACGCCATCACTTGGTACTTTGATTGGATTTGCTGATGACCCAGTTAACGTTATTAACCGTCCATGGTTATGGCTTCCAGCTACTATCTTGCTTTTGGTAATTTCCTTAAGTATTAACTACGTTGGTCGTGCTCTTCAACGTGCTGGTGACGCAAGACAACGTGAAAATTAATAATCTAATAAATATATTAAAACAGCTCTATCGCTTGATAGAGCTGTTTTTGTGTCTGCATAATAATAAAGTTATGTAATTCTAATAAAATAAAAATTAAAATTAATTTCATAAAACTATTGAAAAAATTAATATAGCGTGGTATTATTTAATCATCAACTTGATTCAAAGATTATTAATAAAAAAAGATATCCTAGATGGAGGAATAATTATATGAAATTAACAAAGGTATTTGGTTCTGTCGGAGTAGTTTCCGCAGCAGCATTAGCATTAGTTGCTTGTGGTCAAAAGACTTCAAATAATGCCGGTTCACAAGAAGCTAAAAAGTTTAAGGAAGAAACACCTGTTAAGCCTGTTAAAAAGGGTGGAACTTTATCTTACGCTATTGAAACAGATACTCCATTCACTGGTGTCTTCAACAATGAATTGTCAACTAGTCAAACTGACTCAGATGTATCACAATTTGGTAATGAAGCTCTTTTCGATACAGATGATAGCTACAAGATTAATAACAAAGGACCTGCTACTTTTAAACTTGACCGTAAAGCTAAGACCATCACAATTGAAGTCAAGAAGGGTGTTAAGTGGTCAGACGGCAAGCAAGTAACTGCCAAAGATGTTGAGTACGAATATGAAATTATGGCTAACAAAGCTTCTAAGTCTCAACGTTACACCGCTTCACTTCAAAATATTGTTGGTATGACAGAATACCACGATGGCAAGGCAAAGACTATTTCCGGAATCCAAATGCCAGATGGTGAAAATGGAAGAAAGGTAGTTCTTCACTTTAAGGAAATGAAACCAGGTATGCTTCAATCAGGTAACGGTTACTTCCTTGAAACTGCAAGTCCATATCACCAATTGAAGAACATTCCATTTAGCAAGTTGGAATCTTCAGATGCAGTTCGTAAGAATCCATTATTCTTTGGACCATTCCAAATCAGTAAGATCGTTCGTGGTCAATCAGTTACTTGGGTTCCTAACAAGTACTACTGGAGAGGTACACCAAAGCTTAACAAGATTACTGTTAGTGTTGTAAACCCTAACTCAGCATCACAAGCAATCAAGAGTCACAAGTTTGATATTGCTGGTGTTATCAACTCACAATGGCAACAAGTTAAGGACACTAAGGGTGTTAACTTTGTTGCAAAGATTCCTCTTCAATACAGCTACATGGGCTTTAAAGTTGGTAAGTGGGAAGATGGCAAGAACGTAATGGATCCTAAGGCTAAGATGAACAATAAATCATTACGTCAAGCTATGGCTTACGCAATGAACATCGACGCCGTTGAAAAGAGATATACTCAAGGCTTAACTTTCAGAATCCCAACTTTAATTCCTGCACAATTTGGTCAATACTTTGACAAGAATGTTAAGGGCTACAACTACAACCTTAAGAAAGCTAACCAATTGCTTGATAAGGCTGGCTACAAGAAGAAGGGTACCTACCGTGTACAACCTAATGGTAAGCCATTGACTATTCACCTTGCAACTATGACTGGTTCATCAACTCAAGAACCAATCATCAGAAACTACATCCAACAATGGAAGAAGATTGGTTTGAACGTCAAGCTTACTGGTGGTCGTTTGATCGAATTTAACTCATTCTACGACAAGATCCAACACGATTCTAAGGATATTGACGTATTCATGGCTGGTTGGTCACTTTCAAGTGAACCATCACCAAATGACCTTTACAACGAAAAGGCACCATTTAACTACAGTCGTTTCGTAACTAAGAAGAACTCACAACTTCTTCAAGAAATGGACTCAGAAAAGGCCTTCAATACCAAGTACCGTGTTCAAAAGTTCCACGAATGGCAAAAGTACATGTTTGACCAAGCTTACGTAGTTCCAACTGTTAACGCATACTCAATTAACGCAGTTAACAGCAAGCTTACTGGCTACTCACTTAAGCCATCAGATGCTAACTCAGTATGGTACAAGGTTGGCTACGCAAAATAGTGTAATTAGGCACATTAGTAAAAATCTCCAAAATTTCTAAACAATAAATAATCCTTTACATAAACTTTCATATTAAAAATCTAATAACTAACATAAAAAAGCGACAGATGTCTTAAAAAGATACCTGCCGTTTTCATGCTATTGTAACTATTTTGTAATAGTGCTATTATTGATAGTATCAACTTGTTCCAAATTATGGAGGATTTTTACTAATGAAAAAGGCAAAAGTATTTGCTGGCATTACACTTTTATCAGGTGTTGCTCTTACTTTAGCAGCTTGTGGGAAGCCATCTAACCAAAACGCTAACGAAGCTTCAACTGCGGCTAAATTTAGTTCAGTTGTTCCAAAGAAGGCTACCAAGAACGGTGGTACTGTAAAGGTTGCTGTTGAAACCGATACCCCATTCACAGGTATTTTTAATGATGAACTTTCAACTTCAGCAACTGATACCGAAGTTATGCAATATGGTGCTGAATCACTTTTCTCAACTGATGATCATTATGTCTTCACTAATAAGGGTGCAGCTACCATTAAGATTGACCAAAAGGCCAAGACTGCAACTATCAACATTAAGAAGGGCGTTAAGTGGTCAGATGGTAAGCAAGTAACCGCTAAGGACTACGAATACGCTTACGAAATTATTGCTAACAAGGATTCTAAGTCACAACGTTACACTGCAAGTTTAGCTGACTTGGTAGGTTTGAAAGAATACCACGAAGGTAAGGCAAGCACTATTTCTGGTCTTGAAATGCCAGATGGTGAAAATGGTCGTAAGGTTGTTCTTCACTTTAAGACTATGAAGCCAGGTATGAACACTAGTGGTAACGGCTACATCTGGGAAGCTGCAGCACCTTACCACTACTTAAAGGACGTTAAGTTCTCAGACTTAATGTCAAGCGACAAGATCCGTAAGAAGCCTTTGTTCTTTGGTCCATATAAGCTTCAAAAACTTGTTCGTGGTCAATCAACTACTTGGGTACCAAACAAGTACTACTACAAGGGCAAGCCAAAGCTTAGCAAGATTACCGCTACTGTAATCAACCCTAACTCAGTTGCTCAAAGTATTAAGTCAAACAAGTTTGACGTTATCCAAGTTATCAACTCACAATGGCCAAACGTTAAGAATACTAAGGGCGTTAACTTCATTGCTACTGTTCCACTTTCATACTCATACCTTGGCTTTAAGGTAGGTAAGTGGGACGCTAAGAAGGGCGAAAACGTAATGAACCCTAAGTCCAAGATGAACAACAAGGCTCTTCGTCAAGCCATTGGTTACGGTATGAACGTTAACCAAGTTGCTAAGCGTTACTCATACGGCTTAAGCTTTAGAATTCCTACTTTGATTCCTAAGCAATTCGGTGACTACTTCGACAAGGATGTTAAGGGTTACTCATACAACATTAAGAAGGGGAACGAAATCTTGGACAAGGCTGGATATAAGAAGAAAGGTACTTACCGTGTACAACCTAACGGTAAGCCTTTGACTATTCGTCTTGCAGCTATGAGTGGTAATGCTAACCAAGAACCAATCATCCAAAACTACATCCAACAATGGAAGAAGGAAGGCTTGAACGTTAAGCTTACTGGCGGTCGTTTAATTGAATTTAACTCATTCTACGACAAGGTTCAAAACGATGACCCATCAGTTGATATGTTCATGGGTGCATGGTCACTTTCAAGTGAACCATCACCAAACGACCTTTACAGTCAAACAGCTCCAATGAACTACTCACGTTTCGTAACTAAGAAGAACACTCAACTTCTTGATGAAATGGACTCACAAAAGGCCTTCAACCACCAATACAGAATTGATAAATTCCACGAATGGCAAAAGTACATGGATGACGAAGCTTACGTTATTCCTGTATCAAACAGTTACACTATTACTGCAGTTAACAAGAAACTTACTGGCTACTCACTTAAGCCATCAGCTTCAATGGGTAACGGTTTCCCTAACTGGTACAATGTAGCTTACGCTAAGTAATAAAAATTACTAAATATTAAAAGACTACTTCATTTTTTTGAAGTAGTCTTTTTTTGACATTCAAATTTTAGTGGTAAAACTGGTATAATTTACTAGGTATAAAGGGGCAATTATCATGGTAAGTACAAAATTTTTAAAGAAATTAAAAGACGAATATAATGTTGAATTTAATAATGAAAAATTACTAGAAGAAGCATTTACGCATTCTTCATATTCAAATGAACACCCTGACGCTGGGGTTCGTGATTATGAAAAACTAGAATTTTTAGGTGATGCCGTTCTTGAATTGGCTGTATCTAATTATTTGTATCGTCATTACCCTAAGTTAAATGAAGGTGAATTAACTAGATTAAGATCTAATATTGTTAGAACTGAAGGCTTCTCTGAATTTGCGATTGAATGTGGTTTTCAAAAAGAAATTCATTTGGGCAATGGTGAAGAAAAAGCTGGTGCTAGAAGCCGTAAAACTTTACTAGAAGACGTTTTTGAAGCTTTTAATGGTGCTTTATATCTTGATCAAGGGATGCCAGCAGTTGAGCACTTCCTGCATTTAACAGTTTATCCTTTAATTGATAAGGGTGAGTTTGATGATTCACGCGATTATAAGACAGACTTGCAGGAATTGTTGCAACAAAATGGTCCCGTTAATATTGAATATTCAGTCATCAGTGAATCACAACTGCCATCGCACTTTGAAGTTGAATTAAAGATCAATGATGAGGCTAAGACTCGCGGTGAAGGCCATAATAAGAAGGCGGCAGAACAACAAGCTGCCAAGGCTGCATTAAAAGAATTAGAGTAAGGGGACGAAAAAGTGCCATTAACAGAATTAGTGCTTGATGGTTTTAAATCATTTGCGGAAAAGACAACTATTCATTTTAATGACGGAATTACTGGCATCGTTGGACCTAATGGTAGTGGTAAAAGTAACATCACTGAAGCTATCCGTTGGGTAATGGGTGAATCCAGTGCTAAATCCCTTCGTGGTACCAACATGAAGGATGTCATTTTTGCTGGTAGTCAATATCGTAAGCCACTGAATAAAGCAGAAGTTACTTTAGTATTTGATAATAAAGATCGTGAATTGGCTTTTGACGCCGATCAAGTTTCAATTACCAGAAGAATTTTGCGTTCAGGCGACAGTGAATTCCTGATCAACAATCAACAAGTTAGAATGCGCGATGTTCGTGCACTTTTCCTTGATTCAGGAATTTCACCAAATAGTTTGGCCATTATTTCCCAGGGACGCGTTGATCAAATCTTAAATTCTCGTCCAGAACAAAGACGACTTATTTTCGAGGAAGCAGCTGGTGTGCTTCACTTTAAGCAGCAAAAAGAAGAAGCACAGACGCAACTCAAAAAGACACAAGATAACTTAATTAGAATTAATGATTTAGTTAAAGAACTCGAAGGTCGTCTTGAGCCGTTACATGAACAAAGCTCACTGGCTAAAGAATATCAATTTCAAAAGGCAGGTTTAGACAAGAAATTAAAGAGTCTATTGGCTTTTGAAATTGAAGATATCAACCGTCAAAAAGAAGATGTAGAAAAGTCTGCTAAGAAGAGTCAAGTTCTTTTATCTAAATTAGATAATGAAGTTAAGGACTCTCAAGATGCAGTTTCTGAAAAACGAGGCGAGTATAAGAAACTGCAAACTGAGCGTGATAATACGCAAAAGCAACTGCTTGAATTAAGTAAGAAGCTGTCCGATTTGGATGCTAGCTTGCAAATGGCAGAGCAATCTCGTCAATTTGATGATGCGACTAAGGTCGAGTATCAAAATCAAGTTAAGAGTTTGAAAAATAGCCTGGTTAAATTAAATGAAGACTTGGCTTCTTTGCAAAAGAATGCGACAGAGTTAAAGGATAAGCAGGCTGTTTTACAAAAGCAACGTGATGAATTAACTGCAGAATTAAAGGAAGATCCAGAAGAATTAAATAAGAAACTGGAAAGCTGCAGAAATGATTATATTCAGTTGCTTCAAGATCAAGCGACGACTAATAACCAAATCGTTAACTTGAATACTGAATTAAAGCGAAGCAAAGCCGATACTAGTTATCAAAATAGCGATGTCTCAAAGCAATTAAGTGAGGCAAAGACTGAACTCGAGAAGCTCCGTGCCGAAGGCAAAACTTTAACTGAAAAGCGCAAGAGTGAAAAGATCAAGTTAGCCGAAGTTGGCGATCAAAATAGCGACTTGACTAATAAGGTTAATCGATTGCGTCAGACAGTTGCCGACGAGCGAGGAAAATTAGAAAAAATTGAGGCTCGTCATGAAGCTTTAGTTAACATCCAAAAACGTCACGAGGGTTATTACTATGGTGTTCGTAATGTTTTAAACAACATGAATGCCTTTCCTGGCGTAATTGGTGTAGTAGGTGAATTGATTTCCTTCCCAGTTGAACTAGAAGCTGCGATGACCACTGCTCTTGGGGGCGGCGTTCAGGATTTAATTACCGATAGCAGAATTAGTGCTAGAAACGCAATTAACCAATTGAAGCGCAATCGTGCAGGTCGTGCCACTTTCTTGCCATTAGACGGTTTGCGTCAATATGGCATCCCTCAATCAACCGTTACTACACTTGAATCATATGAGGGGTTTAGAGGCGTAGCTAGCGATTTAGTTGAAAGCAAAACTGAGCATAATATTAACGCTGCAATCAATTACTTATTGGGTAGCGTAATTATTGTAGATACGATTGATACTGCTTTATCTATTTCTAAGCGCATCAATCGCTATCGAATCGTTACTTTGGATGGGGATGTAATTTCACCTGGTGGTTCCATGACTGGTGGACAAAGAAATCAGCGGAATAACTCTCCATTGCAAACCGCTACTGAAATCAATCAGTTAGAAGCACAAATCAAGACTTTGACTAAGACTTTGAGAGAAGATCAGAATCAACTTGAAACCTTAGTTGATCAAGCCCAAAGAGTAAATGCTGAATTGCAAAAGCTTCAAAGTTCTTTGCAAGAAACTAATCAAGCAATTAATGAAGTTGCTATTTCTTTCCAAAGTCAAGAAAAAGAAGTTAAGCGTTTAACCGATGCTAATAATTTGTACGAATCTAGAATCAAAGAACGTGATTCTCGGATTAAAGAATTAAAGCAGCAGATTGAAGAAGCTCAAACCAAGCAAAATGAATTGACTAAGCAAGGTAAAGAGCAAAGAACTGCAATGAATCAGCTGCAAGAGCGAATTAGAAACTTTAACAGCTTGAGTCAAAAGGTTCAAGATCAGCTTTCCAAGTTGGATCCAGATATTGCGGTTTATACCAACAAATTAGAAAACTTGCGTAGCCAAGAAAATGAGAAGAAACAGCAGATTAGAAATAATCAAGAACAAACTGCTGATTTGACGCACAAACTGCAAGATTTAACTCAAAGTGGTGAGCGTTCAGTTCAAAAGAATACCGGTCTGAAGAAGCAAAAAGCAGACCTCAAGCAGCAAACTGAAGACTTGCAAACCAAGTTGAATGAGCTTAGTTCACAATTGGGTCAATTTGATGCGCAAATCAATCAGCTGGATCAAGTAGCTAGTCGAAACTATGAATTGCGTAAGGATGCCGCGATTGAACAAGAAGGCTATTCAGTGCAACTAGCTAAGTTCAACAGTGCAATTAATCAACGTCTTGAAACTTTGCGTGATGATTACTCATTAACTTATGAGGCAGCTCTTGCTCAGGCTGAAGGCGAAAATGATGAAGACACCAGAAATGAATTAGCTAAGAGCGTTAAACTGCATCGCATGTCAATTGAAGATATTGGTCCAGTTAACCTTGATTCAATTCTAGAATATGAAGATGTTAAAAAGCGTTATGACTTCTTGAGTGGTCAACAAAACGACTTGCTTAAGGCACGTGACGATCTTGAAAAGTCCATGAATGAACTTGATGAAGAGGTTAAAACTCGATTCAAGGATACGTTTAATACAATTGCAGACAGCTTTAAGCAAATCTTCCCTGTAGTCTTTGGCGGAGGAAAGGCTAAACTTGAACTAACCGAGCCAAATAACCTGCTTGAAACAGGAATTGAAATTATAGCTCAACCACCTGGCAAGAAATTGCAACGCTTAAGTTTGCTTTCTGGTGGTGAAAGAGCCTTAACTGCTATTACTTTGCTGTTCGCAATGTTGCAAGTAAATCCAGTACCATTCTGTGTACTAGATGAGGTGGAAGCTGCCCTTGATGATGCAAATGTAACTCGATTTGCCCAATTTTTGCTTAAGTACGATATGAAGACGCAGTTTATCGTAATTACTCATAGACGTGGAACCATGCGTAAGGCTGATCAATTGTATGGTGTAGTAATGCAAGAATCTGGTGTTTCTCAAGTATTGTCTGTATCATTAAAAGAATTAAAGAACAAACATGAGGTGAGATAATTGGGATTATTTGATCGAATTAAAAAGTCTCTCTTTGGTAAAAAAGACGAGGACGAAGAAGAGAAAAAAGAAGAACAACCAAAACAAGAGGAAGAAGAAAAGCAAGAACAAGGATCAGAAGAATCAGCTGAACCTGAAAAAGAAGAGTCAGCTGAAGAAACTGCTGCAACAGAAGAATCTGAAGCAGAAACTACCTCTGAGGCTGAAAATGAACCTACATCTGAAACTGAAGTAGAACCAAAACCACAAGCTACTGAAGTAGAAAATTCTGAAGAGTCTGAACCAGTAGAAGAGAAGCCAGCCGAAGAAAAAACACATGTGGCTGAATCTGAAACTGAAGAAGAACAACCAGCAGAGCAAGAAAATGATGAGGAAAAATCCTCTGATGAAGAAGATGCTCAAGAAAAGCTTTATGAAAAGGGGCTGGAAAAAACCAATAAAGGTTTTGGTGCGCGTTTAAATGCCTTCTTTGCAAGATTTAGATCAGTAGATGAAGACTTCTTTGATGATCTTGAAGATTTGTTGATTGAATCTGATGTTGGTTTTGAAACAGCTGAACAATTAACTGATGAATTGCGTGAAGAAGCTAAGTTGCAAAATGCTAAATCACGTGATGATTTGAAGCAAGTAATCGTTGAAAAATTGGTTGACCTTTACGACCAAGGGGGTCAAGGTAAGGATGAAAAATTAGCTTACGATCCTGACGCTAAACCTAATGTTTACCTTTTTGTCGGAGTTAACGGTGCCGGAAAGACTACTACCATTGGTAAATTGGCTAAACGCTTTAAAGATGAAGGCAAATCCGTTATTTTGGCTGCAGCCGATACTTTTAGAGCAGGTGCGGTTGAACAATTGGAAGAATGGGGCAAGCGTGTTGGTGTCCCTGTTGTAACTGGTAAAGAGAAGGCAGATCCTGCTTCAGTTGTCTACGATGCTACTGAACGGGCAATTAAAGAACAAGCTGATTATCTGTTAGTTGATACAGCAGGTCGTTTGCAAAATAAGAAGAACTTGATGGCTGAGCTTGAAAAGATTCAAAGAACGATCAAGAAATTATTGCCTGAACAACCAGCAGAAACTTTATTGGTTCTTGATGGTTCAACTGGACAAAATGCTCTTTTGCAGGCCAAAGACTTTGACAAGACCACTAAGTTAACCGGTTTAGTTTTAACTAAGCTTGATGGCTCTTCAAAGGGTGGAGTTGTTTTGGCAATCCGTAACGAAATGAAGTTGCCAGTTAAATTGGTTGGTTTAGGTGAAAAGGCAGAAGATTTAGCAGATTTTGATGCTGCAAATTATGCTATTGGTCTTTTCCACGGCCTAGTCTAGTGATAAAGTAAAAGCATATACTATATTAGTTATAAGGAGAATTTTATGAAAGAATATAGCGCTTGTACTACTATCTTAGTAGGTAAGAAAGCATCAATCGATGGCACTACCATGATTGCTCGTAACGATGATACTTTCCGTCCTATTACCCCACAAAAGTTCATTATTGAACCAGCTCGTCATGGTGAAAAGAAGCACATTAAGTCATGGCTTAACAAGTTTGAAATGGATCTTCCAGAAGATGCTCAACGTGTTCCAGCCGTACCTAATGTTGATTACAAGCACCGTGGTTACTACGACGAAAGTGGTATTAACCAAGAAAACGTTGCTATGTCATGTACCGAATCAACTTACGGTAACGAAAGAACCTTAGCATTCGATCCACTTGTTAAGGATGGTTTGGATGAAGACTGTATGCAAACTTCAGTATTGCCATACATTCACTCAGCTCGTGATGGTGTTAAGTACTTGGGTAAATTGATTGCTAAGTACGGTTCACCTGCTGGTAACTCAGTTTTATTCAGTGACAAAGATGAAATCTGGTACATGGAAATCGTTACTGGTCACCACTGGGTAGCAGAACGTATTCCAGATGATTGCTACGCTGCAACTGGTAACCGTGTAGCTATTGAACAAGTTGACTTCGACAACCCTGATTACTTCATGTGGAGTGAAGGCATTCAAGAATTCGTTGAAAAGCACCACTTGAACCCAGATCACGAAGGCTGGAACTTCCGTCACATTTTCGGTACTTACACTGAACAAGACCGTCACTACAACACTAACCGTCAATGGTACATCCAAAAGTTGTTCAACCCAGAAATTGAACAAGACCCACAAGATGGTGATATTCCATTCATCCGTAAGGCTGCTAAGAAGATCACCAAGGAAGATATTCAATTTGCTTTAGGTTCACACTACCAAGACACTCCATATGATCCATTTGGCAAGGGTACTGAAGAAGAAAAGCACCGTTACCGTCCAATTGGCTTGAACCGTACGCAAAACGCTCATATCTTGCAAATCAGAAGTGATGTTCCAGAAGACCGTGCCGCAATTATGTGGTTATGTATTGGTGGTCCAACATTTACTCCATTCATTCCATTCTTTGCTAACATGAACGATACTGATCCTTCATTTAACAATACTTCAATGGATTACAACATGAATGACGCATGGTGGTACTACAAGTCATTTGCAGCCATTGTAGAAAGTCACTACCCACAATTTGTTCAACTTGATACTACTTACCTTACTGAACTTAACCGTTACTTCAGAGGTCGTGTTGAAGAAATTATCAAGGACTCGGAAGGCAAGTCAGGCGATGAATTGACTGAATTCTTGACTAAAGAAAACCAAAAGACTGTTGCTCATACTCGTAAGGAAACTGAAAAGTTATGGGGTCAAATGATGATTGACTCAATCAACATGTCTAAGTTGACTTTCAACATGGATGAAAATCTTTAATAATAGATAAAAAAAGCAGCGTTTCGCTGCTTTTTTGTGAATTTGAAAGGCAGATATAGATGGCAGAAGGTACAATTGGTTCATTTCTGACTAAGATCAGCAATGAAGTTGAAAAGCAAATGAATGATGACTTAAAGAGTTTTGATATTGATGCTAATGAACTCGAATTCTTAATTGAATTGCGTCATCATAAGAATGGTAAAACCTTTAGCAAATTGGCTAAAGAGCTTCATGTTACAGATGAAAAGATTAAGCAATTAGCTTCTAAGCTTGAACAAAAGAATTTAATTACTGTTTCTGACAATACAGCGGTTGAAACAGATAAAGGCTTAGATTTATGCAAGAAGGTTGAAAAGCACCGTGAAGAAACTGATCAAACCATTACAGGGATGCTGAGCAAAGATGAAACCTTAGGTTTGGTTAATGTATTAAAGAAGATGCTTAAATCAAGCGAAAACAAAGATTTATATTAAAATCAAAAAAGGTGTCTAGGAATATTTTTCCTAGGCACCTTTGCTTTATAAAAGTTTAATAAAAGTTTATTTCTTTTTATCCAAAATTGAGTGATGAATACCATAACCAAAGTAAATGATTAAGCCCAAAATAAACCAGATACCAGCGTAAAGCTTAGCTTGATAGTCTAATCCTAAGAAGACAACTAATGTAGCTAAGAAGCCTAAGGCAGGCAATACTGGGTAAAATGGCATCTTAAATGATGGATCATCAATATCTTTGCCTTCACGTGGACGCAATTTATAAATACCTAAAGATACAAACATAAATGCGATTAACGTACCTGCTGAAACAAGTTGTGACAACATTGAGAATGGGAAGAAGGCACCCAGTAAAATGGCTACAACAGTTAAAGTCCATAATGCATTATTGGGTCGACGATCCGCATTTAACTTACCTAACCATTTAGGGAGCATCCCATCACGACCAAAAGAGTAAATCAATCTCGAACCAGCCATACTCATTCCGATTAAAGCAGTGAACATCCCAAGAACGGCGATGGTTTGTACAACGACAGCCACAATTGGATGTCCAGCATAGCGAAGAGCAAGCCCAACTGGTTCAGCAGAGTTAGCGTATTTTTGGTAAGGCATCATTCCGACAAGTACAAGACTTACGCCAACAAATAAAGCAACAGCGATAGCTAATGAACCCAAGATACCACGTGGCATCGTCTTTTGTGGATTAATAGCTTCAGCTGAGTTGGCCGCAATTGAGTCAAAGCCGATGTATGATAGGAAGATCATTGAAACACCTGCGTAAATTCCTTGCCAGCCACCAAATGGTCCGTTAGCAGTCATGCGGTATTTTGGAATAAATGGAGTAAAGTTTGAAGCTTTAATTGCGGTTAAACCAACTACAATAAAGAGCAAAATTGCTAAAACTTTTAAGATTACCAAACCGTTTTCTACTCGAGCTGCTCTTGAAACACCACGACTGATCAAGATTGAAACTAAAAGAATAGAAACAAGAGAGATGACGTCAATGATTCCGCCGTTATTACCAAATGCATTTGATAATGAATTTGGTAGTTTAAGACCTAATGGTGCAATCAGTGCACGGAAGTTAGCTGAAAGTCCGGATCCGACGAAAGCTAGGGCAATGAAGTATTCGGCAAGAAGCGCCCATCCTGCGACCCAACCCCAGAATTCACCAAAAACAACGTTGATCCATGAATAAGCTGAGCCGGCAAAAGGCATAGCTGCTGCCATTTCTGCGTAAGCGAAAGCTACAAGTCCTGCTGCAACAGCTGCTAAAACAAAGGAAATAGCAACGGCAGGTCCGGTATGCATCGCTGCAACTTCTCCAGGTAGGGTAAAGATCGAAGCAGAGACGATCGTTCCGACACCTAATGCTAAAAAGTCTTTTACCTTCAATGAGCGAACCAGGTGTCCATCTTTGTTTTCATAGACGCGTGGATCTTCTTTTTTGTTCATCCTTTGCCAAAGATTCACAACGCAACTCCTCCTTAAAAATAATATGGTATACACTTCATTATAATTAAAAATACGTTAAAAAATCAACTGAATAATTTTAAATATTTCACTTTGAGCACGTTGAAAGTACTTACTTTTAGTTACAAACAAAAAAATAGAGTTATAACAAAAAGAGGGTCTTTTTAAAAACATAATTTTTGATATGGAGAGGGAGATTTATGGCTTTATTAATCGCTTTCGTTAACATTATTGGCTGGGGCCTTATCCCATTAACTGTTAAAGATTCGCCTCAAAGCCAGATTGCAGGAATGGGTATTGGCGCTTCAGCTACTGCTCTTATTATTTATTTGTTCACTAGACCAGCATTTGATGCTGTAACTTGGGCAGTTGCCTTTGTAGCAGGGATGCTATGGACAATTGGACAAATGGGACAATTCATTTCATATACCCGAATCGGTGTTTTAATCTTTGGCGAATGGCCAACGGCACAAGCAAAAGTTATTGGTTTCATTGCCTTAGCACTGGTAGTAATCGGTATTGTATTAAGTTCTAAGAGTGATGACAAGGGATCAGGCGATGCTAACGCTAAAAATCTTGCCTTCTTGCTCATTACAACGATTGGTTTCTGGATTTATTCAAGTTTTCCAAAGCTGATTGCCAAGGATATTAATCCTGGCGTGAACGGATTAGATTATATTTTTCCAGAAATGCTCGGTGTTTTAGTTGGTACTGTAGTTTATGTCATTGCATCACATTCAACAGCAGTTTATCGCAATAAGATGATTTGGCGAAACAGTATTGCCGGTGTCGGGTGGTATCTGGTTCTTACATGAAGAAAAATCTAAACGTGAAATGACCTACATTATTATTGGGTTGATTTTCATCGTCGGTGGTAGTATTTTAACCGGTTTTGCCAAGTAAAATTAGAAAAGAAGGGTCTTGATCGTTTTGATCAGGGGCCTTTTTTGATATACTAAAGGCTGGTGAAACTTAATGGATGAATTAACTAAAAACGAAGAGCTTGGCGATTTATATGCCTATTACGGCACATTGCTGACTCGGGGCCAACAATCATATTTTGAAGATTATTACTATAATGATTTGTCCCTAGGTGAAATTGCTGTAAATCATCATGTATCAAGACAAGCCGTTTATGATAATTTGAAACGGTCGAGCAAAATTTTGCAGAACTATGAAGATAAGCTTCATATGCGTAGAGATAATGACCATATTGAAAATGTATTAGCAGATGTACTACTATCAATTGATAACGATGATAGTAAAACTGCTAAAAATGAAATAACGAATTTATTAAATCAATTGAGGGGAGAGTAACCCATGGCTTTTGAAAATTTAAGTGAACGAATTCAAAAAGCATTAAAAAATTTAACTGGTAAGGGTAAGATTTCAGAAGAAGATATTAATAAAGCTAGTCGTGAAATCAGATTAGCTTTGCTTGAGGCCGACGTTAACTTCAAGGTTGTTAAGGACTTTATCAAGACAATCAAAAAAGAAGCATTAGGTAAGGAAGTTCAGGAAAGCTTAAACCCTGGTCAACAAGTAATTAAGATTGTTAATGAACAATTAACTAAGATGATGGGTGAGGAAGCAGTTCCTCTTAATAAGTCTAAGCATATTCCTACCATTATCATGATGGTTGGTTTGCAAGGTACTGGTAAGACTACTACTGTTGGTAAACTTGCATATCACTTGCAAAAGACTGAAAATGCTCGTCCGCTTTTAATTGCCGGAGATATTTACCGTCCTGCTGCCGTAGATCAGTTAAAGCAAATCGGTGAACAATTGAAGGTGCCAGTATTTAGCGAAGACGGTGAAAAAGACGTTGCTAAAATCGTTCAAGATGGTTTAGCTGAAGCCGAAAAGAACAAAAACGATTATGTTTTAATCGATACGGCTGGTCGTCTTGAAATCGATGAACCATTAATGGAAGAACTTGAACGAGTAAAGAAGGTTGCCAACCCTGACAACATCTTGCTTGTAGTTGATGCCATGACTGGTCAAGCTGCTACCGATGTGGCTAAGGGCTTTGATGAACGTCTTGACGTTACTGGCGTTATCTTGACTAAGCTTGATGGTGATACTCGTGGTGGTGCCGCACTTTCAATTCGTGCCGTTACTGGTAAGCCAATCCTCTTCACTGGTCAAGGTGAAAAATTAAGCGACTTGGATGTCTTCCACCCAGACAGAATGGCCTCAAGAATCCTTGGTATGGGTGATATGCTTTCCTTAATTGAAAAGGCTCAACAAGATTACGATGCCAAGGAAGCACAAAAAGTTGCTGAAAAGATGCGTGAAAACACCTTCGACTTCAATGACTTTGTCGATCAACTTGAACAAGTACAAAAGATGGGACCTTTGGATCAAATTATGAAGATGATTCCTGGTCTTGCTAATAATCCTCAACTTAAGAATTTGAGCGTTGATCAAAAGCAAATCGATCATACTGAAGCGATTGTTTACTCAATGACTGAAGAGGAACGTGAAAATCCAGATATTTTGAATCCTAGCCGTCGTAGAAGAATTGCCGCCGGTTCTGGTCGTCCCGTTGTTGAAGTAAACCGAATGATCAAGCAATTTAAGCAAATGCGCGAAATGATGAGCAAGGTTACTAAGGGTAACATGAAGGGCTTAAGCAACTTGCCTGGTATGGATTCACCAATGGCCAAGATGGCTATGCGCCGCATGAATAAGAACTTCAAGAAGAACAAGAAGAAGCGTCTGCGTAAGGTTAAGAGATATCATTCATAAAAAATGAAGCTGTTAAGGAAAAATACTTTACACCCATTTGTTTTGGTGGTATATTATTAATCGTTAAGTTTTAGGAGGAAATTAATTTATGTCAGTTAAAATTCGTATGCACCGCGCTGGTGCCAAGAGAAAGCCATTCTACAGAATCGTTGTTGCAGACTCACGTATGCCACGTGACGGTCGTTTCATCGAACAAGTTGGTTACTACAACCCAGTTTCACAACCAAAGGAATTGAAGCTTGACGAAGACAAGATCTTTGAATGGTTACAAAAGGGTGCACAACCTTCAGACACTGTTAGATCACTTCTTTCAGGTGCTGGCTTGATGGCTAAGTTGCACGATGCAAAATACAACAAGTAATTTGCTATTAGAGAAAGCTTGATGCCGAGTGCTTCAAGCTTTTTTTGTTACTACAAAGGAGAAAAAATGCAATATTTTGATGTTGCAAAGATTTTAACCACGCATGGCCTAAATGGTGAAGTTAAAGTTAACGTGATTACAGATTTCCCGGAAGATCGTTTTGCGGAAGGGATGCAGCTAGCTTTAAAGGCTGATACTGATCGAATTTTGACTATTAAAAAGAGCCGTCCTTTCAAACAATTTTGGCTGCTTCAATTTGATGAAGTAACTGATATTGATGAGGCAGAAAAACTTCGTGGTCAAATTTTGGTAGTTAGTGAAGATAATCGTGGTGAATTGCCAGAAGGTGTTTATTACTACAAAGATATTTTTGACTGCGATGTGATTGATGAAGAATCTGGAAAAAGATTAGGTAAAATTACTGATATTCAATCGCCCGGTGCTAATGATATTTGGTTAGTTCATGAAGATGACGGTAAAGAATATTGGATTCCTAATATTGCAGACGTAGTAAAAAAGGTTGATGTTCCTAACAAGAAGGTTTATGTAGAATTAATGGAGGGTTTGCGCGATGAAGATTAATGTTTTAACCCTTTTTCCAGATATGTTTACTCCATTACAGGTTTCAATGTTAGGGCGTGGTCTTGAAGACAAAAAGTGGGATCTCAATTTAGTTAATTTCCGTGATTTCACTACCGATGTTCATCATCATGTTGACGATACCCCATATGGTGGTGGAGCCGGCATGGTTTTACAAATCATGCCAATCAAGAAGGCGCTTGATTCACTTCCTTCAACTGGTAAGATAATTATTACTGCGCCACAGGGCAAAACCTTTAATGAAAAAATGGCACAGGATTGGGCTAAGGAAGATGAATTAACCTTTATTTGTGGTCACTATGAAGGCTTTGACCAACGCGTGTATGAATTAGCTGATGAAACAGTTTCAATTGGCGATTATGTTTTAACTGGCGGTGAATTGCCAACAATGAGCATGATTGATGCTACGGTGCGCTTAATTCCTGGTATCTTGGGTAATGCGGCCAGTCCAGTTGAAGAGAGCTTCTCTCATGGCTTGCTTGAATACCCACAATATACTCGCCCAGCAGACTTTGAAGGCCAGAAGGTGCCGGAGGTTTTAACTAGTGGCAACCACCAAAAGATTGACGAATGGCGCCATTATCAAGCTTTAAAGGCAACTTATCTTCATCGACCTGATATGCTTGAAAAGCGTGAGCTTTCAGATGAAGAAAAGAAGATGCTGGCTGACATTAAAGCTGAAGCAAAGTCAACTACCCTAGACTGAAGTCTAGGGCTTAGTGGCTCGTTAGCTTGCGCTAAC
>OODN01000093.1_pt1 | contig 79963 bp, 64 predicted proteins | sample 1671651 | NCBI WGS metagenome assembly OODN01 (sample SAMN06348178, study PRJEB24527) | human gut metagenome | biome: human gut; feature: ankylosing spondylitis patient; material: feces | host: Homo sapiens | place: China | collected 2015-10 | reverse complement strand
ATCATTTTACCCCCCCCCCCTACTTTTTCAATGGTAATAATCTACAAAATTTCGCTATTTTATTTGTTTACTTTTTGTCGGGCCGGAGACGCAAAAACACCCTGCCCCTGCCGGGAGGACAAAAAAAAAACACGGCCCGCCTTTTACGGCAGACCGTGTGTGCTAAGGCCCTATGCAGTTTTGTCAGAAAAAACTCACCTGACTGCTTTCCGGCAGGTCACCCAGAGCGCCCACCTGACGCAGGCGGTCGATGATACTGCTGCCAACGCCGGAGGCCTGCTGCAGCTCCTCGATGGAGAGGTACTCCTGCCCATGGAGGGTGGCGTTTTCCAGCGCATCGGCGGCGGCACCGCCCAGACCTTTCAGGGAGCAGAAGGGCAGGCGCACCTTGCCGTCCTCCACCACATACTTGGAGCCCCGGCTCTTGCCCAGCTCAATGGGCAGGAACTCATAGCCCCGCACCAGCATCTCGTTGACCAGCTGGAGCGAAACGAGCACATCTTCATCCTTGGCGTTCTTCTCTTCCTTGAGGCGGCGCTTCACCTCGTTCATGTGGGCGCGGGCTACCGCCGCACCGCCCACAGCGGCTTCATAGTCGATGTCATCGCCGCGGACGGTGAAGTACACCGCATAGAACGCCTGCGGATGGTAGAGCTTGAACCACATGAGCCGGATGGCCGACATCAGGTAGGCCACCGCATGGGCTTTCGGGAACATATATTTTATCTTGCGGCAGCTCTCGATGTACCAGTCCGGCACCTCGTGCTCCCGCATGGCCTCTTCCCAGCCGGGCGCAAAGCCGCCCTTGGCCACCTTGCCCTTACGGACAGCCTCCATGATGTCGAAGGCCATCTTGGGCTCGAGGCCCTTGCGGAGCAGATAGAGCATGATACTGTCACGGCAGCCGATGACCTCCGCGATGGTACAGGTGCCGCTGCGGATGAGCTCGTCGGCGTTGCCCGTCCAGACGTCGGTGCCGTGGGACAGGCCCGAGATCTGGATCAGCTCGGAGAAATTCTTGGGACGGGCCTCCACCAGCATTCCGCGCACGAAGTTGGTACCCATCTCGGGGATGCCGAAGGTGCCGGTCTGGCTGTCGATCTGCTCCGGCGTCACACCCAGCTCTTCCGGGCTGGTGAGCAGGCTGTAGACCTTGGGGTCGTTCATGGGGATGCTGTCCACGGGGATGCCGGTGTACTCCTCGAAATACTTGTAGAAGGTGGGCATATCGTGACCCAGCTCGTCCAGCTTGAGCAGGGTGTCGTGGAGATATTTGAACTCGAAGTGGGTGGTGAGCAGACCGCCCGCCACATCGTCCGCCGGGTGCTGGATGGGGCAGAAATCGTAGATCTCATAGGTGTCCGGCACGACGACCATGCCGCCAGGATGCTGGCCGGTGGTACGCTTGACGCCGGTACAGCCCAGCGTCAGACGGTTCTCCTCGGCGTGGTTGACCGTTCTCCCCCGATCGTCCAGATACTTTTTGACGTAACCGTAGGCCGTCTTGTCCTGAATACCGGAGACGGTGCCGGCCTTGAAGACGTTGGCCTTGCCGAACAGCTCTTCCGTGTAGCGGTGGACGTTGGACTGGTACTCGCCCGAGAAGTTCAGGTCAATATCAGGCTCCTTGTCGCCGTAGAAGCCAAGGAAGGTCTCGAAAGGGATGTCGTGGCCGTCCACCAGCATCCGGGTGCCGCAGTGGGGGCAGTTCTTGTCGGGCAGGTCGAAGCCGTCGTCCACGCTGCCATCGGTGATGAACTCGCTGTACTTGCACTTGGGGCAGCGGTAGTGGGGCGGCAGGCTGTTGACCTCCGAGATTCCGGAGAAGTGGGCCACAGCCGACGAGCCGACCGAACCACGACTGCCCACCTGATAGCCGCCTGCGTTGGAATAGGCCACCAGTTTGACCGCGATGACGTACAGGACGGCGTAGCCATGGCCGCAGATGGAGTCCAGCTCTTTTTGCAGACGCTTCTCCACGATCTCGGGCAGAGGGTCGCCATAGTCCCGCTTGGCGTGTTCCCAGGTCGCATCACGGAGCTGCTGTTCTGCGCCCTCGATGCTGGGCGGGTAGGTGCCGCGCGGGATGGCGCGGACGTTGCCGTCGATGCTGGCCGCTATCTTGCGGGGATTGGTCACGACGATCTCGTAGGCCTTTTCCCTGGGCAGGTAGCTGAACTGGTTCAGCATATCCTCGGTGGTGCGGTAGAACAGGGGCGGCTGGTTGTCCGCGTCCTTGAAGCCGTTGCCCGCCTGCAGGACAGAACGGTAGATGGCGTCCTCCGGCTCGGTGAAATGGACGTCGCCGGTGGCGATGACGGGCTTGTGCAGGTCTTCGCCCAGCTTGATGACGGTGCGGTTGAAGTCCTTGATGACCTCTTCGCTCTCCACCTTTCCATCCCGCACCATATAGGCGTTGTTGCCCAGAGGCTGTACCTCCAAAACATCGTAGTACGATGCAATTTTCTTCAGTTCTTCGTAGGAGCGGCCCTCCACGATCGCCCTGTAAAGCTCTCCTGCTTCACAGGCAGAAGTGAGGATAAGGCCGTCCCGGTACTTGTTCAGAAGGCTGCGGGGGACGCGGGGCTTCTTGAAGAAGTAGTTGACATGGGCCTCGCTGACGATTTTATAGAGGTTTTTCAGGCCCATCTGGCTGCGCACGAGGATGATGAGGTGATAATACTTCTTTTTCAGCACCTCGCGGTTCCCGCCGAGGCCGGTGTTGATGCCGCTGACGGCGGTGACCTGCTTTTCCTCCAGATCTTTCAGCATGACGCAGAAGATGCGGCCCAGTGCGGCAGAGTCCTCGCAGGCGCGGTGGGCCTCGTAGGCGGGCAGCTCCAGATGCTTGTTGATGGTCCCCTGCTTGTAGTTGTGGAGGCCGGGGTACATTGCCTGAGCCATGGTCAGGGTGTCGATATAGGTCGGCTCAAACTCGATGCCGCTCCGCTTGGCGGCGGCGCGGAGGAACCGGATGTCGAAGGAGTGGGCGTTGTGGCCCACGAGGATGCGGCCATCCACAAAGTCGAGGAAGGCTTTCAGCGCCTCGGCCTCGCTGGGGGCGTCGGCCACCATCTCGTTGGTGATGCCGGTCAGCTCGGTGATCTTGGAGGTGATGGGCTTTCCGGGTTTTACGAAGGTGTCGAATTCTTCCACCACCTCCCCGTTCCGCACGATGACCGCGCCGATCTCTGTCAGATATTCCACGCCAGGGTCGAGGCCTGTCGTCTCAGTGTCGAAGACGCAGAACTCACCGTTCAGCGGCTCGTCTTTCACGCCGTAGACGCAGGGTATCATGTCATCGACAAAGTAGGCCTCACAGCCGTAAATGAGCTTGAAGTCCGGGTCTGTCTTATGGATGGCGTCCGCCGCCAGCATGGCCTCGGGGTAGCCCTGACAGACGCCGTGGTCGGTGATGGCGATGGCCGGGTGGCCCATCCGGTGGGCCAGTTTGACGATGCCGCCGGGGTCGCAGAAGGCGTCCATACTGGACAGCTTGGTATGCAGATGCAGCTCCACCCGCTTGACGGGGGCGTTGTCCTCCCGCTTTTTGCGCTCGACAAAGAGGACGTCGTAGGGCCAGACGATATAGTCGTGCTCGTACTTATCGTAGGAGCAGTCGCCGCGCACCACGACCGTCGTACCCTTGGGGATGGACTCCCACTTGGAGCAGTCCTCCCCTTCCTGCGCACGGATCTTCAGGTTGATGGAGCCGGTGTAATCGGTGATGGAGACCGTGTATATCTTGCGGAAGCTGCCCTTCACCTCGGTGAAGAAGACGTCGCCCCAGATCATGCACTTGCCGCCCTCGCCGCCCAGATCCTTGAGGGGGGTGAGGTTTTTCGGGGTGAACATCTTGCCGTGGAAGATGGTGACGGGCTTGTCCGTGAGGTCGAGGCCCTCCACCTTGATGGAGGGAGCAGTGTTCTTTTTCTCAAACTTGACGACAGGCGGCGCAATTTTCCGCTCGAGCTTTTCTTCCATCTGGCGCTGTTCGGCCTCGCCCACGCTGCTTTCCAGCGTCACTTTGGGTTTTACGCCGGTGTGGGCAGCGATGCGCTCTGCCAGCAGGCGCTCGAACTGCATCTCCTGCAAAAACTTCGTGCCGTGGCAGACGCCGATGGTGATGTTCTGGCCGGTGATGGTGATGCGGCAGCGGTCGAGGAAGCCGTTGATGGGGACACCGTCCCGCTTCATCTCCTCCATCAGCTCCCGCAGACCGGCTTCATCCAGCGTCGCATAGCCGAAAAGATTGTTGATGCGGAGCTCGAAGCCCTCGTAATCCGGTGCCAGCGAGGCCAGCAGCCGGGCGCACAGCCCCTTGTCCAGCGGGGCAGAACTGCGCAGCGTAAAGATGACCTGCCGCTCCTGCCGCAGCATCTGGGCGTGCTCGACGACCACGCGGCCAAAACAGGCCGCAAAGTCCGGGTCCGCCATAAACTGCGGCCATAGCTGGGAAACAAGTGGTGTCACAGTGGTACTCCTTTTCTATCAGATAACAGCACAAACTGCCGCGCCCTGAAAAAGGGCGTGGCAGCAGGTCGTTTTTAAGTCAAATCTTCTGTCTTAAAGACATAATAGCCTTCGTAGTGGTAACTGGCGTCGATGCCTTTCATATAGACTTCGCGGTCATTGATTTTTTCGGTCAGAGCAGCGTGCAGCAGCGCTTTTATCTCCACATCCTTGACCGGGCTGCGCTCCATTGCAAGAAGGTAATCTTCTTTATCCACCCTGCTCCAGTCGATGACCTGATGCAGTTCTTTTTTCAGAATAGCATCCAGCCAGATTCGGGTACTTCGGCCATTGCCCTCCCGAAACGGATGCGCCACATTCATCTCCACATACTTCTCGATAATTTCATCGAAAGAAGACTGCGGCATGGCGTCGATGCTTTCCAGTGCCGGACGCAGATACATCACCGGTGCAAAGCGGAAATTTCCTTTTGCAATATTCACTGTCCGCATCTGTCCAGCGAACTCGTAGACATCACCGAACAGGCATTTATGGATGGCCGCAAGCCCTTTGAAGGTGCCTACCTCGAAGGTATCCAACAGGCCGGTATCATAGAGCTCAAGCGCCCGGGTCTTGCTGAGTTTTTCTTCTGCCCGAGCAAGCTCAGCTTCACTCGTCAGACCAAGCTTATTCTGTAAAATCACAGCTTATCGATCTCCTCCATGAACTGGTCGAGGATATTATCCCCCGTCAGCTTCCTGACGGGTTCGCCGTGGACGAACAGCACTGCCTCGCCCTTGCCGCCGGCAATGCCGATGTCCGCCTCACGGGCTTCGCCGGGGCCGTTGACGACACAGCCCATGACAGCCACCTTGATGGACTTTTTGCAGCCCTGAAGCCGGCGCTCCACCTCATTGGCGATCTCGGTGCAGGGGTACTGGGTGCGGCCGCAGGTCGGGCAGGTGATGACCTCCGGGCCGGCCACCGGGAAGCCGACAGCGCGCAGGATATTGTAGCCTGCTTCCACTTCCTTCTCAGGGTCAGCGGCCAGCGAGACGCGGATGGTGTCGCCGATCCCCTCCAGCAGCATCCCACCGATGCCCATGCCGCTCTTGAGCAGACCCATCTGGTAAGTGCCGGCCTCCGTGACGCCCACATGGAGCGGGTAGTCGGTCACAGCGCTGAGCTGGCGGTATGCCTCCATCATGCGGGGGACGTTGGAGTTCTTGATGGAGATGACGATGTTGTTGAAGTCGAACTTTTCCAGCAGGTGGACATGGTACAGAGCGCTCTCCACCATCGCTTCCGGCACAGGTGCGCCGTACTTGGCGAGGATGTGCTTTTCCAGACTGCCGCCGTTGACGCCGATGCGGATGGGGATATTTTTCTGCTGGCAGGCATCCACGACCGCCTTCACGCGGTCATCGTCGCCGATGTTGCCCGGGTTGATGCGGATCTTATCCACCCCCACATCGGCGCAGGCAATGGCAGCCTTGTAGTCGAAGTGGATGTCTGCCACGATGGGGATCTTCACGGCGTTCTTGACAGCCTCGATGCACTTGGCGTCTGCCGCACTGGGACAGGTCACGCGCAAGATCTGACAGCCTGCCGCTTCACAGCGCTTTGCCTGCGTCACATTGCCCTCGATGTCCTCCACCGGGACGTTCAGCATGGTCTGCACGGCAATGGGATTCTTGCCGCCGATGGTCACATTGCCGATCTTCACTTCACGTTTCAGCTGCCGCATGGTTTTACCTCTTTCAAACTGCTCCGGTCACGAGCCGGACGATGTCATTGTACGTTGCAAAGAGCATCAGGCCGAACAGCAGCGCAAAGGCTGCGACGGTCAGGCTGCTCTGGATCTTTTCCGGCACTGCATGGCCGGTGACTGCCTCGATGAGCAGGAAGACGATCTTGCCGCCGTCCAGCGCCGGGAACGGCAGCAAATTGAATACGCCGAGGTTGATGGTGATAAGCACCAGCAGCTCAGCCACATCCTCCCAGCCGTAGCTTGCAGCCTGACCGATGGCGGTCACGATGCCCACCGGGCCGGACAGGTCGTTGATGCTCTCGCGGCCCCGCAGAAGGTCGGCCAGCGAAGTATAGATAATGCGTCCATAGTAGATAACGCTGTTGGCCGACTCTTTCAGGACGTTCAGCGGTGTTTTTTTGAGGCCATAGACTGTGAAGCCCAGTGTCATGTGGGTCTGGCCCTGCTCATCCTGCCAGGTGTCGAACCGGACGTCCGGCAGCTCCACGAGCCTGCCTTCCCGGCGGACGGTGAAGTCCGCGCGGTAGCTCTCGGTGCGCATGAGCTCGTAGAGCATATCGTTGGCCACGAAGCAGTGCCGCCCGTTGACAGCCACGATCTCGTCGCCAGCCTGCAGGCCGGTCTGGCCGCAGAGGGCGTTGTCCTCCACGGCATAGATGACCTTGCTGGTGATGGGTTCACTGCGCAGCGAGATGAGGAGCAGCAGCACCACGAAGCCCAGTACGAAGTTCATCACCGCGCCTGCCGCCATCACCAGCATCCGCTGCCAGACAGCCGCCTCGTTCAGCGGCCTGCCTGTCCGCTGCGCCAGCACCTCCGGCGGGACGTCCGGGCCGTCATCGTCCCCGCTTCCACCCTCGGCCTGCTCGCTCTCGGGGCTTTCCTCTCCTTCCAGCGCCACAAAGCCGCCTACGGGCAGGAGCCGCAGGGTATACTGCGTGCCTTTGCGATAGGTCTTGATGAGGGTCGGACCCATGCCAATGGAAAACTCGTTGACCTGGACCCCGCAGAGCTTTGCCACTGCAAAATGGCCGAACTCGTGGATGGCGATGACCGCGCCGAAGATGAGCAGCGCGGCTGCAAAGGTGATGAAAACTGACATTATTTCTCCTATATTACAGGTGTGCTCTCACGAATGCACGGGCCATACGGTCACACTCATACACATCCGCGAGGCTGTAGTCGCCGCCGAAGCTGTCGCTGTCCACGACAGCCTCCACCAGACGGCCGATGTCGAGGAAGCCGATCTTATCCTCGAGGAAGAGCCTGACGGCCTCCTCGTTGGCACCGTTGGCGGCGCAGGGGCCGAGACCGCCTTTCCGGATGGCCTTCTTGCAGGCGGCGAGGCAGCGGAACGTCTCCTCGTCGGCCACATCGAAGGTCAGCAGCCTGAGGGTGGTGAAGTCCAGCTCCGGAACGACGCCCGGCACACGGGCCGGATAGGTCAGCGCATACTGGATGGGGATACGCATATCCGGCACACCCAGCTGGGCGATGATGGAGTTGTCGCTGTACTGCACCGCCGAGTGGACGATGCTCTGGCGCTGGACAACGATCTGGATCTTCTCCGGAGGCAGACCGAACAGCCACACAGCCTCGATGAGCTCGAGGCCCTTGTTCATCAGGGTGGCGCTGTCGATGGTGATCTTTGCGCCCATGTTCCAGTTGGGATGCTTGAGGGCGTCGGCCTTGGTCTTGCCCCGCAGCTCTTCGGTCTTCATGCCGAAGAAGGGGCCGCCGGAGGCCGTCAGCAGGATCTTGGTCAGGCTCTTGGCGCTCTCCTTATCCTGCAGGCACTGGAAGATGGCCGAGTGCTCACTGTCCACGGGCAGCAGCTTGACGCCGTGCTTTGCCACAGCCTGGGTGACGAGATGGCCTCCGGTGACGAGGCTTTCCTTGTTGGCGAGGGCCAGGTCATGGCCGCTCTCGATGGCGGCAAGGCTTGCGCCGAGGCCCGCGATGCCCACCACGCTGTTCAGCACCACGTCCGGGCCGTCCATCGCGGCGAGGGTCTTCAGGCCCTCGGGGCCGGTCAGGAGCCTGGGTACATCGGTGCGGCCGACCAGCGCAGCCGAAAGCTTTTCGGCACCGGCCTCACTGGTCATACAGACGTATTTCGGGTGGAATTCTTCTATCTGCTGCAAAATCTTATCCGTCTGGCTGTGAGCCGACAGGCCGAACACCTCATACCCTTGAGCGCGGATGACATCGAGACTCTGGGTGCCGATGGAGCCGGTAGAGCCCAGCAGCGTGATTTTCTTAGCCATAAAGAATCTATCTCCTGCTGATTTTAATTGTAGAATGCTGCGATGACCACCATGGTGACGAAGGGCGCAATGAACATCACGCTGTCGAAGCGGTCAAGGATGCCGCCGTGGCCCGGGAAGATGGTGCCGTAGTCCTTGATGCCGCACTGGCGCTTGACCACGCTGGCGAACAGGTCGCCGTAGATGCCCAGCACCGCAGCCACACAGGCCAGCAGCGCAATGATAACATACATGGATACGCCAATGTTGGAGCGGGTGAACTCTTCCATCCGGTCCGCTGCGATGGAGTAGATGACCGTGATCAGCACACCGAACACCATAGTACCCAGCACGCCGCCAACAGCACCCTCCACCGTCTTTTTGGGGCTGACCACCGGGCAGAGCTTATGCTTGCCAAAGGCGCGGCCCGCGAAGTAGGCGCAGGTATCGCCGCCCCAGGCGAAGCAGAGGATGAGCAGGATGAAGAAGATGGCGTCGTAGCCATACTCCTCCACCGGCAGCATCTCCTTGAGCCGGATGAACGAGTAGAAGCAGAAGATCACAATGCCCGAAAACATGGCGAGGCCGCTGGCTTTCTGGTAGCTGATAACGCCGTTGCGCACTACAAGGTAGATGGCATAGAACAGCACCACGAGGAAGGAAGCGGGCATCACCATCGCCCGGAAGACGCTGTAGCTCGACAGCATGATGAGCAGTGTGTAGGGCACCAGAACAGCCAGCAGCGGCCAGTCCTGCTTTTCAAAACCCAGCGCAGAGTAAATTTCATGCAGGGCGATGAGGGTGATGGCCGCGATGACCAGATTGAACACCAGCGTATCGAAGGTGAACAGGACGCCTGCCAGAACGATCAGGCCCACCACGGCTGTGATGATTCGTGTTTTCATAGTTTCATGTTCTCCTTTGTTTCGTCCGGGAGCCGCTCCCCTGCTCTGGCAGGGTCTGCAGCGTCAGCGCCCGAGGAAATACCGGGCGCTCTCCGGGGGCCGCGCACGCTGCGCGGCATCTTGCATATCGGTTGCTGCTCTCAGAGTCCGCCGAAGCGGCGGGAGCGCCGGTTGAACTCCATGATGGCGGCATCAAGGTCGTCACGGGTGAAATCAGGCCACAGAACGTCCATTTCCACCAGTTCGGAGTAGGCCGCCTGCCAGAGCATGAAGTTGGAGAGCCGCTTCTCTCCGCTGGGGCGGAGGATGAAGTCAGGGTCTTTCTGGCCGGCGGTGTACATCTGGGCCGAAAGAGCCTCTTCCGTGATGTCCTCAGGCTTCAGCTCGCCCGCAGCCGCCCTGGCCGCGAGGCTCTGGGCCGCCCGGACGATCTCAGGCCGTCCGCCGTAGTTGATGGCGATGTTGATGGTCAGGCCGGTCTTGCAGGCAGAGTCACGCTCCAGCTTGTTCATCAGCTCCTGCAGCTTGGGCTCCAGCACCGTGCGGTCGCCCATGAAGCAGATGCGGACGTTCCGGTTCTCGTAGTCGAAGCCCTTGATGAGGTATTCGCCGAACAGCCGCATGATCGCGCCTATCTCCTCGGCGGGACGCTTCCAGTTTTCGGTCGAGAATGCGTAAAAATACACCGACTCTACGCCCAGCTCATCGCAGTAGTCCGCAATGTCCTGAAAGACCTGTGCGCCCTTTTTATGGCCGGCGGTGCGGGGCAGGCCGCGGCTCTTGGCCCAGCGGCCGTTGCCGTCCATGATGATGCCGATGGACAGTCCCTTCGCAAATTCCTTTGAATGCTCCATGCTCTTCTTCCTCTACGTCTCGTCTGGCAAAAAGTGCCGCGCACCTTCTTTCAGCGCACGGCACCTCCCTGCTTTGCCTGCAGTCGGAATCAGACGGACATGATCTCCTTCTGCTTCTCTTCCACGGCAGCGTCGATGTTCTTCACATACTTGTCGGTCAGCTTCTGGACATCCTCTTCCATGGTCTTCTGGGTGTCCTCGGTCAGCTCACCGGCCTTCTTCATGGCCTTGGCCTTATCCATGGCGTCACGGCGGACGTTGCGGACGGCGACCTTTGCCTCCTCGCCCATCTTGGAGACTTCCTTGGCCAGCTGCTTGCGGCGCTCCTCGGTGGGAGCCGGGAAGTTCAGACGGATGGTCTGGCCGTCATCAATGGGGTTAATGCCCACATCGCTGGCCAGGATCGCCTTGCTGATGGCGCGCAGCAGGGTGCGGTCCCACGGGGTGATGGTCAGGGTGCGGGCCTCGCTGACAGCCACAGAAGCCACCTGCTGGATGGGCGTGGGAGAACCGTAGTAATCCACGGTCACCTTGTCCAGAACGCCGGGGTTGGCGCGGCCTGCGCGCACGGTCTTCAGTTCGCGCTCCAGATGCTCGACTGCGCTCTTCATCTTGTCTTCGAATGCCTTGGTGTTGCTGCTCATTGTCCTTGTCTCCTGTTTGTTATCAATTCTCACCAGCCGCGAAAGGGCGTCTGGGATATTCTATTGTCGGAAGCGGGGCGGTATGCTCAGCCCTCGTAGACCAGTGTACCCACGTTCTCACCCTGCACAGCGCGGGCGATGTTGTCGGGATCGGCCAGGTCGAACACGAGGATGGGGAGCTTGTTGTCCCGGCAGAGGGTGGCGGCAGTGCCGTCCATAACAGCCAGACGGTCTTCCAGCACCTTGGTAAAGGTAAGGGTCTCGTACTTCTTAGCGTCGGGGTACTTGTGGGGGTCCTTGTCATAGACGCCGTCCACCATCGTGGCCTTGAACATGATGTCTGCGCTCACCTCAACGGCGCGCAGGGCAGTGGTCGTATCGGTGGAGAAGAAGGGGTTGCCCGTACCGCCGCCGAAGATGGCGATCTTGCCCTCGTCCATTGTGCGGAGAGCGTCCTTGCGGGTGAAGGCCGGGGCCACCTGCGGCATGGTGATGGAGGTGAACACCTCGGTCGGCACACCCAGCTGCTCCAGCTTGTCGGAGACAGCCAGAGCGTTCATCACCGTTGCCAGCATACCGATCTTGTCGGCCAGCGTACGCTCCATCCTGCCGCTGGAACGGCCGCGCCAGAAGTTGCCGCCGCCCACGACGATGCCGATCTGAACGCCCAGCTCATGGGCCTTCTTTACGCCGCCGCAGATCGCGTCCATGGTCGGCTCGTCGAAACCGGTCCCCTTTTCGCCGCCGAGGGCCTCGCCGCTGATCTTCAGAAGGATACGCTGATATTTCAATGCCATAATAACATACACCACCTGTATCAGATTTGGCCGCGCTGTGCGCCGCCGGTTTTATCTCCTGTCTATTTTACAATAAAACTGCTCCAAAGTAAACAGGCAAACGCCAGCTCAGCGGCAAAGGTTTCTTCTCCTTCTGCACTTTGGGCAAAAAATGCTGGACATTTGCCGCGAATCATGCTATAATACTGCTTGCATCCCGGCAAAACAGAATATGCGGGCATCGTACATCGGCTAGTATATCAGCCTTCCAAGCTGAGGAGGTGGGTTCGATTCCCATTGCCCGCTCCACCAAAAACCGCCTAGATTCGTTAGAATCTGGGCGGTTTTTTTATGTTCTGGTTGCACTTCTATTTTTTGTTCATTCGAACCGCCGCTCTCTTCCCTGCTTTTTTGCACGTTCTCTTGATATTTTAGCTATTATGGAGTATACTAAAAATAGCTAAAACAAGGAGGTGCCTTTATGGTTGCTGCAACTGCTACTGCAACGGAAATGCAGAATAATTTTGGACGCTACCTGAATCTGGTTCTGAACGGTCAGGAAATCATCGTCACGAAAAACGGGCGCGAAGTTGGGCGTTTCATCCCGAAGGGGGCTGCGGTGTCTTATCTGACGGACTCTTTGACCGGCATCCTGCACGGCGATATTGAGCTTGACGAAGCAAAATCGGAAAGGCTGGCAGAAAAGTATGGTGTTGCTGATTGACGCAAATATCATTCTGGATGTTCTGCTGAACCGTCCCGAGTTCGTCAAAGAATCCTCTCTTGTCTGGAAGCTCTGCGAAACTGAGCAGGCAAAGGGGTATATCTCTGCGCTGACGTTTGCGAATTTGGTCTACATCATGCGCAAACAGCTTACTCCGGAGAAAATCGAAGATGTTCTCCAGCGGCTCGGCTTGATCTTCGAATTTGCAGACCTCACTTCTGCTGACGTGTCTAAGGCGGCTGCGCTGCATTGGGCTGATTTTGAAGATGCAGTTCAGAGCGTCACCGCTGAGCGGATCCATGCCAACTACATCATTACCCGCAATGTCCGGGACTTCACCAAAAGCAGCGTTATGGCATTTACGCCCGCAGAGCTTCTGGCTCGGGTGTGAGCCATTCCGCCTCCCTCCCGCATTCTTCGGCGGGTCGTTTGTGTCTTTTTAGGGCGCTTAGATATCAGCATCTTCTCGAATCCTCCCAAGATATTTTTTCTTGCTTTTTAGATTTTATGTGGTATTATCAAGACACAATAAGCAAAAGAGGTGATTCTTTATGCCCACCCGCAGCCATCCCGAATCTGCCCGTATCATCCGCGAGGCACGGCAGGCCGCCGGGCTGACGCAGCTGGAGCTTGCGGAGAAGCTTGGTGTCACCATCGGCACGATCGGCTATTATGAGCGAGGCGCCGGGATGCCCAAAACAGATAATCTCTTTGCACTCTGCGACATCCTGCACATCCGACCCGCCGACCTCCTGCGCGCCGATTCATAAACCTGACGCCCCCGCCGGTGTTTCCACCAGCGGGGGCGTTGCTGCAGGAAAGCGGCCCTCTTCCCTTTTCCGGGAGAGGGCCGTTTTCCTATTGTAATAGCAATAACAGTTTCAGAGTCTTTTTACATCTTCCACCGGCTCTTGCCCGCCCGGGTATCGATATGCACCCAGCCGGTGCTGCGCTTCGGGTGGGCGGCGTCCTTCGGATACCGTCCAATGCCGCCCCGGGAGGGCAGCAGGGTCTCAGCGTAGGCGGCGACGGCAGCCACCGGCACACCCTCGACGTGGAAATCCGCCGCCCGGCCCAGCAGGTGCTGGCTGGACTTGCTGCCGCCCACAGCAGCGTTGTGGGCAGCGGTGCGGTAGCCGCTGGTGATATGTACCGGCTTGCCGAAGTGCTCCCTGATGCACTGCAGCAGCACCACCAGCTCGTCGTCGAGAAGGACGACATCGCTGCCCTTGCAGGCAAATTCCCGCACCTTGAAGCTGGGTGAGAGCTGTCGGGTGGAGTCCCGGGATATGGAATATTCTTTGATAGCGATAGAGACCACGACCTTTCTTTTTGTTGACTTTTTGATCGAATGATGCAATGCAGTCATTTCCTGTGCGGAGGCTTCTGCCGATACCATCCGCACGCAGGCAAAAACTTCGAGCCGTTTCCAGCACAGATGCCGGCCTCTGCGCCCATGAAACAACTTTATTTCGTCATCCTTGCCTTTTATTGTGCCATATGGTAGCATTTCGAATGTTCAAAGTCAACGCTTCTTATCAAATAGTCGGAAACTTATGCAGAAGCGCACAGAAAACTGTGTTTTCCTCTTTTGGACGCAAAAAAAAAAAAAGAACCGACCCAAGCCGTGTGAGGACACACGAACTCGGGTCGGTTTTCCATCATTTTATTTCACGATGTTTTCGGAGCAGCTATGCCGCCGGGATGTTTGCCTCATCTGTCCCACTTGTCGCAGAGAGCGTTGATCTGGTCGGCGAACTTGGCGAGGTCCTTGTTGGCACCGCCCTCGTTGTGCTCGATGACCCGCAGCAGGCGCTTGCCGGCATTGAGCAGGCGCTGGAAGACGGTAGCCGCACGGGCTGCACCCTCGCTGATGTGGTGCTCGATGCGGATACGGGTGCCTTCCTTCAGGCAGGCCGCGCCCTCGGCACCGATGGCCCACTGCTCACCATTATAAGGTGCGCAGGCGTTGAAGCCCTGCTCCGTGAGGGTCTGGGCAAAGATGTTCTCCACCTCATCCTCGCCGTGGATGATGAACACCCGCTTGGGCTTCGGCTCAAAGGAGTTGACCCACTTCAGCAGGCCCTCCCTGTCGGCGTGGCCCGAAAGGCCGGTGAGCTGGCAGATCTCTGCCTGCACCTCAATGGATTCGCCGAAAAGCTTCACGTTGTCCGCACCCTCCAGCAGAGAGCGGCCCAGCGTGTTCACGGCCTGATAGCCCACAAAGAGGATGGTGCATTCCTTCCTCCAGAGGTTGTGCTTGAGGTGGTGGCGGATACGGCCCGCTTCACACATGCCGCTGGCCGAGATGATGACCTTCGGCACGGGGTCGGTGTTGATGGCACGGGACTCATCGCTGGTGACGCTGACCTTCAAGCCCGGGAACTGAATGGGGTCGATGCCCTTTGCCAGCAGGGCGTTGGTCTCTTCATCAAAGCAGGAGGAGTCGGTGTCCTTGAAGATCCGGGTAGCCTCGATGGCCAGCGGGCTGTCGATGTACACCGGGAAGCAGCCGTGGCCGGTGATCAGATCCTTTTCCTTTATCTCCCGGATGAAGTAGAGCAGTTCCTGAGTGCGGCCCACTGCAAAGCTCGGGATGACCACATTGCCGCCGCGGTCGAAGGTGCGCTGCAGGATCTTCGCCAGCTCGGCCACATAGTCGGGCCGCGGGCCGTGACTGCGGTCACCGTAGGTGGACTCCATAAAGACGTAATCTGCGTCCTTCAGATACGTGGGGTCTTTGATGATCGGCTGGTCGTGGTTGCCGATGTCGCCGGAGAAGACCAGCTTTGTGGTCGCGCCGTTCTCCGTCACCCAGATCTCGATGCTGGACGAGCCCAGCAGATGGCCCACATCCACAAAGCGGATGACGATGCCGGGCGCAAGCTCGACCTCTTTATTGTAATCATAGCCCCGGAACAGCGCGATGGCTGCCTCGGCGTCCTGAATGGTGTACATGGGTTCCACAGGCTCTGCACCGGAGCGCTGGCCCTTGCGGTTCTTCCACTCGGCTTCGAATTCCTGGATGTGCGCCGAGTCGCGCAGCATGATGCTGCACAGTTCTGCCGTGGGCCTGGTGGCGTAGATCCTGCCCCGGAAGCCGTTGCGCACCAGAAGAGGCAGAAGGCCCGTGTGGTCGATATGGGCATGGGTGGCCAGCACGCCGTCGATCTCGCCCGGCGCAACGGGGATGGGCTGGTTCTCATAGACATCCTTGCCCTGTTCCATACCACAGTCGATGAGGTAGCGCTGTCCCGCCGCTTCCAAGAGGGTACAGCTGCCGGTCACTTCGTGGTTGGCTCCCAAAAACGTCAGTTTCATAGACACACCTCCAACGGGATCATCCAACTTTAGTACATTAAGTATATCACGTTTCGCGCTGTAATGCCGCCCAAATCGATCGCCGATTCTCGGGCAAAACGCCGAATCCATCAAAAATTTTTTATACAATCTTGACAAACCACCCCCGGATGATATACACTTAAATCGTATGACGTAACTTCTACTGAGATTCAAAATAGAGAGGTTGTATTTTATGGTTCGTAACGATTTGCGCAATGTCGCTATCATCGCTCACGTTGACCACGGCAAGACCACGCTGGTGGACGCCCTGCTGCGCCAGAGCGGCGCTTTCCGCGACAATCAGGCTGTGGCTGAGCGTGTCATGGACAGCGGTGACATCGAGCGTGAGCGCGGCATCACCATTCTGGCCAAGAACTGCTCCTGCACCTACAAGGGCGTCAAGATCAATATCGTCGATACCCCGGGCCACGCCGACTTCGGCGGCGAGGTCGAGCGCGTGCTGAAGATGGTCAACGGCGTTCTGCTGCTGGTGGACGCTGCTGAGGGCTGCATGCCCCAGACCCGTTTCGTGCTGCAGAAGGCTCTGCAGCAGAATCTGAGCCTTGTGGTCGCCATCAACAAGATCGACCGTCCCGACGCCCGCATCAAGGAAGTCATCGACGAGGTCCTCTACCTGCTGATGGATCTGGGCGCTACCGACGAGCAGCTGGACTGCCCCATGCTGTTCTGCTGTGGCCGTGATGGCACTGCAAGCCTTGACCCCGATGTACCCGGCACCGACCTGGTCCCCCTGTTCGACACCCTGCTGAGCACCATCAAGCCGCCCGAGGGCGACCCCGAGGCTCCCTTCCAGATGCTGGTGTCCTCTGTGGACTACAACGAGTTCGTTGGCCGCATCGGCATCGGCCGCATCCAGAACGGCGTCGCTAAGGTGGGCGAGGAAGTGGTCGTGTGCGACTGGCACAACCCCGACCTCAAGATGCGCGGCCGTCTGACCAAGCTGTATGACTTCCAGGCCAATGGCCGTCAGCCCTGCGACAACATCACCGCAGGCGACATCGTAGCTTTCTCTGGTCTGCCCGACGTCACCATCGGCAACACCCTGTGCAGCCCCTCCAATATCGAGCCGCTGCCCTTCGTGAAGATCAACGACCCCACCGTCGAGATGACCTTCTCCGTCAACGACAGCCCGCTGGCCGGCCGTGAGGGCAAGTATGTCACCAGCCGCCAGATCCGTGACCGTCTGCAGAAAGAGCTGCTGAAGGACGTCGCTCTGAAGGTGGAGGATTCCGCCACCACCGATTCCTTCCGTGTCATGGGCCGTGGTGAGATGCATCTGTCCATCCTCATCGAGACCATGCGCCGCGAAGGCTATGAGCTGCAGGTCTCTCCCCCGCACGTTCTGACCAAGGTCATCGACGGCAAGACCTACGAGCCTATGGAGCACGTCGTCATCGACGTTCCCTCCCAGTATCAGGGTGCTGTCATGACCGGTCTGGGCCAGCGCAAGGCCATCCTGCAGCAGATGGAGTCTCTGGGTTCCGACCGTGTGCGTCTGGAGTTCCGTATGCCCAGCCGCGGCCTGTTCGGCTACCGCAACCAGTTCCTGACCGATACCCACGGCGAGGGCATCATCAACCAGATCTTCGACGGCTATGACGTCTGGGCTGGCATGATCGCCAACCGCTCCACCGGTTCTCTGGTCAGCTTTGAGACCGGCGAGGCCGTCACCTACGGCCTGTTCAACGCGCAGCAGCGCGGCACTCTGCTGGTGGGCGCCGGCGAGAAGGTCTACGAGGGCATGGTCATCGGCTACACCGCTTCCGGCGAGGACGTCGATGTCAACGTCTGCAAGACCAAGCACCTGACCAATACCCGTGCTTCCGGCTCTGACGACGCTCTGCGCCTCATCCCCATCAGCAAGCTGAGCCTCGAGGGCTGCCTCGAGTTCCTGGCTCAGGACGAGCTGCTGGAGGTCACTCCCGAGAACCTGCGCATCCGCAAGCAGATCCTCAACCACGAGCAGCGCATGAAGGCCAAGAGCAAGATGAAGTAATTCGTCCCTCTGCCCTTCTCCATAAAAACAAAACGTCCCGTCCTCCGTATCACTGGTACAGGGGACGGGATTTTTGCTGCAAAAAAGCATCCGTGATGTTTCTCTCCCCCTCCCGGGGCAGGGCATCACGGATGCTTTTGTTCTTTTTGGTTTTGCGCTCAGCCTGCGTAGGCACTGCCGGGGGTCCATGCATTATCGGCAGAATACTTGGCGTGGTTGCGCAGGTAGGTTACCCAGGCACCATAGCCATTGCCCGCCGAGAAGTGGACGCCGTCCGGCGCAGCCAGCACCTCTTTCAGGTTGCCCTCGCCGTCGGCCAGCGTCTCCCACAAATCGAGGTAGACACAGCCCTTATCTGCGGCCAGCAGGGCCAGCTGCTCATTCACCGAGCGGATGATGTCCGAGGCAAGGCCCGGCTTTTCCGCTGCGGCCTCGGGGCGGACGGGCGGGATGGACTCCACATAGATGACGCAGTCCTCCCCCAGCGTCTGGCGCAGCACGTCCAGCATCTGGCCGTAGTAAGCGAGGAAGCGGTCTGCCGCACCCACGGTGGTCAGGGTGTTGGTACCCAGCAGGATATACAGTTTTTTGGGCTGAGCAGCGGCCAGCACGTCCAGCGCGACTTCCTCGCCCCGCACACTGCTCTTGACGGCGCTGCGGTTGACGATGGCATCCGGACCAACGCCGGTGTAGCCGCAGATGAGCGCACCGCCGAGGTTGATCTTATAGTCGGAGAAGCCCACCGTCAGGCTGTCGCCAAGGAAGGCGGCATCGGAGAAGTAACTCAAATCGACCTGACCGCTGGCAGGCTGGCGGATGACGCTGCTGTCGTAGGCTTTGACGCTGTAGGCTCCTGCCGTCTGACGGACCGGGCCGAACTGCTCGAGGGTCACGGCGGGCGTGCCGTCTGCCGCTGCGTTCTCCCCGCCGCTGACGGCGCTGTCCGTGGTGCTGTCCGCCGCGCCCTGCATGGGCAGCGGGGCCAGAATGTTCTGCGCCGTGCCGTTGGCCGTCACGGTGGGCAGCTCTTCGGGCTGTGCCTGTCCGTGCTCGAGGATGGCCGTGATGGCGAAGCTCACCAGCAGGATGCCGGCCACGGCCCCCGCAAACCGGATGACGCCGCCGGGACCGCCTCTGCGGCGCCGGCCCGTGCTATGATAATCGTGTGAAATGCCCATAAAGGTGTTCCCGCTTTCGTTTGGTTCTGCTCTTAGTCTGCCCGGGCGTCGGCGGGTTATCCCCGCTTTCCGGCCCGGCAGAGCTGTGCAGCACCTATTTTATCATAATTTTTTTGCCTCTGCAACCAATTAGGACTTGCATACAACAGGCAAAACGGTTACAATAGAAGAAGAGCAGGTTTTTGCACACATTTCTCGAAGTGCTTGCACGACCTGCCAGAATTTTTGTGCGAGTTGCAGTCATCGATTGTTGGCTGTTCCCCCGTCCGTACACTGTGCAGGGTGTACGGACCGCGAAACGGGGACAGCGCGGAGCGGTGCTGCGGCGCACAGGAAGTCCAATTTATCGGTAAATGGTACAAGGAGGTTCTCATGGCCAAGAATGTCATCATCGGCCAGAGCGGCGGTCCTACCGCCGTCATCAATTCCAGCCTCGCAGGCGTCTATAAAGCCGCCTGCAGTCTGGGCGCAGACAAGGTCTACGGCATGAAGTACGGCATCGAGGGACTGCTGAAAGAGGAACTCGTGGAACTGAACGTCCTGCTGGACGACCGGCTCAGCATCGAGCTGCTCAAGCGCACGCCGTCCAGCTATCTGGGCAGCTGCCGCTACAAGCTCCCCGAGCCGGAGGCGGACTCCACGCCCTACGTCAAGCTGTTCACCCTGTTTGACAAGTACGACATCTGCGCGGTGTTCTACATCGGCGGCAACGACTCGATGGACACCATCGCCAAGCTCAGCCGCTACGGCGCACAGGTTGGCAGTGCGGTGCGTTTTATCGGTGTACCCAAGACCATCGATAATGACCTCTGCCTCACCGACCACACCCCCGGCTACGGCTCTGCGGCCAAGTACATCGCCACCATCCTCAAGGAAGTCATCCGTGACTCCTCCGTCTACGACATCCGCAGCGTGACTGTGGCCGAGATCATGGGCCGTCATGCCGGATGGCTGGCCGGTGCGGCCTGCCTCGCAGGCGGCGACGACAGCGACGGCCCCGACCTCATCCTTCTGCCGGAAGTCCCCTTTGACCAGGACAAGTTCCTCGCCAGAGTGGATGAGCTGCAGCGGGTGAAGTCCAACGTCATCATCGCGGCCAGCGAGGGCGTCAAGACCGCCGACGGCACCTATCTGTGCGACCTCGTGTCCACGGCAGGCCAGCTGGACGCTTTCGGCCACAAAGCCATCCTCAGCGGCACCAGCCGCTATCTGTCCGACCTCATCCACGACAAGCTGAACTGCAAGAGCCGCGCCATCGAGTTCTCGACGCTGCAGCGCTGTGCCAGCCATCTGGCCAGCCGCACCGATGTGACCGAGGCCTACGCCGTGGGCGGCGCAGCGGCAGCCGCAGCCTTTGCCGGTGAGACGGGCAAAATGATCGCGCTCAAGCGCGTTTCCGAGTATCCTTATCAGTGCATCACCGAAGCGGTGGACGTCCAGCAGGTGGCAAACCTCGAAAAGAAGGTGCCGCTGGACTGGATCACCCCCGACGGGATGCAGGTGACGGCGGCGTTCGAGGAATACGCCCGCCCGCTCATCCTCGACGAGGTCACCCCTGTCTACGTCAACGGTACTCCCCGCCACATCTGCCTGTAAGGAAACTCGCTTCTCCCCTTCCCCGCGTCTGTTTTCGTGCTCCTGCACGATTTTATAAAGCCGAAACAGAAAAACAAAAAAGGAGAAATCATCATGGGTAAAAATGCAATCGTTGGCCAATCCGGCGGCCCCACCTCTGTCATCAACGCAAGTCTGGCTGGTGTGTTCGAGAGCTGCAAGAGCCGCGGCGCGGACATCGTCTACGGCATGTGCAACGGCGTCGCCGGTCTGCTGGAGGAGCGGGTCGTGGACCTGTCCACCCTGCTGACCGATGACCTCGACATCGAGCTGCTCAAGCGCACCCCCTCCAGCTTCCTCGGCAGCTGCCGCTACAAGCTGCCCGACTGGCACACCGACGAGGCCGTGTACAAGAAGCTCTTCGCCATCCTCGAAAAGCTGGACATCGGCTACTTCTTCTACATCGGCGGCAACGACTCGATGGACACCATCGGCAAGCTGGCTGAGTACGGCGAGTGCATCCAGAGCGACATCCGCTTCATGGGCGTGCCTAAGACCATCGACAACGATCTGATGGTCACCGACCACACCCCCGGCTACGGCTCTGCGGCCAAGTACATCGGCGTGGTGATGAAGGAGATCATCCGCGACGCCACCGTCTATGGCACCAAGTATGTCACCGTCGTCGAGATCATGGGCCGCAACGCCGGCTGGCTGACCGCCGCCGCCGCACTGGCCAAGAGCGACGACTGCGAGGGCGTGGACATGATCTGCCTGCCCGAAGTCCCCTTCAATGTGGAGCACTTCGTCGAGAAGGTGCGCGTGATGCAGGAGAAGAAGCCCAGCATCGTCATCGCGGTGTCTGAGGGCGTCAAGCTGGAGGATGGCCGCTATGTCTGTGAGCTGGCCGACGATGTCCACGCAGTGGATGCTTTCGGCCACAAGGCCCTGACCGGCACCGCCCGCTATCTGGCCAACGTCGTAGCCCGCAATCTGGACACCAAGACCCGCTGCATCGAGCTTTCCACCCTGCAGCGCTGCGCCGGCCACCTGACCAGCCGCACCGACATCACCGAGGCCTATCAGGTCGGCGGTGCTGCTGTCAAGGCTGCGTTTGAGGGCGTCACCGGCCAGATGGTGGCCCTGAAGCGCATCTCCAACAGCCCCTATCAGTGTACCACTGAGCTGCACCCCATCAGCGAGGTCGCAAATCTCGAGAAGAAGGTGCCGCTGAGCTGGATGAACGAGAATCACACCCAGATGACGGAAGATTTCCTTGCTTACGCACGGCCCCTCATCCAGGCTGAGCTGACCCCGCTCTACATCGCCGGTCTGCCTCACCACATCTACATGAAGCCCCAGAAATAAGCGTTCTGTTTCGCAAACATACCTCCGCGCCCCTGCACCCTGTGTGCGGGGGTGCATTTTTGTACGGAAAAAGCTTTGATTTTACTTGTATTTTACCTGAAACCGTATTATAATACTATCTGCGTCGCTCGCTGTTGAGCGGCGCGTTTTTTCGTGAGTACCATCTGATATTTGAGGAGGCAGAGCATTTTCATGGCACAGAATACCCGGACAGGCGATTTGACCAGCGGCCCCATGCTGCAAAAGATCATCCTGTTTTCCCTGCCGCTGGCTGCATCCAGCATCCTGCAGCTGCTGTTCAACGCAGCCGATGTCGTCGTCGTGGGACGCTTTGCGGGCAGCACGGCGCTGGCCGCTGTCGGCTCCAACGGTGCGCTCATCAACCTGCTGGTCAACCTGTTCGTGGGCCTGTCGCTGGGCGCGAACGTCGTTGCGGCCCGCTGCTTCGGCGCTAAGGACGATGAGGGCGTCCACAACACCGTCCAGACCTCCGTGACGCTGGGCCTCGTCAGCGGCTTCTTTCTGGCCGTGGTGGGCTTTTTTGCCGCCCGCGTCCTGCTGGAGCTGATGAGCTGCCCGGAGGACGTCATCGGCCTGTCCACCCTCTACCTCAAGATATACTTCATCGGTATGCCCATGACCATGCTGTACAACTTCAGCTCGGCCCTCCTGCGCGCCGTGGGCGACACCAGGCGGCCTCTGTTCTGTCTGGCCGTGGCGGGCGCCATCAATGTGGTGCTGAACCTCGTGTTCGTCATCCTCTTCTCCATGAGCGTGGCGGGCGTCGCTCTGGCCACCATCATCAGCCAGACCGTCTCCGCCTGCATGGTCACGGCCCTGCTGGTGAAGGAGAAAGGCCCGCTCCACCTCGACCTCGGCCATCTGGGCTTCCATGCGGGGGCTTTGGGCCAGATTTTGCGCATCGGCCTGCCTGCCGGTCTGCAGAGCACCGTGTTCAGCCTCTCCAACGTCGTCATCCAGTCGGCGGTCAACTCCTTCGGCTCCATCGTCGTGGCCGGCAACTCTGCCGCTTCCAACCTCGAGGGCTTCGTCTATACCGCCATGAACGCTTTCGCCCAGGCTGCTGTCACCTTCACGAGCCAGAACATGGGCGCCCGCCGGTACGACAACCTGGACCGCGTCATGCGCAACTGCCTGCTCTGCGCCGCCGTCACCGGCCTCGTGCTGGGCGGCGGTGCTTCCCTGCTGGGCGAACCGCTGCTCCACTTCTACTCCTCCGATGAGGTCGTGGTGACTGCCGGTCTGGCCCGTATGCACATCATCTGCACCACCTATCTGCTCTGCGGCTGCATGGATGTTCTGGCCAGCTGCCTGCGCGGCCGGGGCTACTCCGTCCTGCCGATGGTGGTCAGCCTCGTGGGCAGCTGTCTGCTCCGTCTCGTCTGGATCGCCACCATCTTCCAGCTGTTCCACACCACCACGATGCTTTACCTCAGCTACCCCGTCAGCTGGATACTCACCGCACTGGTGCATCTGGCCTGCCTGCTGGTGGTGCGGCATAAGATGAACGAGAACCTTAAAGTTGCTGCACAGCGGTAAGCAGGCTCTTTGTCAGAGCGATACGATCGCAGTGCAAGAGCTGTTTGGCCGCGTCCTTGCCCTCTCAGGCGGGCTTGCGCCCGCCAGCTCCCCCAAAGGGGGAGCCATTGGCATGTCGGTCAGCTTTCGTCTGGACGAGCAAAGCACGATGTCCCGGAAACGGTAGTGCTCCGCTGTCTAGGCCAGCGACAGCTTGACAAGGTGCGCTTGTCCAGAAGCCGCTGCCCTCTGTAGCAAGGCCCGCCCTTTTACGCCATATCGGGCCTCAGGCGTCCAGTAAAAAGTGGCCCGGCCTGCCAAGGCCTCTCCCTTTGGGAGAGGTGTCACCGAAGGTGACGGAGAGGGCAAGCCAGTTACGGCAAAGCCGCTGCGAAGCGATAGGCAGGCTCTTTGTCAGAGCGATACGATCGCAGTGCAAGAGCTGTTTGGCAGCGTCCTTGCCCTCTCAGGCGCTCCGCGCCAGCTCTCCCAGAGGGAGAGCCTTGGGCGACGGAAAGCGTCATCTCTATAACCAAAAAAGCCCCCGGCACGATGCGGAACGTGCCGGGGGCTTTTCGTACAAAGCGGAGGGATGCGGAAACTCTCCGCCTTGGGGGTTGGTTAGTTAGTGGATCAGTTCGTTATGCTCGACCCCGCCGACGATCAGCCTTGCATCTGCGCCGCTGTGGGTGAGGGTGAAGATGGTGTCCTCCACGCCCAGCGACAGCATGGCGTCGATGTCCAGCGCCGTCTCACGGCTCTCTGTGCGGAAGACGAGGGTATCTACGCCCTGCGCTTTCAGTTCTGCCAGATTGCCCAGAGAGCCGAAGAGGGTGGCGGTATCAGAATCTGCCGTGACGATGTAGCGGGTAGACTCCTGATGCATCTCATAGGGAGCGTCTATAACTCTCAAAACGATCCTGCCGTTCTGCTCCTCCTCCACAGGTGCAGGAAGTGCAGGCTCGTATACAGTTCTTGTGGAGCCACAAGAACATTTATACTCTTTTTCGCCCCGCTGGCCGACAGCCGCAGGAGTAGAGGAGACAAGTGTCCATTTATGCTCACAAGCAGTGGTCAACTTGGAGTTAATCCGGGTGACCGTACCCGCACCGATGGCATTTACATCCTGCTCTTTACCGGCTTTACCGCCTTTTTCGCCGCTTTTGCCGATGGCGGCACCTGCACCGTAACGGTCACCGTAATAGTCACTGCCTCCCGGGCCGCCTTTTGCGGTTATCTGCGCACCGCCGCCGATCTCGACCTCTGCATCACCGTTGCCTCCACCAATGCCGCTTCCATATCTGGCACCCACGGCATTGACAACACCGCCGAGGATACGAATGGTCGATTTTTTCGTGCTGAAAGGGCCGCCGCCAATACCTGTAACGGGAATATTGTTATTAACAAGTGTCGTAGTTACCGTGCCGTCAAGGATGGTGACGTCTCCCGAGCCAAGCGTACCACCGCCGATCGCTGCCGCGTTACCATTCGTTTTTGCGGTCACCTTTCCGTTCTTGATGGTAACTTTGCCTGAGCCAATACCACTGCCGCCAATACCTGTCGCATTAAACTTTCCATAAGCATCCACCTCACCGCCGGAAATGGTCACTTCACCATTTCCACCGATGCCGCCGCCAATGCCTGCAGCGTGATCTCCACCTTCTGCATAGATTTTTCCGTTTGCAATTTCCAGCTTCGAGGTGCTTTGTCCATTTCCTCCACCAATACCCGCGCCAAAAGAATAACTATACGCCTTCAAAGACGCGTTTGCATCTTCTGCGGTGATGGTCAGTTTTCCGGTCGAGAACTTATCATCTTTTTCCAAGCCTGCATAACTATCTCCACCCCTCAGGGTATTGTCCCCCTCCAGCTTCAGGGTCGTGTCGCCCGCGCCTCGTACCTCCATCGCGGCACTATAATCTCTGCCCATATCGATATTCACATCTTTGATCGTGACCGTCGTGTCTTTTTGGGTGCAGTTGTTGATGATCGTAATGATATGCTTCACCGCTTCGTTCACAGCCTTTGTCACCGTGCTGGCAGTGTTGGCCTCATAGGTCATGATGTCATGGTCGTCATCTGCGGCCTCCTCGGCAGGCTTCTGCTCAGTCGATGCCTCGAGGGTGGCGGCGTCGGTCTTCCCTTCGGGCTTCTGCGTGTCCGGCGTGTCCGGCGTCTTCTGCTCTTCTTCCGCAGGCTCTGGGCCGTCCTTTTTCTGGGCTTCCCCGCTGTTCACGTTCTCGGGCCAGACGACGAGCTCCGTGCCGGCCTTCTCCGCAGGCTCTCCCGGCTCGGCATCCACCACCGGCTTCTGTCCTTCAGCCTCGTCCACCGTGTCTTCGTCTGCCGACCCGTCAGAGTTGTTCCCAGCCGTTTTGTCCGGGTTCTCGCCGCCCTTGATGACCACGTCCGTGTCATCTTTCACTCCGATGTCATCTTTGTTTGCTGCTTTGCCAACACGGACATAGGTGTCGCCGTCTTCCGTAACGGTCACCGTAATATCGCCTTTACTGATATCATACTCCTTTGCCAGTGCCGCCGGGGCTGCCGCCGAAAGCGCCACGCTCAGGGCCAGGGCGGCTGCCGCCGCACGCTTCATATTTTTCCGTAACCGCATACTTTTTTGCCTCCTGAATGATTGCAGGGTCTCTGCGGCTCTATTTTCCCCCCCCCCCCTATATTTTTGTCAAGTCCTTTTCATGACATATCAGCGTAGATTCATGAATAGTATGACTTTTTCCGGCATAGCAAAAAAGAACAGCCCCGCCTTTCCGGAGAAAAGCGGAGCTGTATCATTTTATAGCCTCTTCGCCAGCAGATACCGGTCATACCCACCGTACATCTCCCGGCGGCAGACGATCTCAAAGCCGCTGGCCAGGGCGTTGTTGAGGCTGTACTGATTTTCCGGGCTGACGGTGGCCCCGATGCCCACGATGCCGGGGCGGAGCCGGGCAAGCGCCGCTTCCAGCAGCTTCCGCTGCAGACCGTTGCCCCGGTAGTCGGGGTGGACGATGGCGCTGTCGGCGTTGGCCCAGCCGTCCCACCCTTCTCGCGGGATGCCCATAAAGGCGGCATAGTTGTGCGCGTCCTGCCCGCAGTACCGCAGGATGAAGTAGGCCCCCAGCCGCCCGCCGTCCCACCCGCCGATGCAGAGGTCCTCTTTCAGGTAGCGGGCGATGTTTTCCAGCGTGTCGGGTACGAACTGCTCCGGGTGGGGCATCGCGGCCCGCACCTCGTTCTGCAGGGCGTAAAAGGCGGCGGCATCCTCCGGCCCGGCGGCGCGCAGGGTCATGGTGCGGCTTGCGGGCCGGCCGCACACTTTGTGCAGAAGAACTTCCATTCTTGCTCTATCCCTCCAAAATAAAATCATACTTTCCGGCTGATTCCAGTATAAATGCCGTTTGAATCATTGTCAATTTATGCTATAATATTTGCAGAAAGAGTTTTTGTGCTCAGGCACAGCTTTTTCGGAAGTCCAGGCAGGGCCGCCCTGCCCGTGTACCGGAGGAAACGAACCATGAGAGATTCCAGCTTATCCCCTTCCAGCCGCCTGGGTGGTGCTGTCATCAGCGACCGCATCGTCAGCGCTCTGCTGGAGGAACTGCGCACAGGCCGCTATGCACAGACCGACCGTCTGCCCGCTGAGGTAGACCTTGCCGCCGAACTCGGCGTCAGCCGCACCGTCATCCGCGATGCGCTGAGCGAGATGGAGCGTGCGGGTTACATCGAGCGGGTGCGCGGCATCGGCACAGTGGTCAACCGAAGTGTCCTGAACCTGCGCAGCCGGTTGGACCAGAAGCTGGAGTATTACCCGCTCATCCGCAGCTTTGGCAGCTACCCCCACGCCGACGGCATCCAGATCTACCCCGTCCGCGCAGGCGAAGAGCTGGCCCGTGATCTGGCCATTGAGCCCGGCGACGATGTCATCTGCATCAAGAAGCGCATCCTCGCCGACACCACCCCCGTCATCTACTCCATCGACTACCTGCCCCGCGCCCTGTTTGGGAACCGGGACTACACCCGCATCGACCTGTCGGGTGACATCTTCGATGTTCTGGAGCGGGAGTGCCGCCAGCAGGTGGCCTCCAATGTGGCCCACCTCAAGGCCAGCTGCGGCGACGAGCCCATCCGGGCCGCCATGCGTCTGGCCCCGGGCGAGGCCATGCTTCTGCTGGATGAGATATGCTACAACCGGCTCTGCCATCCCGTCATGCGTTCGTTGAGCTACTACACGAACTTCTTCGACTTCTCGATTCTTCGAAAGCTTCTTTGACGGAGGGAAACAAAAAAATATGCGTCATCTGATCGATCCGTTGGATTTCAGTCAGCAGGAGATTGCCTCTCTGCTGGACCTGGCCGACCGCATCTGCGCCGACCCGGCTGCTTATCAGGACGTGGCCGCCCACAAAAAGCTGGCCACCCTGTTCTACGAGCCGTCCACCCGCACCCGCCTTTCGTTTGAGGCCGCGATGCTGAACCTCGGCGGACATGTCCTCGGCTTCCCGAGCGAGACCGTCTCCAGTGCATCCAAGGGCGAGAGCGTGGCCGACACCATCCGCGTCGTCTCCTGCTACGCCGACATCGTGGCCATGCGCCACCCCAAGGAGGGCGCACCGCTGCGGGCCAGCCGGTACTCCCGCATCCCTGTCATCAACGCAGGCGACGGCGGCCACCAGCACCCGACCCAGACCATGACCGACCTGATGACCATTCGCCGCCGCAAGGGCCGTCTGAACGACCTGACCATCGGCCTGTGCGGCGACCTCAAGTTTGGCCGCACCGTCCACTCCCTCATCAAGACCATGGCGCGCTGTGAGAACATCCGCTTCGTCCTCATCAGCCCCGAGGAGCTGCGGGTGCCGGACTACATCATCACCGACGTGCTCGAGGCCAACCACATCCCCTACAAGGAGACCCGCAGCCTCGAGGAATCCATGCCCGAGCTGGACATCCTCTACATGACCCGCGTCCAGAAGGAGCGTTTCTTCAACGAGGAAGACTATGTCCGTCTGAAGAACAGCTATATCCTCACCAAAGAGAAGATGGCCCTTGCCAAGCCTGACATGGCCGTGCTCCATCCCCTGCCCCGCGTCAATGAGATCACGCTGGAAGTGGACGACGACCCCCGGGCCGCCTACTTTGAGCAGGTGCAGAACGCCGTCTACGTCCGCATGGCGCTGATCATGACGCTGCTGGGCCTCAAGGACCCCAAGGCTGAAAAGGAGGGCAACTGAGATGCTGAACATTGATGAAATTCAGAACGGTATCGTCATCGACCATATCAAGGCAGGCACGGCCATCGGCCTGATGGACCTGCTGGGCATCAAGGGCAACCGCACCTCCAGTGTGGCCCTCATCCAGAACGCCCGCAGCCACAAGGCAGAGTCGGGCCGGAAGGACATCATCAAGGTGGAGGGCGACGCCTCCTGGCTCAACCTCGACGTGCTGGCCTATCTCGACCCCGACATCAGCGTGACCGTCATCGAGAACGGCAAGGCTGTCAAGAAGGAAAAGCCCCAGCCCCCCAAGCGTCTGGTCAACATCGTGCGGTGCAAGAACCCCCGCTGCATCTCCTCCATCGAGGAAGAGTGCGACCAGATCTTCGAGCTGAGCTCCAACGGCAAGTATCGCTGCATCTACTGCGAGCAGGAGCTGCAGGTCAAGCCGGAATAATCGGAATAAACGATAAAAGCCGCCTGTCATTCGTTGAATGACAGGCGGCTTTGCTTTTGATCCTCAGACTTTCCGGCGCAGCAGGCTCATCGGCGGCAGCTCCGGGGTGGGGATGGTATAGCGCTCCATCGCGTGGGGCGTGGACTCCACCAGCTCACCGGCCTCATTCTTGATCCACTCGGGGTTCAGCGGGATGCTGCGGCCATCCGGGCAGAGCACCTCCAGCGTGTCGCCGAGGCTCCACTTGCCCCGCTGCTGGCAGCTGGCGACGCCGTTCTCCCAGCCGTCCACCGTACCGACAAACTCCCACTCGCGGATGTAAGTCGCGCTGTCGGTGGCCTGACGGGCCTGCTCCCGGCCAAAGTAGAAGCCGGGCGAATAGTGGCGGTGGCTGGTGCGGGTCAGCTCATCCAAAACCTCTTCCGGCAGCTCGAAGTTCTCGTTCATCGGGTCGGCCAGATACTGGTCGAGGGCGCGGCGGTAGGCCGCCGTCACGCTGGCGACGTAGTAGAACGTCTTGGCGCGGCCCTCGATTTTGAGGCTGTCCACGCCCGCCTTGCAGATGAGGTCGAGGAAGGGCGCGGTACACAGATCGTTGGCGTTCAGGATGTAGCTGCCGTTCTCGTTCTCGCCGATCTCATAGAGCTGGCCCGGGCGGGTCTCCTCGCTGAGATAGTACTTCCAGCGGCAGGGCTGGGCGCACTGGCCGCGGTTTGCGTCGCGGCCTGCCATGTAGTTGGAGAGCAGGCAGCGGCCCGAGACGCTCATGCACATGGCGCCGTGGACGAAAGCCTCGATTTCCAGCTCCGGCGGGGTCTTGTCGCGGAGGGTGGCGATGTCCTGCAGGGTCATCTCCCGGGCCAGCACCACCCGCTTCGCGCCCATGTTGTAGGCGGCGCGGGCAGCGGCCCAGTTGGTGATGCCGGTCTGGGTGGACATGTGGACGTCGATGTCGGGCGCGAACGTCTTGCAGGCGTCCAACACGCCGAGGTCGGCCACGATGAAGGCGTCCACACCGGCGGCGGCAGCGTCCTTGATGGCCTGGGGCAGACGGTCAGCCTCCTCGTTGGTGGGCAGGGTGTTCATGGTCAGGTAGACCTTGCGGCCCCGGGCGTGGGCATAGATGACGCCCTCGCTCAGCTGCTCCGGGGTGAAGTTGGTGGGTGCAGAGCGCATCCCGAACTCGGGCAGAGCGCAGTAAACGGCGTCCGCGCCGTAGTTGATGGCATACCGCAGGCGCTCGAGGTCGCCTGCCGGGGCCAGAAGTTCCGGTATCTGTAACATGGTATTCCTCTTTTACTTCATACTTTTATTAACTTTAGCCGCCTCATCGCAGTTTTTCTGGTGGTCTGCGTAGGTGCGGGCGTAGTAGTAGTGACCGGCAAGGTCTGTGACAAAGAAATAGGCGTTTTTCACCTCATCGTCGGGCTGCGGGGCAAGCGCCGCGCGGATGGCCGCGATGCCGGGGTTGGAGATGGGGCCGGCGGAGAGGCCGGTGCAGGTGTAGGTGTCGTAGGCTTCCCGAATGTTCTCCGGGATGCTGTCCCAGCCGCCGTAGTAGGGCGCGACCCAGTTCCAGAGGTAGTTGTTGTCGGCGTCGCTCTGGACGTAGCTGGAGGTGTTGCTCTGCAGTTTGGGGTAGGGTGAACCCTCGGCCAGACGGTTGCGGAACACCTGCGCCACATTATCGTCCTGATCGTTGCCGGCCTCCTCCTGCACGAAGGACGCCAGAGTGACCACCTCGGAGAGGGTCATCCCCTGCTTTTCCATCTCGGCATACATCTCATCGGTGATCTGCTTGTCGAAGTGAGAATAGAACGTCTCAACGTAATGATGGACGGTGTCATCCTTCAGGAAATCGTAGGTATCCGGGAAAAGATAACCCTCGCACTTGAGGAAGCGGTCCGGGGCGTCCTTGTCGTCGGGGACGTACTGCCAGAACCTGTACTGGCTGAAATCGCCGGTGTTGGCCTCCTTGAGGAAGTCTTCGGCGCTGCACAGCCCGGCATCCTCCATTTTTTTCGCAATGGCGATGGCCGTCGTACCCTCGGGGAAGGTCAGCCGGACACTGTCGGCCTTCGCGTAGGCGGAGAGCGCCTCGATGATGTCGTCGTAGGAGCTGCCGGGGGCGAGGTCGAACTCGCCGTATTGGAGCTTGCCTGCCGCGCCCTGTTTGCCTGCATACCAGCGGAAGACGTGGGGGTACTTGATGACGCCCGCCGTCTTGAGCTTCTGGGCGATGGCTGCCACGCCGCTGCCCTGCTGGATGCTCACACTCACCGTTTTGCCAACGGAAGCGCTGCCGTTGATCTCTTTTCGGATGGCCAGCAGACAGCCGCCCGCCGCCAGTACCAGGATCAGCAGCACGATCAGGATCATTTTCGCTGCGCCGCCTTTTCTGCTTTTTTTATGTTTTGCATCGTGTGCCATGTACACACTCCTTTACCATTCCGTTCAGCTTTCCATCATCAGCCGCATATAGCTTTCTTCCACATCGAAAGGCTCCGCGTCGAACCGTATCATGCCGTAGTCCTGCCGGGTGCCTTCGCCGAGGAAAAGATTCTGAGCCGCACCCACTGTGATGACGGCGCGCTCCACGATGACCTCCTTCTCCCGGGCCGCTTCCATCAGCACCTCGGCAGAGCGGTCATCATCGGCCATCAGCTCCACAAAATAGAGGGTGTCCTCCCGGCGGAAGTAGATGCCGTAGCCCTTCTCGCTGGACACGATGGTCGCGCCCCGGGCGTAGAGGTCGGTCAGCACGACGGCCATCTGCTCCGGCGGGAACTGGACGGTATCGGGATAGAAGCGCTCCCGCAGCTCACAGAGCTTGCGGGCCGTCACGGAGTCGAACTCCGCCTGACTCCACAGGTTGCGGGACACCTCCCGGGGCAGGCAGCGGAGGGCAAAAGCCCGCTGGAAACCCTTGTTTTCCAGCAGCGCGGCCTGCTCCTGTCCGGCCGGAACGGCCACGGTGAAGCCCGCGCCCCGCAGCTTCTGCTGCGCACAGAGATAGTCCACGAGTCCTGCCAGAAGCAGGCTTCCCTGCCCGCAGAGGCCGTAGAGGTAGCTGCCGCTGCGTCCCTTGAGGGTGACGGGGACCGCCAGCGCCGCAGCGGCTATCTCGTCATTTTCCTCAGCGACGTAGATATTTTCCGCCCCGGCGAACTTTTCCAGAGCAGTCTTGATGAACTCGGCGCTGTCGCCGCGTTCTTTCTGCCACAGTGCCACGACTGCCGCCTCATCCGACGGCTGCATCAAACGATACATCGATAGTATCCCTCCCATTTTCGCGGTTATCCGAGTTCTTTTTCCGCCAGCGCCCGCACCTCGGCCTGAATCTCCTCGATGGTGCGCATGGCTCCATTTTCCGTGCAATGGACGGTGGCCCAGCCCAGATGCGCCGCACAGTACTCGGCGGCACGGCGGCTGCGGGCCAGATATTCGATGTCCTTTTCGTGGACGTCCTTCCTGCTCTCGTCGCCGTGGTAGCGGCCGGTCATGAGCTTCTGGCTCACGGCGGGGTCTACCTGTAAGTACACCACAGCGTCCGGCGCGGGCAGGCCCAGCAGCCTGTATTCGTAGTCAAAGGCCCAGCGGAGGAAGTCGTTCCACTGCTCCGGCGGGAGCTTGGAGCACTGATGGACCGCGTTCGACGTGGTGTAGCGGTCGGCGATGACGATGCCGCCCGCCTCGTAGAAGCTGCCCCACTTGGTCTTATAACTGGCGTACCGGTCCACCGCATAGAAGCTGGACGCCGCATAGGGGTTGACGTCGTCGGGCTTGTCGCCGAACTGACCGGAGAGGTACATCTTCACCAGCGCACTGGAATCGCTCTCGTAGTCCGGGAATGTGATCTCCATCACCCTTCGACCGCTCTCGGCCAGATAGGAGGCTAACAGCTTTGCCTGGGTGGCCTTGCCGGAGCCGTCCAGCCCTTCGATGACAAGAAGCCTGCCCTTGCTCATTCTGCCTTCTCCCCTTTCAGCGCGGCGTACCGGGCGCGGACTTCGGCGGTGCGGCCGCAGCACATCTTGCCCTCCGGGCAGGGGCCGGACACGCAGGCCGGGCCGGCGGTGCGGAAGATATGGGGTGCCACCGGGTAGACCAGCCGCAGCATCTCTTCGGCCAGCTGCCGTATCTCCCACTGGGCGCGGTTGCAGCAGCGCAGGTGGAAGAAGTTTTGCAGGCTGCGGGCGTTCATGGTCACCACCATCTTGGTCTCGCAGGCGTTGGGCAGCACGAAGCGGGCGTCCTCGTTGGCCTGCTTGGAAGCCTTGGCCCGGGCCTGCTTTTCGGGCAGACCTTCGGCCATCAGGCGGGCGGTGTGGCCGTCTTCCAGCTTCTGCACGAGGTCGAGGTAGCGCCTGGCGTCCTCGTTCATGCTCTCGATGAACGCTGCCTTTGCCTCGGGGATGGCCTCGATCTCGGGCGGGATGACGTAGCGGAAATCATCCAGACGGACGTACCGCTGACTCTGGACGCTGAAGGACGCGATGCGGTGACGGGTGATCTGGGCCAGCAGGGTACGGCTGACGCCCTCGATGCCGAAGGTGAAGCTTGCGTGCTCGATGGGGCTGGCGTGGCCCAGATCGCTGAGCATGGTCAGGAAGCGGGCAGTCTTTTCCTCATCCAGCCCGTCCAGCAGGTCGGTGATGTGGGCGTCGGAGTAGCAGAGCTTCGCCGCGGCCGCCACGACCTTCTCCGGCTCCGGCGTATGTGCTATCAATCGGACAGTCATCATTTTTCTCATTCCTCCGTCGTTATCTTCACAAGGGGCGCAAAGTTGGCCATGGTCTTCTTCACGCCCACCTTCTCGAAGCTGATCTCCACGATCTGGTCGCCGGCGGCGGGCTTGACCTTCAGCACCTTGCCGCGCCCGAAGACCTTGTGCTCCACGATGTCGCCCGGCTCATAGTGTTTGGGGCCGGTGGATGCCGCTGCCGGACGGGGCGAAGAGGTCACACCGCCGCCTGCGGGTCTGACTGGCGCTTTGGGCGCTGCCGGACGGCCATAGCCAGAGCCGAAGCCGCTGCTTCCCGAACCGGAGCTGCAGCCGCCATGACCCGACGAAGCACTTCCCCGACCCGCGTAATCGGAGCCAAAGCCTCGGCTATTGGACATCGGTGCGTTATATTCTTTATTCAGATAGCCGCTGCGGCTGCCATAGCCCGAGCCGTGACCGGAGGCCGCACGACCCCAGCCGGAGGGGCCGGAGTAGCCCGACGCACCGCCCGGCACAGTATCGCTGCCGTAACCGCTGCCCCAGCCGCCCAGACGGGAGCGCTGTTCCAGCACCGGGCTGCGGGTCTCTTCGATGTACTCCGGCTCGATCTCCCGGAGAAAGCGGCTGGGCTCGTTGCGCTGGGTGCGGCCATAGAGCATCCGGGTGACGCTGTTGGAGATGTAAAGCTCCTTCTTGGCGCGGGTGATGCCCACATAGGCCAGGCGGCGCTCCTCCTCGAGGTCAGCCTCGGAATACTTGCTCATTTCACTGGGGAAGACCCCCTCTTCCATGCCAATGAGGAATACATAGGGAAACTCAAGGCCCTTGGCCGAGTGGATGGTCATCAGCACCACCTGGTCGGCGCTCTCGTTGTAGCTGTCGATGTCGCTGATGAGGGCGATGTCCTCCAGATAGCCTTCCAGCGAGGCCTCTTCGCCGTGCTGGTCGCAGTAGCTCTTGACGTTATTGACCAGCTGACCGAGGTTCTGCAGACGGTCAGCAGCATCCTCGTGGCCCTTGGCGGCGTCGGCTTCCAGCATGGCGCGGTAGCCGGTGATCTCGATGACATCGGAGGCGAACTCATCCAGCGTCTTCGTTTCCAGCGATTCCTGCAGTTTCTGGTAGATATCCCAGAACTTGAACAGCGGCGCGATGGCGCGGCTGAGCTTGGCGTACTGGTCGGCATGGGAGATGACATCCAGCATACTGATGCCCTGCTGAGCCGCCAAATCCGCGATGACTTCGATGGTCGTCGCACCGATTTTGCGCGCAGGCTCGTTGATGATTCGGCGGAGTCGGACATCGTCCCGGGGGTTCGCCACGATGGACATATAGGAGTGGATGTCCTTGACTTCCTTGCGGTCATTGAAGCGCTGGCCGCCCACGATCTTATGCGGGATGCCCGCACGGGTGAAGTAGCTTTCGATGGGGGCCGACTGGGCATTCATCCGGTAGAGGATGGCGTGGTCGGCCAGATGTCCGCCCTCTTTGAGGTGCTGGCCGATGACGTCCGCGATATGGCTGGCCTCGTCCTGCTCGTTCTCGGCGGTATAGACCTGCACCTTGTCGCCCTCGCCGTTCTTCGTCCAGAGGGTCTTGCCCTTGCGCTCGGTGTTGTGCTGGATGACACAGTTGGCGGCATTCAGGATATTCGACGTAGAGCGGTAATTCTGCTCAAGTCGGATGGTCCTGGTGCCTTTATAGATGCGCTCGAAGTTGAGGATGTTCTCAATGGTCGCGCCGCGGAAGCGGTAGATGCTCTGGTCGTCGTCGCCCACGACGCAGATGTTCTTTTCCGGGCCGGTGAGCAGGCTCACGAGCCGGAACTGAGCCACACTGGTGTCCTGATACTCGTCCACCAGCAGGTATTTGTACTTGTTCTGGTAGAACTCCCGCACGTCCTCGTGCTCCGACAGCAGGATGACCGTCTGGTAGATGAGGTCGTCGAAGTCGAAAGCACCGGCCTCCTTGAGCTTCTTTTCATAGGCGGCATAGACCTTGGCCGCAAGTGCGCCCTTCGTGTCCCGGGCCGGGGTCTTCAGGGCCTCTTCCGGGCTGATGAGCTGGTCTTTCCAACGGCTCATCTGGTTGATGGCGCTTTTGACCGGGAAGAACTTGTCGTCCACGCTCAGCTCTTTGTAGACAGCCTTCATGACACGCTGGGAGTCGTCGCTGTCGTAGATGGTAAAGCTGCGGGGGTAGCCGATCTCCTCGGCCCAGCGGCGGAGAATGCGGACGCAGGCCGAGTGGAAGGTGGAGGCGAACACCTCGTCGCCCTCTTCCCCGCCCAGCATCCGGCGCAGACGCTCTTTCAGCTCACCGGCGGCCTTGTTGGTAAAGGTGATGGCCATGACGTTCCAGCTCCGGACGGCGTCCTTCCGCAGCATTCCGTCCAGCCACACCGGGGCGTCGGTGCCGGTCATGATGGCGGTGCGCAGAGCTTTCACATCGTCCTCCGTCACCTCCCGGGGCGTCCACCTGGAGCCGTGGGCCGAGCCGAAGCGGATGAGGTTGGCGATGCGGTTGACCAGCACGGTGGTCTTTCCGCTACCTGCACCCGCGAGGATGAGCAGAGGGCCGTTGGTGGTGAACACCGCCTCCCGCTGCATATCGTTCAGGCGTCCGAACTGCTTTTCAATATACGTATCACGCAAAGCGCAGAATTGTTGTGCGAGATCTGTTGCCATTGTTTCACCTGTTCTTTTCAATCATTTCTGGATATATCACTTAAAATATAGTATATCACATTTCAAAAAAGTTGTACATAAAAACAATGCAAACAAAAAACCGCCCCACCGCAGTCAATACCACGATGGAGCGGAAATTTCAGGAAATGCTTAGCCGAAGATGTTGATGAGGATACCAGCAGCGACGGCGGAGCCGATAACACCGGCCACGTTGGGGCCCATTGCGTGCATCAGCAGGAAGTTGGAGGGGTTCTCGCTCTGGCCGACCTTCTGAGAAACACGGGCAGCCATAGGCACAGCGGAAACGCCAGCGGAACCGATCAGGGGGTTGACCTGACCGCCGGTCAGGATATACATGACCTTGCCGCAGAGAACACCGGCAGCGGTGCCGAAGGAGAATGCGATGAGGCCCAGCACGATGATGAACAGGGTGCGGCTGTTCAGGAAGGTGTTTGCAGAGGTGGTGCAGCCAACAGACAGAGCCAGGAAGATGGTGATGATGTTCATCAGCTCATTGCCAGCGGTCTTCTGGATACGGTCCACGACGCCGCACTCCTTCATCAGGTTGCCCAGCATCAGCATGCCGACCAGAACGGCAGCATCCGGCACGATGAGGGAAACGATGATGGTGACCATGATGGGGAAGATGACCCTCTCGGTCTTGGTCACGGTGCGCAGCTGCTTCATCACGACGGTACGCTCTTTCTTAGAGGTCAGAGCCTTCATGATAGGCGGCTGGATAACAGGCACCAGAGCCATGTAGCTGTAGGCCGCGACGGCGATGGAGCCCAGCAGCTCAGGAGCCAGACGGGAGGTGACGAAGATAGCGGTGGGGCCGTCTGCGCCGCCGATGATGGCGATGGCGGCAGACTGCTTCTGGGTGAAGTCCACCAGACCGGTAGCGGCCAGCAGACGAGCGCCCATGTAAGTGCCGAAGATACCGAACTGAGCGGCAGCGCCCAGCAGCAGGCTCTTGGGGTTGGAGATCAGGGGTGCGAAGTCGGTCATGGTGCCGATGCCGAGGAAGATCAGCGGCGGGTAGATGCCCAGCTTGACGCCCATGTAGAGCATATCAGCCAGACCGCCGTTGTTCAGGATCTCGACCCACATCGGGTGCTCGAGGCCGTCACCGACAAAGTACTGCATGTGGATGACGCCGCTGCCGGGGAGGTTGGCCAGGATCATGCCGAAAGCCATGGGCAGCAGGATCAGAGGCTCGAACTCTTTGACGATGGCGAGGTAGAGCAGGAAGCAGCCCACGCAGATCATCACTGCGTACAGCCAGCCGCCCGGCTCACCGAACTTGGCAAAACCGGAACTCTGGAAAATACCGACCAGAGTCTCAATAAACTGAGTCATGTTTTTCCTCCTGTGTTAAAAGGGCGCGGTGGTGTCGTTGACGCCAGCCTTGCCCCAGCCATTCTTGCCGCGGCGGACTGCCTTCAGCACATACTTGCCGTTGCCCATAGAGTAGATGGCTGCCATGATGGCTGCCACAACGTCGCCGGGGATGCCGGCCTCGACCTGCGGGGCAGCAGCCTTTGCAGGAGCGGGCGCAGCGGCCTGTTTCACAGGAGCAGCCGGTTTTGCAGCAGAAGCAGCCTTGGCAGCTGCCTTCTTGCCGTTCATGGCGTCAAAGATCTTGCCCTCCAGCGTGATGATGGCCATCAGCAGAACGAGGATCAGAAACACCAGCACAATACCGGTTATGGTAACGATCACATCATAACCTAAATCCATGGTCTTCCTCCTATTTACTTTTTTCTTTGCCGCCCGGGGGGCGGGCGGCAAAAAGCGATTTGAAGATATTATACAATATTTTCCGGGTCGATTCAACAACTATGAACAAAAATCATGTTGTTTTTCACGGTTCTGTGAACAGCACTTTCCTCTCAGCGGCGACCCATGCGGGGGGTGGCGTCCATGAAGCCGGTCTCCAGCTTGTCGCCCAGACGCAGGCTCATGGCCGTACCCAGCGCGACACAGTTGACGGGGTCAGGCGAGACGGTCACTTCCACCTTCAGCTCCTGGCTCAGGTACTCCGGCAGGCCGTGGAGCTGTGCGCCGCCGCCGGTGAGGACGACGCCGTTGCGGTAGATGTCACCGGCCAGCTCCGGAGGAGTCTTCTCCAGCACCTGATGAGCGGCGGTGCCGATCTGCTCGCTCAGGCGCATGACCGGCTCGTAGAGGTCGGCGGTGGAGACATTGACACGCACGGGCAGGCCGGTGAGCAGGCTGCGGCCCTTGATCTCCATGGTCTCGTTGAAATCTGCCTTCTGGGGGCAGCAGGCCACGTTCTTTTTCAGGTTCTCAGCGGTGCGCTGGCCGATGGCGATGCTGAACTTGTTGCGCACGAACTTCAGGATCTCTTCGTCGTAGTGGTTGCCGGCCACGCGGACGCTGGTGGCCTTGACCTTGCCGCCGAGGCTCAGCACGGCGATGTCGGTGGTGCCGCCGCCGATGTCGATGATCATCCGGCCATCCGGCACGGTGATGTCGATGCCGGAGCCGAGAGCTGCGGCGATCGGCTCATCAATGAGGTAGACCTGACGCGCACCGGCAGCCATGACGGCCTCCACCACAGCGTCGCTCTCGATGCCGGTGATGGCAGCAGGCACACAGACGGCCACACGGGGCTTGACCATGTGGGAGCTGTAGACCTGATTGACGAAGCGGCAGATGAGCTCCCGGGTCATGGTGTGGTCGCTGATGACGCCATCCTTCAGCGGGAAGATGGCGGAGATGTAGTTGGGCGTACGGCCCACCATTGCAAGGGCCTTGTCGCCGGCCTCAAGCACGCAGTTCTTGCGGGTATCCACCGCCACCACGCTGGGCTGGTTGAGCACGACGCCCTGCCCCTCCTGCGCGATGATGATGGTCGTCGTACCAAGATCGATACCGATGTCGTTCTGTGCCATAATCGTGATATTTCCTTTCTCTGCTGCCCATTCTCTATTTCCATCGCCCATCTCCGGGCGCGGGTCATCAAAACACATTATAGTATAACACAGGTGTATCCAAAAAGAAAGACATCTAAACTCTAAAGCTTCCCTCTGTCTAAGGCTCTCCCTTTGGGAGAGCTGGCGCGAAGCGCCTGAGAGGGCAAGGACGCTGACAGAGAATCGTAGAGCCGGCGATAGCGTCCCTCTGGCCAAGAGCCTGCCTATCGCTGCGCCGCGGCTCTTTCTTGCCGGGCTTGCCCTCTCCGTCTGCTGCGCAGACACCTCTCCCAAAGGGAGAGGCTTTCGCGCACATAAAGCATCATATTGCCGACAAATTTTCCGGCGGCAAGGCTTCTGCCAGCAGGGCGGCCAGACCGCTGTAGCGCAGGTTCTGGCGGATGTTGGACATCATCCGGTTCACCACATCCCGCCGGCCCACCACGATGCAGAGCTTCCGTCCGCGGGTGACGCCGGTATAGAAGAGGTTGCGGTAGCACAGGCGGGGCGGCACCTGCGCCGCCGGGAGGATGACCGCCGGGAACTCGCTGCCCTGGCTTTTGTGTACTGTGATGGCATACGCAATTTCCAGCTCGTTGAGGTTCTCCGCCGGATAGACCAGCCGCCGGTCGTCCATCCGCACCACCATGGAGCGGCTGCGCACATCGATGGACTCCACGATGCCGATGTCGCCGTTGTAGGCACCCACGCCCTGTTCCCCGCCGATGCGCTGCCATGTGATCTCGTAGTTATTGCGCACCTGCATCACTTTGTCCCCCACCCGGAAGACCCGGGCCGCGCTCTGCAGCTCCGGCTTGCCCTTCTTTGGCGGGTTGAGCATGGCCTGCAGCTCCGCGTTGAGGGCCTGGGTGCCGGTGGGGCCGAGCTTCGTGGGGCAGAGCACCTGAATATCCTTCACCGGGTCGAACTGGTAGCTGCGGGGCAGACGGGTGGTCACAAGGTCGCAGACCAGCTTCTGGGCTGCGTCGCCGTCGGCTTCGAGGAAGAAGAAATCGTCCGTCTTTCCGCCCTTTTTCAGCGGTTCGCCCGAGATGATGTGGTGGGCGTTCTCCACGATGAGGCTCTGAGCGGCCTGCCGGAATATCTCGTTGAGGCAGACCGTCGGCACCAGCCCGGAGCGGATGGTCTCGCCGAGGATATTGCCCGGGCCGACGCTGGGCAGCTGGTCGGCGTCGCCTACCATAATAATACGGCAGCTGTACCGCAGTGCCGCAATGAGGGCCTGGAACAGCTTGACGTCCACCATACTCATCTCGTCGAGGATAACGACGTCGCACTTGAGCAGGTTCTTGTCATTGTGGATGAAGCTGACCACACCGCCGGTGTAGTCCACTTCCAGCAGGCGGTGGATGGTGGAGGCTTTCCGGCCCGTCAGCTCGCTCAGACGCTTGGCGGCGCGGCCTGTGGGAGCGCAGAGGGCTACCCGTTCGGCCTCGTTCTCCAGCAGCTGCAGGATGGCGTTGACCGTGGTGGTCTTGCCGGTGCCGGGGCCGCCGGTAAGAACAAGGCAGTTCTCAGTCATGGCCTTGCGGATGGCTTCCTTCTGGAGCGGCGCGTAAGCAAAGCCCTGCGCCAGTTCCAGGATCTGGATGTTCTTGTCGAGGTCTCGGGCCGTCTGCTTCCCGCGCCTGGTCAGCATGGCCAGACGGTCGGCGATGTCCTGCTCTGCGGCCAGCAGATCCGGCAGATAAATATATGGTGTGCCGTCGAACATCCGCACCGCCAGTTTCCCGGTCTGGATGCAGCTGTCCAGCGCCGCCGCCAGCTTTTCGGGGGGCTGGTGGATGAAGTTCGACGCTGTTTCCAGCAGCTGCGCCCGGGGCAGACAGGTGTGGCCGTTGCCGGCGTTGTGGCGCAGGGTGCGCAGGAGGGCGGCTTCCAGCCGCTGGGCGCAGTCCCCTGCCATCTGGTAATACTGGGCGATGCTGTCGGCGTGGCGGAAGTCCAGCTGCAGCGGTTCGCCGCAGAGCAGGTAGGGGTTCTGCTGGATAGCCTGCATGGCCCCCGGCCCGAAGGTGCGGAAGACCTCCATCGCCCGGCGGGGGCTGATCTCGAACTGAGCCAGATAGGCGATGAGCTCCCGCATTCCGAACATCCGCTTGAACTCCTGCTGGATGCGGTCGGCCTTGTCCGCCGAGATGCCCGGGATGAGGGTGAGCTGGGCGGGGTCGTTGGCGATCACTTCCAGCGCCGCCGCGCCGAATTTGTCAATGATCTTATCCGCCGTCCGTGCGCCGATGTAGGGCAGCGACCGGCTGGCGAGGAAGGCGTAGACGGCCTCGAGGTCTTTGGGCATATCCGTCTCGCACTCCTGTGCGTGGAACTGTCGGCCATAGGTGGCGTGGTTCTCGTACCTGCCCCGGCAGACGACGCTCTCACCGGCGTGGAGCTCTCCCACCACGCCGCACACAACGGTGACGACACCGCCGCCCGACACCTCGAACACGGTGTAGCCGTTGTCCTCGTTCAGGTAGATGATGTCCTCTACCGTGCCTTCCAGCCGTTCCAGCTCCTGCTCCATCGTCCCGCCTCCTCGTTTTGACACAACTATATATAGTATAGCGGTTTTGGGGGGATTTGTAAATACAACAAAAGCTCCCCCGAAGGGGAGCTGTAGAGATACATTTATTTTGCCAGCAGTTCATTGCGGGTAAGCCCATTCAAAACCATCGTCAGTCCGCCGTTTACTTCCGTCAGGCGGAAAGAGGCATCCTCGCCGCCTGCTGCGGCCAGAGCGTCCGTGCTGAGGGTCTGCTCACCGCCGTTCCAGCGCAGGCAGAGCTGGCGGATGCCGTTCTGGCGTAGGTCGCTGACGCGGCCTTCCAGCAGGCAGTCACTGCCGCCTGCATCTACTATCAGCAGAGCGCCCTCTTCCAGATAGCAGGCCGACACGCTGTCGGTAGGCGTCCCTTCCGGGACGGCGATGCGCACGCCGCCCCATCCGCTGACGTCAGCGTCTACCCAAACCACGCCGTTCTCCTCCGAGGCGGGCAGCGGGGTGGCATCCTTGCTGTAGTCCTCCATGACCTTACCGGTGTTATCCTTACGGGTCAGGATACCGGTAAAGTCCTTCGAAAGAAGGTCGTCGTTGGAAATTTCGCCATTCTTGCCGCCGATGGACACGTCACCGCCTGCTTCAGTAGTTACTTTAGCGTTGCCCTCGATAACAATGTCGATGGCGTCGCCCATCTTATTATTGGTATTGCCGCCACCAATGCCTGCAGCACCATTTCCACCCTTGGCAGTCACATTCGCATCACCCTTGATGTAGATATGCTCACCATTTCCAGCCTTGTCATCACGCGGGGCATATCCGCTGCCGCCGCCGATACCTGCCGCTCCACCGCCTGAATCGCTGGTAACGCTACCGCCGGTTGCGATAACCGTGCCTCCCTCGATGGTGATGTCACTGCCCTTGCCAACATTACCATACCGACCACTGAAACCGCCGCCGATACCGGCACCGGCTGCTTCGGCGTCGCCGCCGCCGGTAGCTTCCACATAGGTCTTGTCACCGCTGATGGTGATGTTGCTGCCATTGCCGCCAATGCCGCTGCCGCCGCCAATGCCTGCACCCTGTGCACCACCGTTGGCTGTTACATGAGCGCCATCGCTGATGGTAATGTTTTCGCCAGCACCCATTGCACCGCCGCCGATGCCAGCGCCATACTTGCCGCCGTTGGCGTTCACTACAGTATCTTCACCGCTGATAGAGATATTGGTGCCGCCTTTGCCATAACCTCCGCCGATGCCTGCACCCTGACATCCACTGGTGCCGTCCGGCTTCCGGCTGCCGTTGGCCGTGACATTGCCGCCGGTGATTTTGATGTCAGTTCCGCTGCCGTTAAAACCGCCACCAATGCCAGCCGCACCGCCGTTTCCTGCTTCGTTGTTGTTGCATCCGCCGGTCGCTGTGATAGTACCGCCAGTAATCTCAATGTTACTGCCGCTGTTGTTTTTTGCTCCTCCAATACCTGCACCTTGTGCGCCGCCAGTCGCCGTCAGAGAGCCTTTTTCGCCAGTATCATCCTTAATGGTCAGTGTACCCTTAGAGTCGCTGTTGTTCTTCTCGACGCCTGCGTGGTTAGCGCCGCTCTTCAGCTCGTTCTTGCCGTCCAGCTCCAGCCGGACGTTGCCGTCGCCTTCTACCTTGAGGGCGGCGTCTTTGTCCGACTTGATGCTGACGTCCTTGAGGGTCACGTCAGAGGTCTGCCCCCCCCCCCCGATTTGATCGTAACGGTATTCTTTTCAGACTTGCCGGTGATGACAGTGTCGGTGTCCCGCACCGTTTCCTTATCACCCTGAGTGACCTTATTATAGGACTTTCCATCCTCTTCTCCGTCTGCTTCGACGGTGATGCTGCCCTCGGAAATGTCCCACGTCTTTGCATAGACCGGCAGGCCAGAAGTTACCACGATACCCGCAATGACTGCCGCAGCAACTCCGCGCCGGAGCGTATTTTTCAGTCTCATCGTATCTCTCCTTTACATCTTGGCTGCCCCGCAGGCTCTCTCCCTGCACCGGCGGCGTATTTATGTTTCGAAGATACAACTTCTGCCACATTTTGTCAAGATTTATTGCTGAAATACAACAAAAGTAGCCCTCTCAGGCGCTTACGCGCCAGCTCCCCCAAAGGGGGCAACAACGACGACCGCCGCCAGCGGCGGAAACAGGGAGGAGCTGTTGGGGCAGCGGCCAGCAAGACGCAAGCGGAGCGCAGCGGATGCTGGGAGCCGCAACCCGGGTGCGAAGCACCACTGGCGTGCCGGGCAACTCTGCGCTGACCGCTGAAAGCTCAATATGGCGTAAAAAATAGTGCCCTGCTACAGAGGGCAGCAGCTTCTAGACAAGAGCACTTTGTCAAGCTGCTGTGAATCTCTGTAGCAGGGCACTACTGTTTCCGATAAAATCAAACTTTGCTCGTCCCGCGTGGGCCTGACCGGCCTGCCAAAGGCTCTCCCTCTGGGAGAGCTGGCGAGCGGAGCGAGACTGAGAGGGCAAGGATGCTACAGAAAAGCAAAAAGCACAGCGATAGCACCGCTCTGACAAAAGCCAGTGCCTATCGCTGTGCAGATACTCTTGGGAAGTGAGCTTGCCCTCTCCGTCATTGCTTCGCAATGCCACCTCTCCCAAAGGGAGAGGCTTGAGCGAAGTTCCCCTCAGTCCTCCATCCGCGCTGCGGCAAGCTCTTTCGTCAGCCGCTTGCGCACTGCAAAGTACGCCGGGATGAGGAAGAAGCAGGCGAAGAACCATGCCACAGGGTTGGCGATGCAGGCCGCAAAGTAGCCCCAGAGCGGCACGAACCAGAAGCCCACCATGGCACGGGCGACCATCTCGGCCACCCCCGCGAACATGGCAAGGCCGGAATAGCCCAGGCCCTGGATGGTGTAGCGGTAGATGATGAGGACAGCCAGCGGGATGTAGAACACGCTGTTCCAGAAGATGAAGCTGCGGGCATTCGCCATGATCTCCACCTCGCTGCTCTCGAGGAAGAGGCTGATAAGCGGCACATCCAGCACACGCAGGATGAGGAAGGATGCCACGCTGTAGACGCAGCCAATGCCCAGCGCGGTATTGACGCCCCGGTCCACACGCTTGAGGTCGTGAGCGCCCATGTTCTGGCTGGCGTAGGTGGTCATGGCGGTGCCGATGCTCTCCAGCGGCACGCTGAGGAACTGAGCGGCCTTGCTGCCTGCAGTCTGCGCGGCCACGATGCTGCTGCCCAGACCGTTCACCGCGCCCTGCAGCACGACGCTGCCGATGGCGGTGATGCTGCACTGCAGACCCATGGGGATGCCCATGTTGCAGAGCTTGAGGCAGTGGCTGGCGCTCAGACGGCCTTCTTCCCCGCTCCATTTCAGTTCCGGGTAGTGGCGGACGATGTAGATGAGACTGCCGATGCCCGCCACCGCCTGACTGAACACGGTGGCGAAGGCCGCGCCGAACGCCCCCATCCGGAAGGTGAGGATGCAGAGCAGGTCGAGGCCGATGTTCAGCGCGCTGGCCACCAGCAGGAAATAGAGAGGCCGCTTGCTGTCGCCCAGCGCGCGCATGAGGGCGCTGGTGACGTTGTACAGCAGGGTGAAGGGGATGCCACAGAAGATGGTGCGGATATAGATGTCCGCGATGTCGATGATGTTGTCGGGGGTGTTGGTCCAGACCAGCACCGCCCGGGTCAGGGCCACCGTCACCACCGTGAGCACGACGGCGAAAAAGAGGCTGAGCCAGACGGTATTGGCGGTGTAGCGCCGCATCTCTCTGTAGTCCTTCGCGCCGAAGGTCCACGAGATGGGGATGGAGAAGCCGCAGGCGATGCCGTTGACGAAGCCCAGCACCAGATAGTTCAGGCCGCCCACGCTGCCCACCGCCGCCAGCGCATCCACGCCCACGAAACGGCCCACGATGATGGTATCGGCCAGATTGTAGAACTGCTGGAACAGACTGCCCAGCATCAGCGGCACCGCAAAGGCAAGGATGAGCCTGAGCGGGCTGCCCTGTGTCATGTCTTTTGTCATACAAAGCCCCTCCCCGGGCGGTCACTTAACATTTCTTTGCCAAATTTTTACCGACAAAAACGCCCTGCCGGACGAGGGGCAGGACGTTTTGTGTTTCATGAGTGGTATTATACTCAGCTCATCGTGATTTTGCAAGGGGTTTGGGACAGATTTCTTCGTACAACATTGCTATTTTCTATCGGCGGTTTTTGGTGATTGTGCGCAGGTCAGTTTCCGCGTCCCGCGTGCCGACCCCGAGGGCCGCGGGGTTCGCCGGTCTTATCCTTTCGTTTTGTGTATCATGCAATGCCGTCGATGCCACTCAGGCTCTCCTTTGAGGGGCTTATGAGATGCCCCAAGTCCTCCGGTATCCAGAGTTTGGCCTTCTCCAAATCCTCCGGTATCCAGAGCTTTATCTCACCCTGGGTATCCGGCAGGTCGTCCCAGTCGTCACTAAGGTCGGTATAGCGCCGCAGGTCACTCTCCAACGGATCGATATACTTTTTGCGCTCCGTGCCGGAGGGTTCGACCAGAACGAGCAGTGGCTTCTTATCCTCCTCGGGAGCGATGTCCTCAAATCGGGCAGCCAGCTGTTTCAGGGACTCGTCAAGTTCACGTCTGAGCTCTTCACTCGTTTTTTGCTTTACCGTTTCCGCTCTCGCAGGCTCGAGCCACCAATCCAAACTCGGGAGGTCGTCTCTTTTCTCGATTTGGAAGACCGTCCGCTGCCTCAGGGACTCGTCAAGTTCACGTCTGAGCTCTTCACTCGTTTTTTGCTCTACCTCTTTGTGGGTCAATATCAGCCGCTCCTGCGGCTCTGGCGTCTGCACCGGCACCCACTCCTGATAGCGCTCCGACAGGTCATCCCGCGTTTCGCCGTCCAGCCGGAGGCTGATGTCCTCCCTGTTCTGCTTCAGCTCCACGTCAGCGTCCTCGCCCGCCGCGTCGGCCATCTTGTCCACGCTATAGTGGGTCATGGTGTCCTCATAGCGGAAGAAGATGTCCTCCACGCCGTCCTCCCGGAGGCTGGGGATGTCGGTGGTGACGGTGGAGCGGGGAGCGGCGCTCTCAATAAGCACCACATCCCTCGAGGTGAGATCCTCTCCGGCGTCGGAGGCCTTTACGCTGCCGAACACGGGGACGATGCCGCTCTCCGCGACCCCCGCAGGGTCCAGCCGCCGGATGGTGACCCGGCTGGAAAAGAAGCCGCCCACCACCATGCCGCCGGGCAGGGGCTCGGGGGCGTTCTCCTGTGCCGGGGGCGGGACGTCATCATCATCGTCGTCGTCCGGCTGGGGCGTGGGGGTGGAGGTGTAGTCGTAGCCCATCCCCTCCATCACGGTGCCGTCCGCGTTCAGACGGGTCAATCGTCCTCCCGTCACCTTGTGTTCCTCGTCAGAAAGGTTCTCTGTGGGTACTTCGCCGTACTTTCCGCCGATGGCCGGGGCCTTGGCGTCCAACATTTGGCTCCTCCCCGCCTTGGCCGTCACCTCGGCGTCGCCGCAGATGATGATGTTATTGGGGTTGCTGGGCGGTGTATCCTGGTCTATCTCAGGCTGCTGCGCACCTACACCGTCGCCGATGCCGGCCGCTCCTGCGCCGCCCACAGCCTCGATGGTGCCGCCCCGGATGGTGATGTTGCTGCCGGTTCTCTCCGCTCCTCCGCCGATGCCTGCGCCGCCTTCGCCGCCCTCAGCGGTGAGGGAGCCGTCCTTGCCCTTGTCGTCCTTGATGGTCAACGTGCCTTTCGACTCTTGTTTGTTCTTCTCAAGGCCCGCATTATTGCTGCCGCTTTTCAGCTTGTTGTCGCCGTCCAGCTCGATGGTGGCATCGCCGCCGCCCTGCACGGTGACGGCGGCATTGCTCTCCCGGGTAGAGCCGTCACCGCTGCCATCCACCTCGGTCTTGCCGCTGACGTCGATCTTCAGGTCGTCGAAGGTGACGTCCACGTCGCCCTTGGAGGTGTCGATGGTGACGGTGTTCTTATCCGACTCGCCGGTAATGACGGTGTCGGTGTCCTTCACATCCTCCTTCTCCCCCTGTGAGACCCAGTTCGTCCCTTCGGTGTCGCCCGCTTTCACGGTGATGTCGCCGTCGGCGATGTTCCACGGGGCCGCATAGGCCGGGATGCCGGAACTCACCACGATGCCCGCGATGACGGCGGCGGCCACGCCCCGCCGGAGTGCGCTTTTCAGTCTCATAGTCTGTCCTCCTTTGGTCTGTTCGTCTTTTGAAGAATCAGCCTTTTCTGACACAAGCTTACCAAAAAATTCAGAGAATGTAAATAAAATCTGCGCGAATCGTGGTGTTTTCGGCGTGAGTGGCGCAAAAAAGCCCTCCCGAGCGGGGAGGGCCATAGCCTGTCTTATTCAGAGTAGTGCGCCAAAAACTGCTTGGTGCGCTCCTCCCGGGGGTGGTCGATGAGCTGGCGGGCCGGGCCTTCCTCCACCACGACGCCGCCGTCCATGAACAGGATGCGGTCGGCCACGTCCCGGGCAAAGTGCATCTCATGGGTGACGATGATCATGGTGGTCTTTCGGTCGGCGAGGTCCCGCAGGACACGGAGGACTTCGCCGGTCAGCTCCGGGTCAAGGGCGCTGGTGGGCTCATCGAAGCAGAGGATGTCCGGGTGGAGCGCCAGTGCGCGGGCGATGGCCACCCGCTGCTGCTGACCGCCGGAGAGCTGGTGGGGGTAGTAGCCTGCCCGCTCCGACAGGCCCATCTGGGCCAGCAGGTCACGGGCCTGTGCTTCCAGCTGGGCGTGGATGGCCTTTTTGTTGGCCTTGTAATCGGGCTGCTCCTTTGCCAGAAGCTCCCCCGCCAGCATCACGTTTTCCAGCGCGGTGTACTGGGGGAAGAGGTTGAAGTTCTGGAACACGAGGCCGAAGTGGAGGCGCTTTTTCCGCACCTCGCTCTCCCGCTGGGTGGCAGGGTCGGCGGCGTCCCACATGGTCTCGCCGTTCACCCGGATGACACCGGTGTCGGGACGCTCAAGGAAATTCAGGCAGCGCAGCAGCGTCGTCTTGCCCGAGCCGGACGAGCCGATGATCGCCAGCGCCTCGCCCTGTTCCAGTGTGAGCGAGATGTCCTTGAGAACTTTCGTCTCGCCAAAGTTTTTCCCGATGCCGGAGGCTTCGAGTAATGCCATAGTTCATATCCTCCTTAGCAGCGGAAATAGTCCATCTTTTTCTCGGCCCAGTCCAGCAGCAGGGTGAGTGCGCCGACAAAGACGAGGAAGAAGATCGCGGTGGAGAACAGCGGCCAGATGAGGCCCTTGGCGCTGTACTCCTTTGCCATCATGATGATTTCCTTGTTGGCGATGACGTTCGCCAGCGAGGTATCCTTCACCAGCGTGATGACCTCGTTGCCCATCGGGGGCAGGATGCGCTTGACGACCTGCAGGAGCGTGACCTTGAAGAAGATCTGGCTCTTGGTCATGCCCAGCACCTGACCGGCCTCGGTCTGGCCTTTCGGCACATCCTCGATGCCGCCGCGGTAGATCTCAGAGAAGTAGCAGGCGTAGTTGATGGCGAAAGCCACCACCGCCGCCACCAGACGGCCCGAAGAGCCGGAGGGCCAGGGGTTGGTCATGCCCAGCAGGCCGGGGCCGAGGTAGATGACGATGATCTGGAGCATCAGCGGCGTACCGCGGATGACCCACACGAAGGTCTTGACGACGCCCCGCAGCGGTGCGCACCGGCTCATGGAGCCAAAGGCCACCACAAGGCCCAGCGGCAGCGAAAACAGCAAGGTCAGAAAGAACAGCTCACAGTTGAGCGCGAATGCGCCGGTCAGACGCTCCAAAATCACAGTCACAGAATCACTACACCTATCCGTTTATAATGTAAGTTACTCAGCCAGAGTCAGGCCGTACTTGTCGGCCAGAGCCTGCATGGTGCCGTCAGCCTTCAGCTCGTCGAATGCATTGTCCACAGCCTCGGCCACGTCGCTGCCCTTGCGGAAGGCCACGCCGTACTCCTCGACGTTCAGCTCATCCACCATCTTGAGGTTTGCGTAATCGGTACCCTCGCCGATCATGGCAGAAGCCAGAGTCAGGTCGAGGACGGCGGCGTCAGCAGTGCCGGCGGCGACTTCCATCAGGCAGTCGGTCTGAACAGCCTTGGAGATGAAATCAGCCTGAGACAGGTCGGCGTTCTCAGTGATGGTGGTCTCACCGGCAGAGCCAGCCTCGGCCACCACGGTCTTGCCGATGAGGTCGGCGGTGGAGGTATAATCGGTGCCGTCCTTCACCACCACGACCTGGGCGTTCTTGACATAGGGCTTGGTGCAGGCCATGTTCTCCTCGCGGTCATCGGTCAGGGTCAGGCCGTTCCAGATGCAGTCGATGCTCTTTGCGGCCAGCTCGGTCTCCTTGGTGTCCCAGTTGATCTCCACGAACTCCGGCTCGACACCCAGCTTCCCGCAGACAGCGGTGGCCAGCTCGGTGTCGAAACCGGTGAAGCTGCCGTCGGCGTCGGTGTAGTTCATCGGCTCATACACGGTGTAACCAATGACCATCTTGCCGTTGGACTGGATGTAAGCCAGGTCGCTGTTAGCGGCCGCGGAGCTTGCCGGGGCGGCAGAGGCGGCGGCAGAAGAAGCAGCCGTGGAAGTGGATGCAGAACCGCCGCAGGCGGCAAGGCTCAGTGCCATCGCACCGGCCAGAAAAGCAGATACCAGACGTTTCATATACAAATTCCTCCTTTAGAAGCAGTGCTTCAGAAGCAGCGCTTCGTTTTACCGCTTTACCATGCTAAATTGTTAAACTGTGACTATAGAATAGCGCGTTTTGCCCCGTTTGGCAAGAGGAAAACCGATTTTTTCGCGTTTTGACGGTTTCCGCCTGTATTCAAGGGAGGGACATAGGAAAATTGAACAAAGCCGTGCCTTTCCGGCACGGCTGCGGCTCACGGGCAGGCTGTCCTTCGTACAACCTCTCAGGCGCTTCGCGCCAGCTCCCCTAGTAGGGGAGCCTCTGGCGAAGAGGCAAGGCTTTACGGTATGCCAAGGCCTCTCCTACAAGGAGAGGTGGCATTGCGAAGCAATGACGGAGAGGTTGTATGAAGGACAGGGCGCTCCGCAAGGCGCAAAAATCCCCCTCGGGGAGTCTCTCCGAGGGGGATGCTGTCCGTTTTTCTTATCTTCCCGCCGCAGGAGCGTCAGCTTCTCCCCGGGATGTCGCCTACCATGATGACGAAGAGCCTGGGTTTGTTGTAATCATCCGTCCAGCTTCCGAAGCCGACCCGGTAGCTGGATGCGAGGAAGCTGATAGTGGCCCAATTATTCTCATTCGGTTCCGGCAGTACCAGTCTGTAGTCGTTACAGAGGTCGATGGCCTGCTTGACGGGGTCGTCCGAGCCTCTGTCCACTCCAGTATAGAAGATGACCTGTTTGTTGGCGGTGCCGGGGGCGATGCCGATGGTATCCAAGAGAGCTTTGCGAGGCTCAGAACCGGAAGAGTGGTAATTGCCCCGCTTCAATTTGTTAATGAGAAGAGTTCCCTCCCCAGAGCTCACCTGTGTGTACCTCTCCGCCGCCTCACTCAGCTGCGGGTCGGCCTCGCAGGTGATGTTCTTACCATACCGCGTATTTATGATGTCTGCCAGAGCCTCGGCCCGGAGGGTGTCCTCCGGCTTATCGCCCGGCTTATCGCCGCAGCCGGTGAGCAGGGCCAGCGTCATCACGCCAGCAAGGGCAAGGGCAAACAGCTTTTTCAATTTCATCATCGTTTCCTCCTGTGTCAAGTCTGCGGGGTATTGACGGTGGCGTATGTTTCCAGTGCGAGGTAATAGCGGCGGCCGTCACTCTTTTTGTCCGTCATTGTAAAGGCCATGGCGTGCAGAGCGGTGCCTGACGGATCATACCTGCCAAACTGTATTCTCATGTAGCTCTTCATACTCTCCGCCTGCGCCAGCGCACTCTGACCCGGCTTCACTTCTCCGACCCAAGGCGTAACACTGCCTGTCGCCAGATAGTCTCCCAATTCCTTTTTAATGATGTCCTGTGCATCCCCGGTCAGCCCATTCCCTCCACCAGCCAGCCAGCTCGGCTGGAACTTCTGTGAGATGGCCTCGAGCTTTTTGTCCAGCGTCTCGTCCTTCTGATAGTTCGTATATCGTCCATTCCTGTACCGGAAATACTCTTCCACCTGCTTGGCTTTGGAGCGGCTGTCCGAGCATCCGGTAAGCAGGGCCAGCGTCATCACGCCTGCGAGGGCAAGGGCAAGGAGTCGTTTTGCAGTTTTCATCGTCTCTACCTCCAATCGTGGGGTGTGTCTCGGTGATTTTATTATACCATCCCCCCCCCCCCCCCCCCCGCAAGTGCGATTCACGCAGGTTTCAGGCCCTTTCGCGCAGGTTTGGGGGTGAAAAGGCTCTCAGAGGCTCACGGTCAGGCTCTCCTTCGTACAACCTCTCAGGCTCGTCGCAAGCTCCTCCCTGTTTCCGCCGCTGGCGGCGGTCGTCGCCGTTGCCCCTTGTAGGGGAGCCTCTGGCGAAGAGGTGAAGCTTTACGGTATGCCAAGGCCTCTCCTACAAGGAGAGGTGGCATTGCGCAGCAATGACGGAGAGGTTGGACAAAGGTGAGGCTACCCATGAGCGAAAGGCGCAAAAAAACCGCCACCTCACGGTGACGGTCAGACTTTCCGTTCAATTTATAATGACGCATTCTCAAACGCATCCCCTGCGGCCTTTTGCAAAGCGTCGATGGAGATGGTGCAGAGGGCCGCGAGGTCGGCGTCCGAGCCGTCGGCTGGGATGTCCGCCACCTCTTTCTCGGTCTTGCCCTTGAGGTAGCTGCAATAGCCCTCGCTGTGCTCGTACCACTCCTTGCCGAGGCTGGATGCGTTCCGCATCCCGTAGCTGTCGCCCAGCTCAAGCTTGGAGCGGACGGTGTCCGGGGCGGTGACGCCGCCGTCTGCCGCGATGGTCAGCGCAGGCTCTGCCATGTCGCCGATGGCGCTGGTCACACGGCCATCGGCATCCAGCGTCAGGGCCACGACGGTAAGGTCAACTTCTGCGTTCACATCCTTGTCGTCGGTGGCGGTGATGTCCGAAGAGGCATTCTCCGCCTCCACGCCGAGGCTCACCCGGTCGCCCTTCGCCGCGCCGAGGGCGGCCGCATTCGCGCAGGCTTTCGCCACGGCGTCGCGGTACCGATCCACCCGGATGGTGCAGCCGGACAGCAGGTCGGCGTCCGTGGCCTTGCCGTCCTTATCCGTTTCCAGCATAGATGCCTGTTCCGGCGTCATGCCGGTGAGGTAGTCGGCGAAGTCATCGGCCTGCTCGGCCCAGCCCTTTTTCAGCGAAGATGCCGCTGCCAGCGGGTAGTCGTCCCCTTTCTGGCGCTTGGTGCGGTAGTCGGTGGGCATGGTGACGACGCCTTTGCCGTCGGCGGTAATTTCCACTTCCAGCTCATCCAGCATCACGTCGGCCAGCTTGCCGTCTCCGTCCAGCAGGACGGCGGCAGCGATGGTATGGATGGTGCCGGTGCGGGCCTCATCGGAGGCCTCGGTCAGGATGCCGAGGCCGGTCTTCCAGCCGCCGGTCTGGGTGGTGCTGGCGCTGCCGGACGAGCCGGACATGGCGTTCGAACTGCTCATGCTGCCGGAATCGCTGCTGCCTTTGCGGCAGCCGGACAGCAGCAGTGCCGCCGCCACGGCACAGCTCAGAAGAGCTTTTTGTCTCTGTGTCATAAGCGTTACGCTCCCTTTCATCTCTTTGGGAGTAGTATAGCCCGACAGGAGTCTATTTATTTATGTATCTTTTTGTTGGAAACTGTGTTATACTTGTCCTGCGGCCTACCCCGCCCAGTTTTATGGGAAGGGAGGTGAAGGTAATGGCACCTATTCTCACGATTTTGGAATCTGTTGTGGCAAATGTGATCTCGCATTATATTTGTAAGTGGCTTAACAGATTCGACAAGGACCGCAAGCCCGACTAAACGGAAAGCCCCCGGGGAGCTGCAACTCCTTGGGGGCTTTTCTTTTGGTGAAGCCAATGGAACTTCTCACGATTCCATTTCTAGTATATGCGATTCCCTGCAAAAGTCAAGCACCACGCAGAAAATTTACAACTGTGCTCTGAGACCGACGTGTTATCTGGCAAAGTTCCAAAATACCAGCGTGTCATCGTCACAAATCAAACTTTGCCACGTTGGCAAACTTAAGGCTTGCTGGCAAAGTAGGTAGTTTGCCAATCAAGAGAACTTTGCCAGGTTGGCAAATAATCAATATTGAACGATATATCATTTGATTTATAGAACTTCGCCACTTATTCCACCGCAGTATCGCTCACATCAGCGGGCTCAGCAGGCGGAGCACACTGTCCAGCAGCGTCCCGGCCAGCGAGGTGCGGCAGTCGGCCAGCTGCACTTCCCGGCACTCCGGCAGGGTGCGGAGCACATCGTCCCGCAGAGCAATGACCTGACTGTTATAGAGCAGCAGCGCCCCGCACTCAAAATGGAGGAAAAGGCTGCGGTAATCCATGTTGATGCTGCCCACCACGGCGGCGCGGTCGTCGCTGACGTAGCACTTGGCGTGGAGAAAGCCGGGCGTGAACTCGTAGATGCGCACCCCCGCCCGGAGCAGCGGCACATAATAGGAGCGGGTCAGCCGGAAGACGAGCTTCTTGTCCGGGATGCCCGGCACCACCAGCCGGACGTCCACGCCCCGCTTTGCCGCCGCTTTCAGCGCTTCCAGCATGGTCTCGCCCACCGCGAAGTAGGGCGTATAGATATAGACGTACCGCTGGGCCTGATTGATGATATTCAGGTAGACTGTCTCGGCCAGAGCCTCTTCGTCCAGCGGGCTGTCCCCGTAGGGCTGTATCACTCCGTCCGACTGGGCAGACAGGGACACAGCCTGAGGCATAAAGGGCATATAGTCCTCCTCGCTGGGGCGGAAGGCGTTCCAGTGGTCGAGGAACATCACCGTGAAGTTCCAGACCGCCGCGCCCTCGGTGCGGAGGGCTGCGTCCTTCCAGTAGCCGAACCGCTCTTCTTCATTGATATACTCGTCGGCCAGGTTGATGCCGCCCGTATAGGCTGTATTTCCGTCCACGACCACGATCTTCCGGTGGTCGCGGTGATTCATGACCAGCGACACCAGCGGCACCACCGGGTTGAACGGGATGCAGCGGATATGCGCCCGCTCCATCTTCACCACGAAATCGGACGGCAGACCCAGCAGACTGCCGAAATCGTCGTAGATGAGCCGGACATCCACCCCCTGCGCCGCCTTGCGGACGAGGATGTCCTCTACCCCTTTCCACATCTTGCCGGTGCGGACGATAAAGAACTCGAGGAAGATGAACCGCTCTGCCTTTTCGAGGTCGGCCAGCAGGTCAGGGTACATGGCCTCACCGCAGGGGTAATATTTTGCGGTGGAGTTTTTCCATGCGGGGTACGGCCCGTACTCCGAAACATACCGGCTCAGTCCCCTGCTGGCGGGGTCGAGGGCGTCGGTCTGGCCCGGCTGCTGGGCGAGGTCGGCGGTGTGCCGGCGCTCCACCGCCTGCATCCGCTGGCGCATCCGCTTGGCGGGGGCCTTGTTGCCGAAGGCCAGATAGAGCGCACCGCCCAGCAGCGGCATCATGCCGATGAGGACGAGCCAGATGATCTTATAGTCGCTGTTCTCGTCCTTCCGCACGAGGTAGAGGGTGATGAAGAGGCTGAGGACGTTCAGCCCCGCATTCACCCACACCTTTCCGGCGGTGAGGGAGAAGAAGGCCCAGAGCAGCCAGCCGATCTGCAGCAAAACAAGGGCCACTGTGACCGTGGCCCTGTTGATGACACGATTGAAGAACCGTACGACCGGCAGCCGAAAGAACATCTGCGCCTCCCCCGCTGCCCTGCAGCAGCATTTTTATGGGAATAGTATAGCGCAGAGATGCGGAGATTTCAAGCTCAGGCGTCCGCGTCCTCGAAGCCCACCATGAGGCCGCCCAGCTCGGCGTAGTAGCTGCACAAGCCGCCGCACTCGGTCACCCGCACCTGTGCGCCCTCGAAGACAGCTTTCACCATGTGCATCAGGCGCTCGGCGGCGGCGGGGTTGCCGCAGTGGGCAATGATGACCTTGCCGTTCGTGTAGCCGTGGCCTTTGAGCTCCAGCACGAGGCGCTCGAGCGCGCCGTGCTCGCCGCGGGTCTTGCAGAGGACGTCCAGTTCGCCCACATCGCTGGCCTTGCCGATGACCCGGATGTTGAGCATCCGCGCCACAGCGGCCACAGCGGGCTTCACCCGGCCATTCCGGGCCAGATTCGCCAGCGATTCCAGCGAGAAGAGCAGATGGGTGTGGTGACGGTAGCGCAGCATCTCCTCACAGACATCGTCAAACTCCCTGCCCTCTTGGATGAGCGCGCGGATATGCTCTGCCAGCAGCACCAGCTCCGGGCCGGCAGACAGGCTGTCCAGCACAAAGACCTGAGCACCCGGGTGCTCTGCCTGATACTCTTCTGCGGCCAGCTGGGCGGCGTTGCAGCTGCCCGACAGGGTGCCGGTGATGGTGATGGCATAAATTTCATCTGCGCCCTCATAAGCCTCCAGCCAGTCGCCGATGTTGGGGCAGGAGGTGCTGGTCTTGCCCTTATAGGTGCGCAGGGTAGTCGCCATCTCCACGGCGTCCAGCGTGCCGTCGTCGAGGTATTCCCTCTCGTCGGTCACGATCTTCAGAGGCACAGCGGCAAAATCAATGCCGTCCATCTGATACAGGCTGGCAGAAGAGTCCACAACGATTCGTTTCATCTCATCTATCTCCATTCCGGCGGGTGTCCGCCGCATTTTTTACGTTCTGCGAGTCCACTATATCAGTTTTTCAAAAACCTGTCAAGTGATTTGTAAAATTGTTAACGTCGTTTTAATAAACGGTTGACCCCGACTCAAAAATGCGATATACTACCACCATGAATCAGGAAATGAAACGCCGTGTCACGGCCTGCGCCGCCGGGTTTTCCCTGCCGCGCTACCGGGAGCTGCCCTCCGTGGGGCTGTATCTCGACCAGACCGTGCAGCTCGTCAACAGCTGCTTCCGGGGCTTCCCCGGGGTGGAGCTCACCCCCTCCATGGTGAGCAACTACGTCAAGAAAGGAGTCATCTCCCACCCCGTCAAAAAGAAGTATTCCCGCGAACAGCTGGCTTCTCTCATCTATATCGTATTGTCCAAAAATGTTCTCTCGCTGGAAAACATCGACACCCTGTTCCAGATGCAGCGGGCTCACTGCACCGCCGCCGAAGCCTACGACTACTTCTGCGACGAGGTGGAGAACTGCCTGCCCTTCATCTTCGGGGCCAGCCGCACCATCCGTGACCTCGACCCGGATGCCGCCGACGAAAAGCGTCTGCTGCGCGGCACCATCGTCGCCGCCGTGAACAAGATGTACCTCGACTGCTGCTTCGTCGCCATGCGGCAGGAGGAAGCGCTCTGGCCGGGGATCCTCGGCGACTTACAATAAGATAGGTACAAAAAGCCCCCGGCACCATGCGGAAGTGCCGGGGGCCTTTTCGTACAAAGCGGGGAGATGCGGAAGCTCTCCGCCTTGGGAGGTTGGTTATTTAGTGGAGCAGCTCGTTGTGTGCAAAGCCGCCCACCGTCAGCTCTGCGCTCTCACCGGAGTGGGTGAGGGTAAAGAGGGTGTCGTCCACGCCCAGAGACAGCATCCTGTCGATGTCGAGGGCGGTCTCACGGAGCTGGGTGCGGAACACGAGGGTGTTCACGCCCTGCGCCTTCAGCTCCTTCAGGTTGCCCAGGCAGCCGGAAAGCACGGCAGTCTCAGCAGGCACTGCGATGATGTACCGGCCATCGGCAATAGAGGTCTCGTAGGCCCCTGCCCCGGTAACGGTGAGGGTGACAGCAGAGGAGCCGCCGTTGCTCTCGGGTGCGCCGCAGCGGGTGCAGACGCCATTCACAAAGTGGTGGCCCAGTGCATCACTGATGATCTCTTCGTAGGTCTCGCCCTCATGGTCCTTGGTGGTGCAGGTGTAGACCCGCTTGCCCGGAGTGGTGCAGGTGGGCTCCACCGTAGCCGTCAGCTCGTAGCTGTGGCCGTCCTGCTTGATGCCGACTAGGTCACCTGTGACGGTAATGCTGCCGTCCTCCTTCTTGACTACCTTGGCGTTCTCCACCTCTTCGATCTTGCCGCCATCGGTCTTGATCTCGACATTTCCGATAATGCCGTTTCCCTTTCCATCCCGCTCGCCCGGCATGGCGGTGACAAGGGTACCGCCCGTTTCAACACTCAGGCCAATCTTGCCACTCCTGCTAGTCTTGATGCTGCTGCCATTGGTGGCTTTGCCGTCGGCGCCCTCTGCCTTGCCGCCCAGCGCAGTTGTCGTGCCTCCCTTCACAGTAACTTGGTTACTATTACCATCATAGAAACTCGCATTGCCGCCGGTGGCCTTGCCCGAGCCCGACTTGGCATTGCCACCGATGAGCGTAGTCTCACCAGAGGACACGATACCGCCACCCATTCCATTGAGAGCATCGCCTCCGGTAGCAACGCCGCTTTTCGACTCTGCATTGCCGCCGATCGCCGTCAGCTTACCGCCCTTCTGGACCTCATAGCCGCAGCCAACGCCTGTCCCCAAGAAGCGGAGAGCAGCACCACCCCAGGCACTTCTCTTCACAGTCTTATCATCGCCGCCAATCGCAATGACCTCGCTGCCCTCTCCAACAACGAGCTTTCCCTCCTTGTAGACGCTAATGCCTGTGCCGCCACCTGTACTTGTATCCTCTCCAGGGTGCAGCTGGCCGCCGCCCTTTGCAGTGAGCTTCGAATTTTTGATGTTAACTTCATCGTTGGCAGATATGCCTGTGCCGCCGCCGAAACCGCCGGTGGCCGTAACCGTTGCATTCACCAGATCCAGCTTTCCACTAGTAGCACATATGCCAAAGGTTCCGCCCTGAGTGCCCGAGCCGCCGGTGGCAGACAGAGAGGAGCCCTCCTTGCCCTGGATCGTCAGCTTGCCTTTACCAGATGTTATTCCTCTCGTCCCAATATCGCCGCTGTTGCCGCCGGTCAGCTCATTCTTGCCCTCCAGCTCCAGCGTCACATCGCCGGTACCCTCGATCTTCACAGCATCTTTGCCCGTATCCCCTGCATCCACCTTCAGGTTACTAAAGATGACCTTCAGAGGAGTAGTAAAATTATTGATGATCTTTACCACATTTCTGGCAGCGTCCTGAGCCTTTTCGGTGATGGAGGCGGGGGCGTTGGTGTCCTCGTAGGTCTTCTCCTCAGCGGCCTTTTTCTCCCCGGTCTCCTGCTCCGCAGCAGGCTTTACGGCGGGCTTGGCGGCCTCCTTCTGGGCCTCGGCGTCATACTGGCCGTACTCGATCACCTGATCGGAGGTCTTTTCGGTCTGCTCCGGCTCCTGAGAGTCGGCGGGCTTCTCCTGAGTCTCCTTCTCCTGGGCCTGCTTCTCCTCGTCCTCCGGGGCCAGCAGCTCCAGAGAGCCGGGCTCCTGGGCCTGCTCCTCGGTCTCGCCGGACTTTTCAACCTCGGAGGTGTTTTCGCCGGACTTTTCGGCCTCGGAAGTGTTCTCTTCCTCTGCGTTCAGGCTTTCGGTGGGCTTGGTATTGTCGCCGGTGTTGTCGCCGGTGATGATGATGCCCTCTACGCCGGTACCATCATCCTTGATGCCTTTTCCGGTCGTTTCCTTGGTGCCGTCCTTCTTGATGGTGACACTGTCGTCGCCGACCTTGATGGTCTTCTCGCCTTTCTCATTCACCGAGACTTCCACACTGCCCTGACTCACATCACAGATGTAAGCAGCCGAGGCCGGGGCAGCAACTGCCGACACCGCCATGCTGAGCGCCAGCACGGCAGCTGCCGTCCGCTTCATATTTTTCCGTAACCGCATAATTTTTACCTCCTGTTTCGTGGTTTTTCCTTCTTTTATTTTACCCCCCCCCCCTATAGGTTTTTCAATGGCTTTTGTCAACAATCTTTCGGACGAATATTTGTCATTTCTCACAAAAAGGCCGCTGGGCCAAACCTTCCGTGCAGCGGCGTGAGCGATTTGTCCATGGGCCGTTTTTTTCCGGGCAAAAAAACACCCGCCTCTCTCCCCCATCGGGCAGAAAAGCGGGTGCTGATTTTTTCAGGGTCGTGCTCCGGCTCAGGTATCCTGCAGTTCACCACGGCTTGCGGCCTTGAGGTAAGCGAAGATGAAGCCGTCGAGGTCGCCGTCCATGACAGCGTCCACGTTGCCGGTCTCGTAGTTGGTGCGGTGGTCCTTGACCATGGTGTAGGGCATAAAGACGTAGGAGCGGATCTGGTGGCCCCAGGCGATCTCGTTCTGGACGCCCTTGATGTCGTCGATCTTATCCATGTGCTGCTGCTTGGCGATCTGGTACAGCTTTGCCTTCAGCATTTCCATCGCGTAGTCGCGGTTCTGGAACTGGCTGCGCTGGGTCTGGCAGCTGACCACGATGCCGGTGGGCTTATGGATGAGTCGGACAGCGGAAGAAGTCTTGTTGATGTGCTGGCCGCCGGCACCGGAGGAGCGGTAGACCTGCATCTCGATGTCCTCGGGGCGGATGTCCACCTGGATGGTGTTGTCCAGCTCGGGCATGACTTCCAGAGAGGCAAAGCTGGTCTGACGGCGGGCGTTGGCGTCAAAGGGAGAGACGCGCACCAGACGGTGGACGCCGTTCTCGCTCTTGAGCAGGCCGTAGGCGTTGGCACCCTTGACCATCATGGAAGCGCTCTTCATGCCGGCCTCGTCGCCGTCCTGATAGTCCAGCACCTCGACGGTCATGCCGTGAGCCTGCGCCCACTTGTTGTACATCCGGTAGAGCATCTCGGCCCAGTCCTGTGCCTCGGTGCCGCCGGTGCCTGCGTGGAAGGTCAGGATGGCGTTGCTGTGGTCGTACTCACCGTTCAGCATGGTCATCAGCTGCAGCTCGTCCACAGCCTTGCCCACGGCGTTGACAGCCTCTTCGGCCTCCGGCACCATCTCGGGGTCGTACTCCTCGTCCAGCATGACCAGCATGGTCTCTGCGTCATCGTACAGGCCCTGCAGCTTCTCGAAGCGGGTCAGCTTGCCCTTCAGGTCGCCCACCTCGTCGAAGACCTTCTTGCTCAGCTCAGCGTCGTCGTAGAAGCCGGGGCGGGACATGGTGTGCTCCAGCTCCTGCACGCGCTTGCGGGAAGCGTCGATGGCCAGCGCCTCCTCCAAGTCCTTTACAGCGGTGTGGTATTCAGCCAGCTGTACTTTCAGTTCATCAGTGGTGATCATCGTTTTATTCCTCTCGTCTCAAAAAACAGGAGCAGCCTCTTCATCATCAGCCACGCACAGGGGCAGGCCCGTCTTAGTACAACCTCTCAGTCTCGCTGACGCTCGACAGCTCCCCTAGTAGGGGAGCCTCTGGCGAAACCGTTCACTTTGCGGGGACTGCCAAAGCCTCCCCTACCAGGGGAGGTGGCACGCCGTAGGCGTGACGGAGAGGTTGTACGAAGGAAAGCCTGCCCGAGGACTCGGCCAATGACGGAGAGATTTACTCCCAAAAGATACAGTTTATACACAGATACTTCATTAGTATACCCAGAATCCATGATAAAGTAAAGAGGAAAAAATACCATTGTGCTGGAAATTTGAAGATTTCCGCCTTTTCTTTTCCGCATTTTAAGTGTATAATACTGATAAACTACCCTATTCATTGGAGGATGTTATGCCAAAATACTATGGCTGTCCGTGCGAGGGCTGCGGCAAGCCCCTCACACTTCAGGATGACATCGTGGTCTGCCCCGACTGCGGCGCGCCTTATCACCGCGTCTGCTACGAGAAGCTGGGCCAGTGCATCCACCGCCCTGCCCACGCCGCCGGCTACGAGTGGAAGTTCCCCTACGAGGAGAGCCAGCTCCGCACCTGTCCGTCCTGCGGCGAGCGCACCCTGCGGGATGAGGAAACATGCCGCTGCTGCGGTGCTGTGCTGCCCCCCGAGGGGCAGGAGCCTCCTTCTTCCCGCGACAGCGATGAAGAGACTTTCGACTACTCCCAGATGTACCGTCAGTTCGGCACTTCCGCCGACCCGGAGAAGGAGTTTTTTGAGGACGCCTTCGGCAAAGAGGCCAAGATGGACGGCATCGCCCGTCAGGACTGGCTGGACTATATCGGCCCCGCCGCCCCCGCTTACCTCGCCGCTTACAGCCGGATGCAGCTCCAGAAGAGCAAGGTATCCATGAGCTTTTCGGCTCTGCTGTTCGGCCCCTTCTACTTCTTCTACCGCAAGGCGTGGAAGCCGGCCTTCGGCTTTCTGGCCGCTGAACTTCTGCTGGCAGCGCCCACCTTTATCGAGATGCTGCAGCTCTCCGGCAGCGCCCTCGCCCCCGCCATGAGCGCTTCCGCTCTGACGGTATTTGCCCGGGTCTGCTCTGTCCTCAGCTTCGTGCTGATGCTGGTGCGCGGTATGTACGGCAAGTGGCTCTACCGCAAAAGCGCCGCCGACCACATCCGCCGCATCCAGTCCGAGTTCCCCGACGCCCAGCAGCGTCAGGCCGTGCTCCGCGCCCAGGGAGGCGTCAGCCTTGGGGCCGTGCTGCTGTGTATGCTGCTGATGATGGTGGGGGGCAGCGCCTTTACCCTGCTGCTGGGCCCCGATCTGCAGGCTCTGCTTACTGCTCTTGCCGGCTGAGGCACCCTCAGCCGAGACTATAAACCAAAGGAGTCTGAATCATGAAAAAGATCACCAAGGCGGTCATTCCCGCCGCTGGTCTTGGCACCCGCGTGCTGCCCGCCACCAAGGCGATGCCCAAAGGAATGCTCCCCCTCGTGGACAAACCCGCCATCCAGTATCTGGTGGAGGAGGCTGTCCGCTCCGGCATCACCGACATCCTTATCATCGTGAGCCGCAATCAGGACATCATCCAGGACCACTTTGACCGCAGCCCTGAGCTGGAAGCAAAGCTTGCCGCTCCCGGCAAGGAGAAGATGCTGGAAGAGTGCCTCGGCATCTCTGATCTGGCCAACATCTTCTTTGTCCGCCAGCAGCAGACCCTCGGCCTCGGCCACGCTGTCAGCATGGCCAAGCCCTTCACCGGCGACGACCCCTTCGTGGTCATCTACGGTGACGATGTCATCTGGGGCGAGGACCCGGTCTGCGCCCAGCTCATCCGTGCCTACGAGGAGTTCGGCCGTCCGGTTGCCGGCGTGTCCGCCGTGCCTTGGGCCGATGTGAGCCGTTATTGCAGCCTCAAGACCACCCCCATCCATGACAATTACTTCTTTGTGGACGATATGATCGAGAAGCCCAAGAAGGGTCAGGAGTTCAGCAACTACTCCATTCTGGGCCGTGTGCTGCTGACCCCGGAGATCTACGACATCCTCGCCAGGACCAAGCCCGGTGCCGGCGGCGAGATCCAGCTGACCGACGCCATGGCCGAGTATGCCCGCAACTACGGCGGCATGACGGCTGTGGAGTTCACCGGCAAGCACTACGACATGGGCAACAAGCTCAAGGTCGCTGAGGCACAGGTGGAGCTGGCCCTGCAGCACCCCGAGATCGGCGAGGCGTTCCGCGCCTACCTGAAAGAGTTCTGCAAGACGCTGTGACTTATCAAGCGAAAAGAGCTTCGGGAGATCCCGAAGCTCTTTTCTATGCCTCTGAATGACGACCAAAAAGCGCCCTCACCTTGTCATCGGTGAGGGCGCTTTGCTGATCGCTGATTATTTTGATTGGGTTGATTATCTCAGATTAGTCGCTGACGTAGGGCATCAGAGCAACGTGACGAGCACGCTTGATAGCCACAGTCAGTGCGCGCTGATGGAAAGCGCAGGTGCCGGTAACACGGCGGGGAATGATCTTTGCACGCTCAGAGACGTACTTACGCAGACGGGGAACGTCCTTGTAATCGATGGTGTCGATGCGATCGACACAGAAGCTGCAAACCTTCTTGCGGCCGCGACGCATGGGGCGTGCGGGACGAGAGCCTTCGGTTCTTTCAAAAGCCATTGCTTATTACCTCCTGTTGGATTTTTACGGTTAAAACACCGGTTCGGGAATCAGAACGGCAGGTCGTCGCTGTCGTCGATGACGGCGAAGTCATCTGCATTGCCGGCGGAATAGCTGGGAGCTGCCTCCACAGCAGCCGGACGGGCAGGGGCTGCGTTCTGGTAGGACGGAGCAGCATTCTGATAGCTGCCGCCGCCCTGATTGCTGCCATTCGATTTGGAGCCAGCAAAGTTGATGTTGTTTGCCACGACCTCCACAGCGGTGCGGTTGTTTCCGTTCTTGTCCTGATACTGGCGGGTCTGGAGACTGCCTTCGATGGCGATCAGACTGCCCTTCTGGAAATACTTGGAGACAAACTCTGCCTGCTGGCGCCATGCGACGATGTCGATGAAATCGGCCTGACGCTGCTCGCCCTGACGGGCAAAGTTGCGGTCACACGCAATGCGGAAGCTGCACACATTGGTGCCGCTCTGGGTGGTGCGAAGCTCGGGATCCGCCACGAGACGGCCCATGATCGCTACAACATTCAACATAATACGGACTCCTTTTTCGTCACGAAAAGATTACTCCTCGTGGGCAACGATCAGGCTGCGCATAACGCCCTCAGTGATCTTGTACACACGGTCGAGCTCAGCGGGGAAGCTGGGGTCAGCAGTGAAGTTGATCACGGTGTAGACGCCTTCCTCCTCATCGTTGATGGGGTAGGCCAGACGGCGCTTGCCCCACTCATCGATGGAATCGATGGTACCGTTAGCCTCGATCAGGGACTTGAACTTACCGATGAGAGCGGAAGAAGCCTCCTCGTCGAGAGCAGCGCTGGTAATCAGCATGGTTTCGTACTTTGCCATTTTGTAGCACCTCCTTTTGGACTTAAGGGCCTCAAGAATATGAGGCCAAGGGTACACAGCCAGCGCGGCGTCGCGCGGACTGTGCGGCGTGTCTGTTCAGACAGCAACTTATTATAGCAAGCCCCGCAAAAATTGTCAAGCCCTCCCGCAGGATTTTTTTCGTATTTTTGAGCGCATGACAGCAAAGTTCCCCTCATCATTCTTTTTATGTTTTTCCGGTATATCCGTCATATCTCTTTTATATGGCATCCTTAGCCATTTCCAAGCTGATTTTCCTTTGCATTCCAGCGAAAAGAGGACTATAATAAAGGATGTTCTTCTCCCCTTCTGTCTTTGTGCGCGGCGCATGGCAGGGCTTACAGGGGAGCGAAACGACTGCTAACGTCAAAGGAAGGATCATTTATGTATTCCATTTTTCGGAATCTCGCCCTCATCCTCATCAGCGCCAAGTTCTTCGCGCTGCTCGCCCGCAAATGCCGGGCGCCGCAGGTGGTGGGTGAGATCATCGCGGGCCTCGTCATCGGGCCCTGTCTGCTGAACCTCGTCCAGCCCAGCGACTCCATCGCCATCTTCGCCGAGATCGGCGTCGTGCTGCTGATGTTCACCACCGGCCTCGGCACCAACCTGCAGGAGCTGATGCGGGCCGGCCCCATCGCCACCCTCATCGCCTGCGTGGGCGTGGCCGTGCCTCTGGCGGGCGGCACCCTGCTCTACAGCCTGTTCTATGGCTTCTCGGCGCTGGGCAGCCCGGAGTTTTATCGGGCGCTCTTCATCGGCACCATCATGACGGCCACCAGCGTCTCCATCACCGTGGCCACCCTGCAGGAGCTGGGCAAGCTCAAGAGCTTCCTCGGCACCACCATCGTCAGCGCAGCCGTCATTGATGACGTCATCGGCATCGTGGTGCTCACCTGCGTGCTTGGTGCCAGCGGCGGCACAGACACCAGCCTTGTCGATGTGCTGATGGACACCGTCCTCTTCTTCATCGCAGCCATCGTCATCGGCCTCATCATCCACAAGGCCATGCTCTGGCTGGACCATCGCAACCCCCACACCCAGCGCATCACCATCGTCAGCCTCGCGTTCTGCTTTGCCATGGCCTACATCGCGGAGCAGTACTTCGGCATCGCGGACATCACGGGCGCTTACATCGCGGGCATCGTGCTCTGCTCCCTTGAGGATGCGTCCTACATCGAGCGCCGGGTGGACATCAGCAGCTACACCCTCTTCGCCCCCGTCTTCTTCGCCAGCATCGGCCTCAAGACCGACATCAGCGGCCTGACACCCACCATCCTGCTGTTCAGCGCCTGCTTCGTGGCCGTCGCCCTGCTCACCAAGATCATCGGCTGCGGCCTCGCCGCGAAGGCCTGCCGCTTCAACTGGTCGGACTCCCTCAAGGTAGGCGTCGGCATGATGACCCGCGGCGAAGTGGCCCTCATCGTGGCCCAGAAGGGCCTCGGGGTCGGTGTAGTGGACCCTGTCTACTTCACCGCCGTCATCCTGCTCATCGTCGTGTCCTCTATCGTGACGCCGCTGGCGCTGAAGGGGCTGTTTGCGAAGGGTTAAGCCTTGAGCGAAAGCCTCTCAGCCCTCTCAGGCGCTTCGCGCCAGCTCTCCCAGAGGGAGAGCCATTGGCAGACCGGGCCACTTTCCGCTGACCGCTGGAAGCTCAATATAACGTAAAAGATAGTGCCCTGCTACAGAGATTCACAGCAGCTTGACAAGGGATATTGTTCCGAAGCTGCTGCCCTCTATAGCAGGGCACTACTGTTTACGATAAAATCAAACTTTGCTTGTCCTGCGTGGGCCTGACCGGCACGCCAGTGGCTCCCCCTTTGGGGGAGCTGGCATCGCGCAGCGATGACTGAGAGGGCTAGGACGCTGACGAGGAGCCAGTGCCTCTCCCTCTGGGAGAGCTGTTACCGAAGGTGACTGAGAGGGCTACGCGCTAAATCCCTCAAACGACCTGAATGCGGCCTGCGCCATACGGATTCTCGTAGTTCAGCAGGTAGCCCGGATAGCTTGCCAGCGGGCTGTTGGCACTGCTCAGGACAGGCACATCGTTCACAGCGTCGAAGATCATGGCGTAGGTGGACATGACGAGGTAGTCCTCAGAGACATAGTCCTTGATGAGCTCTGCGCCGTCGAACATGGCGAAGCCATCGCCCAGATTGCGCAGGGTGTAGTTCATGCCGGCCAGCGCATAGGTGCGGTTCAGGTCCAGCGGCTCGTAAGCGCCGGTCTTCTTGTTGTAGATGCGCACGTTCTGGACGCGGGGCGTGCCGGTGGCGCTGCCCATCCAGACATTCTTGTCGTCGGTGGGGACGGTGTTGGGGATGTCAGTGTGGATCTCGTAGGTCGCACCGGCAACATGCAGGAAGCCGCCGTTCTCCTTGCCCTCCGGGCCGACGAAGCGGGCGCCGAACTCCAGAGCATCCTGGATCTGCTTGCCGGTAACAGACATCAGGCAGGCCACGTTGCCGAAGGGGCTGATCTGCTTGCAGGTCTTGAAGGTCCACTTGCCGGCGGCCACATCGGTGCGGATGCCGCCGCCGTTCATCATAGCGATGTCGCAGTCCAGCTGCTCGACCTCGTTGAAGTAAGTATAGATGCCGTCGGCCACGAAGTCGCCGAGGTTGGTCTCGCCCATACGGATGCGGCGCTTGCCGGCAGCGGGGTCGTTGATGTAGAATTTGATGTCCGTGGTGGCGATCTGCTCGCCCAGCATCGTGTCCACATCGTTGATCCAGGCTTCTGCGGTAGCGGCCACAGCGGCGTCGGAGACATCGGCGGTGGAGATGAGCTCGGTGGTGATCGCGCCGTCCTCGGCGATGGTCATCTTACCGACGTTTGCCAGATAAGAGCCGGTCTGAGTCAGGGTGACAGCCTTGCCGGCTGCATCGTAGACCTGCTTGTTCTCCATGACGGTGTGAGAGTGGCCGTCGATGAAGGCGTCAAAGCCGGTGGTGTTGGCAATGACTTCCTCACTGGTCCAGGGAGAAGAGGACGGGTCAACGCCCAGATGGCCCAGACCGATGATGATGTCTGCGCCCAGGGTCTTGGCCTTGTCGATGGCCTTCTGGACGGCGTCGTACAGCTTCCTGCCGTCGTCACCGCCCAGGATGTCGTAGATGTACTTGGTCTGCTTGGCGTTCATGAAGTAAGCAGGAGTGGACTTTGTGAAGGACTCGGGGGTCGTGATGCCCACGAATGCGATCCACTTGCCGCCTGCGGGGAACAGCTTGACAGCGGGCAGGACGCGCAGGCCGGTGCGCAGGTCCACCCAGTTGCAGGAGACATAGGGGAAGTCCGCTTCCTTGATGATGGCCTTTGCGCGGGCCATGCCGTAGTCGAACTCGTGGTTGCCCAGAGTAGCGATGTCGTAACCAGCCTCGTTCATCAGCTCGATGATGGTAGCACCGTCGTCCATGGAGCCGTAGGCAGTACCCTGAATATGGTCGCCAGCGTCCACCAGCAGGACGGGCTTGCCCTCATCCACGTAGCCCTGCTTCATGGCAGCGATCGCGGCATAGGTCAGTTTGGGAGACTTGTTGTCGATGTAGGTGTGGACATCGTTGGTGTACAGGATGGTGACAGCGGCATCCTTGCCCGTCAGGAAACCGGCCGAAGCCTGAGGAACGGCAGCAGCCATGGCGGAGGCAGCGGCGGTGACACCGGCAGCCTTCAGGAAATTGCGGCGAGAAATAAAGTGTTTCACGAAAAAGAACCTCCTTTATGTTCCAGACCAGTTTTTGCGGCACAGCCTCTCTTCCGCTGTGCCGCATTCTTTGTTTTAAGCTTACCACAGAACCGCCGAAAGAGCAAGCACAAAGATGGTCATTCTGCATAATAGTTTTCTTTATGAGTACGACTTTTTATGAAATCTCGCGCAAATCAGCACAAAAGACCGGGCCGCTGCTTCCTGCCTCAGGCTTGCAGCGACCCGGTCTTCCGGTTATGGAGGGATCAAAAATGGAGTGTTATTGTCAGATCGCGTGATACTGGCGCAGGAACTTCTCGAGGTCGGTGCCTTCGATCTTCTTCAGCGCCTCCTTCAGGGCGATGCGGCCCATAAGGGGCAGCTCCATGTCCGTGAGCTTCCGGCCATCCCGCAGCTTCACCGAGGCATCCACCAGCGCCCGGACGTCATAGGTGCTGCCCCAGACCTCCGGCACACCGCGGTCGATGTTCAGCAGCCGGTACACCGCCTCCATGCCGGTGCGCATGGAGTATTCGGTGGTGAAGATGGTGTCCCGTCCGGTCTCGGCGAACTGGCCGAGGAAGGCAAAGTTCACCGCATCCTTCGGCACGATGTCGGGGCGGTCGCCCTTTGCGCGGGGCATGAAGAAGGCGTCGATATAGGGCATCATGACCGGCACGGTGTTGGCGCTGTGCTCGGCAAGCTCTGCGATGTCCTCCACCGGCACGCCCAGATGGTAGAGCCACTCCATGCAGATCTCCCGGCCCGTGCAGTCCCGCATGGGCTTTTTGACGTAATCGCCGGGCTTATCGCTGAACAGGCCGTACACCCAGACGCAGAGCTGGTCTTTGGGCTGTGCGCGGAACTGCTGCTGGCGGTTCAGGGTCCAGCTCATGAGCCACTTAGAGTCCTTCACCGTGACGATGCCGCCGGTGACGGTGCGGCCGCTGAAGGGGTCCCGCTTGCAGATCTTCTGGATATACCGGGGGATCTTCTCATCCAGCGTCGTGATGGTGGCGCTTTCCCAGTTGGTCAGCTCCGGCTGGCTGCAGAACTTTTCCGGGTGGCCGAAGGAGTCGTCCAGCGCGGCGATGCGCTTCCAGAGGTCCCAGCCGTTGCCCGGCTTGATGGTGGGGTCGAAGCCCGCGGCCTTGTTCTGTGCGCCGACGGTGCAGCTCTCCACGCAGCCGCCGTTGGTGATAAAGAGCAGGTCGTCCTCGGTCAAATCAATGGTCTCCACCGCGCCCTTATGGTCTACCGTGATGCCCGCCGCCTGCTTTTTGCCCGGCTCGAGGCTGAACTGGACGTCCACGACCTTTGTGTCGTAGTAGAACTGGACGCCGTGGTCTTTCAGGTAGGTGACCATGGGCAGGATGATGGACTCGTACTGGTTATACCGGGTGAAGCGGAGGGCCGTGAAGTCGGGCAGACCGCCGATGTGGTGGATATACCGCTTGAGGTAGAGCTTCATCTCGAGGGCGCTGTGCCAGTTCTCGAAAGCGAACATGGTGCGCCAGTAGAGCCAGAAGTTGGAGTTGAGCACCTCATCGTCAAAAAAGTCGGTGATCTTTTTGTCCTCAAGCTGCTCGTCGGGGGTGAAGAAGAGCTTCATGATCTCCATCGCGCCCTTATCCGACAGGCCGAACTTGCCGTCGGTGTGGGCGTCCTCGCCCCGGTTCACGGTAGCGCGGCAGAGGGAGTAGTTGGGGTCGGCTTTGTTCAGCCAGTAATACTCGTCCAGCACACTGGCTCCCTCCGTTTCCAGCGAGGGGATGGAGCGGAGCAGATCCCACATGACCTCGAAGTGGTTGTCCATCTCACGGCCACCCCGCATCACATAGCCGACGTCGTACTTATAGCCGTCGCAGGCACCGCCAGGCAGGGGGTCTTTTTCAAAAACGTGTACCCTCTCCCCCTTCATCTGACCGTCCCGCACCAGATAGCAGGCTGCCGTCAGGGCCGCCAGACCGCTGCCGATGATATAAGCCGATTTGCGGTCCACGCCTTCGGGCTTGCGGGGCCGCGCAAAGGCTTCGTAATTGCCACTGGAATAATACATAGACGTGACCTCCATTTTGTTCTGTACCGGCAGCACGTTCGGCCCCGGCTTGTTTGGTTCTGGCATCAGTATACCCCGCCGCTTCCCGCCCTACAACAAACAAAACCGCCCAACTGCCGCAATTTTTGGCAAATGGGCAGGTTTGCATAAAAAATCCGCCCCCGGCGTACCGGAGACGGATAAAAAGTTTTATGATGACTCAGAATGTCAGCCGCATCTGATGCCAGACCACATCGCCGTGGGTGGAGACGGAGACGCCCTCATCCACGAAGCCGAACTGCGCATAAAAGCCGATGAGCCGTTCCTTGCAGGTGAGCACGATGCCCTTGCGCCCGGAGGCTTTCGCGTCGGCGCAGACCTGACGCAGAACACGGGAAGCACAGCCTTCGTGCCGATGGGCCGGGGCGGTGACGACGCTGAATATCATCTGCCACCCACCCTTCGGCGTGTGGAGATGGGGGTCATCGTACATCTCATCGGTGAGGTCGGGCATATCGGTGACGAAGCCGTTGACGAAAGCTTTCACCTCGCCGCCCTCGTCCAGCAGCCAGAAACAGTCCGGGTAGACAGTCACACGCCCGGCGATGCTCTGCCGGGATGCCCCCTCTGCGGGCGGGTAGGACGCAGCTTCGATGTCGGCCAGTGTGTCCACATCAGCGGGCAGTGCATGACGGATGCTCATGCTCTCCCCTCCTCAGGCTTTGGCGGCGGGAGCCACTTCAAAGTCGATCTTGCCCAGATTGACGTCGGCGCGGACGATGGTGATCATCATCTTGTCGCCGAGGCTCCAGGTCTTGCCGGAAGCGGGGTCGGTCAGGCGGACGCCCTCGGTCAGGCTGGTGCCGGAGGGAGTCAGGCTGGAAGCAGGCACAAAGCCTTCCACGCCGTTGTCCAGCTCGATGAAGAGGCCGCGCTGGGTCACGCCGGAGATGGTGCCCTCGTAGCACTCGCCCAGATGGCGGCGGGCATACTCGGCCTTATAGCAGTCCTCGGCCTTCCGCTCGATCTGCATGGCGATGACCTCACGCTCGCTGGACTGCTTGGAGGCGCGCTCTGCGAAATCGGTGTAGCGGAGGATCATGGTCTCCTTCTCCGTCCCCTTGAGCATATCGGTCATGATGCGATGGATGGCCAGATCGGGGTAACGGCGGATGGGGCTGGTGAAGTGGGCGTAATCCTTCAGCACCAGACCGTAGTGACCCTTGGGCTTCTCTTCGTAGAGAGCCTTGGACATGCAGCGGAGCATACCGGTGTTGATGATCTGCTCATAGGGGGTGCCGCGCACACCCTCGAGGATGGCGCTCAGCTCCTTGGGAGTGGGAACGTCCTTGGCGAAGTGGTCGTTGATGCCGCAGGCCTGCAGCAGAGCGTGCAGACGCTCCAGCTTCTCGGCGTTGGGCTCTTCATGGACGCGGTAGACGAAGGGGATCTGCTTGACGCGGGCAAAGTGGGCAGCGCACTGGTTGGCCAGCAGCATGAACTCCTCGATCATGCTCTCGCTCTCGCCGGAAGTGCGCTTCTTGACGTCGATACAACGGCCATTCTCGTCGAGGATGAGCTTGACTTCGCCGCTCTCGATGTCCATGCAGCCGCGCTCCTTGCGCAGACGGGCGCGGTGGCCGTACAGCTCCTTCATAGTGGGCAGCTGGTCGATGACATCGGCATACTTTGCCTTGATCTCGGCGTCGGCAGTACCGGCCAGCAGGGCGTTGATCTCGGAGTAGACACCCTTGACGCGGCTGCGGATGATGGACTTGACAAAGCGGTAATCCGTCAGATTACCCTCCTTGTCCAGACGCATCAGGCAGGAGAAAGCCAGACGCAGCTCGTTCTCGTTCAGGCTGCAGATGCCGTTGGACAGGGCCTTGGGCAGCATCGGAACGACCTGATCTGCATAATAGACGCTGGTTGCGCGGCTGAACGCCTCGTTGTCCAGCTCAGTGCCGGGCTTGACGTAGTTGGAGACGTCGGCGATGTGGACGCCCAGCTCAAAGCCGCCGTCAGAGGTGCGGGTCAGGCTGATGGCATCGTCGATGTCCTTGGTCTCGGCACTGTCGATGGTGAAGATGGGCAGGGCGCGCAGGTCCATGCGGCCCTCGCAGTCCTTCTCAGAGACCTCTACACCCTCGAACTTCTTGGCCTCATCCCGGACTTTATCCGGGAAGCGGGTGCGGATGTCCTTTGCGTAAAGCAGAGCCTTGGCGCAGCGCTTGGCCTCGTCGGAGCTGCCGAAGCGCATGGCGACGCCCACGCGGTGGTCTTCCTGACGGTTGCCGCGGTTCAGGATCTCGACGGCTACCTTGTCGCCGTCCTTTGCGCCGCCCTCGCAGTCGCGGGCCAGCGGCATGGTGATGGCCGGGCAGTCGTCCGGCACGAAGCGCAGACGGCCCTCGACCCGGCGCACAGTGCCGACCAGGTCGTTTTTCTCGGTCAGGATGGCGAGGATCGCGCCCTCGTCGCTGCCCTCCACACGGGGATGCTCGAATTTCTCCACCAGCACGTCGTCGCCGGGCATTGCGCCCTTGGTGAAGCGGCCGGGGATGAAGATGTCGCTGGTGCCGTCCTCCAGCATGACGAAGGCAAAGTTCTTGCCCAGCTTGACCACCTTGCACAGCAGAGCCTTGTCGGCACGGCCGGAGCGGACGGTAAAGAACACGCCCTGACGCTGGCAGACGACAGCCTCTCGCACCAGTTCGTCCAGAGCTTCCATCACCTTGCGGTCTGCGCCGCGCTCGCCGCCGAACTTCTGCTTCAGCTCTTTGACGGTGCAGGGCTGGTTCTGGATGGCATGTTCGATTTTATCGCGCATTGACATAAATTTTCTTTCTCCTTAACTACCATAGCCCGCCCTCCACCGGGGCGCGGCTTCTTCCCTCTTATCTCTTTTATAACAACATATAGACACAAAAACAGCCCCGCTTTCATCACGGGGCTGCGGGCGCATACTCAGGCCAGACGGCTTGCGAACACGCAGGCCAGGATGGCCACCACAAAGAAGATGATACCGGCGATGCGGGTCACCTTTGCCAGCATCTGGTCCGCAGGGGTCAGACGGGCGTTGTTTGCGCCGTAAGCGCTGCCGTTGATGACACCAGCCAGACCCTGACCGTGGGTATGCTGCATCAGGGTGAGGGCAAAGATGACCACCGAGACGACGAGCAGAATGACGCCGCCGACGATTTCAATGACTGCCATGGATGAAAACGCTCCTTTTATTGTTAAATTTGGATAACAAACATACAAATACAAGTATATAGTAACATACCTCGGCCAAAAAAGCAAGCAGAAAAGCAAAACCATTCACTCCCCGGCGCTCAGTGCGTCGCACAGGCGGGCAAAGACGGCTGCGCTGGACACCTCCGGCTCTGTCTGGGCGTCCTGCACCACCACGATGGTCCAGCGGGGCTTTTCTGCCGGGTAAAAACCGGCGAACCAGTAGTTTTTCAGCTCTTCGCCATCCCGGAACTGGCCGGTCTGGGCGGTGCCGGTCTTTCCGGCGGCAGTCCCCTCGGAGGGGGCGGCCTGCCGGCCCGTTCCCTCTGCCACGACGCCCGCCAGCAGCTCCTGCAGCTTTTCCGCCGTCTGCTCCGCGAACACCCGCCGGGACAAGCGATGTGCCAGCGGCGTGAGCTCTTCGCCCGTCGTCTCGTCCACGGTACACTCCACGAAAAGCGGGGTGTGGTAGACGCCTCCCGCCGCAATGGTGTTCATCATCCCGGCCACCTGTAAGGGCGTCGCCAGAAGCTCCCCCTGTCCGAAGCAGAAGTTGGCAAACTGCCCCTCGTTTTCGAGTGTCTCTGCTTCGGGCAGAACGCCAGAAGCCGACCGGAGGCCGCCTGCAATGTCCTGTTCCTTCCCGAAGCCCAGCGCTGCCGCCATCTGCCGAACACGCTCCGGCCCCAATTTCCGCCCCAGCTCGATAAAGTAGCCGTTGCAGCTCTTTTCCAGAGCGCCGTCCAGCCCCACGAGGCCGTGAGGCACGCTTCCGGCACAGCGGTAGACCTGGCCGTTCAGGGCGTCGTAGCCGGGACACTCCCGGGCGAAGTCCCCTTCTCCGGCTTCCAGCGCCGCTGCGGCCAGCACCGGTTTGAACACCGAGCCCACCGCATAGGCCGAAAAAGCACGGTTCAGAAGCGGGCTGTCCGGAGCCGTCAGACTCTCGCCCACATTGGCCGCATCAAAACCCGGCAGGCTGACACAGGCCCGCACCTTGCCGCTGGTTACATCTATAATAAGGATGCACCCGGCGGCCATGCTCTCCGCCGCCACCCCTTCTGCGGCCCTCTGGATGCTGCGGGAGAGGGTCAGCCGCACACCCTGCGGGGCAGAGTCTGCTTTTTCTAAAATCGGCTCACTGCCCCGCCGCAGCCGTCCCTGCGCTGTGACCGCACAGTGCAGTGTATCCCGCTCGCCGGTGTAAAGAACATCGTCCAGCGCAGCCTCAAGGCCCGCTGCGCCGTGGCCCTCGCTGTCCAGGTAGCCGATGAGCTGTTCTGCCAGCGGGGCAGCGGCGTACCGCCGGGGAACAGCATAGCACCGCACGCCCAGCCCGCTTACATCCTGCACCACGTCCAGCAGAAAGGGTCGGGAAGTATTCCGCTCCCGGTAAAGCCTGGCCTGCCCGTCGGCGTCCGCATAGGGGTAGAGCCGCGCGTAGCTGCTCTCACCCGGGAAGCAGAGGGCCAGCCACTGCTCCGAAAGCCCCGTCAGCAGCAGACCGTCGCAGTCGTAAAAGTTTCCCCGCGCCGCAGGCAGGCGGAGGACCGCTTCGCTCTGCGCCGCCGCCCGCACGGCGTAGTCCGTGTTCGAGCAGAGCCAGTATAACCGGCAGACCACCGCCGCAAACCCCAGCAGCAGCGCCCCGTACAGCGCAAGCACTCTTCGGCCCGACATAAAAAGTCCCCCTTCCCTGCCCGGTAGTATGGGCAGAAAAGAGGGACGGTACACAAAAGAGGCAGAGCCTCCGAAGAAGCTCTGCCCCAGATACTGAAACAGTATGCGCGTTTTGGGAAAGGCTGCAGCTTAGTACATGCCGCCCTTCCAAACCACACTTTTGGAGCCGGATCACGAATATCGGGAAACGTAGACTTTTGTAGAATTATCAAGGCCACAAGCCGATTTTTCCAGATTCTCCGTTTTTGCACGATCCACGCTTTTCTACACAAATCTACGCCACTTACCGGGTGATTGGCGTAAGTTTTGGCGTAAGTTTCGGCGTAAGCAATTCCGCTTCATGCGTCGAAAATCACAGGTTGCCGGCGATCTGTTCAAAGGCTCTTTCAACCGATTCAAAGCTGCTGTGCGTGTAGACATCCAACGTCACACTGGCATTGGAGTGTCCCATCAGGTATTGCAGACTTTTTACATCCAGCCCGGCCTGCTGGACATTGGTGCAGAAAGTGTGTCGCAGCACATGGGGCGTGATTTTCGGTACAGGTTTGCCGTATGCAGTTTCAAACTTGCCCTGCACGCCACGCATATAGTTTTCCAAGTGCATTGCCACCTTCGGCATTCCGGACTTGTCCAGAAAGAGAAATCCGCTGCAGCCATCCACCAGCGCTTCTACCTTTGTGGACGCTCTGGTTCTTACTACACGCAACAGCGCTGCACAAACGGTATCCGTCATGGGAACATTGCGGATGCCGCTTTTGGTTTTCGGCGGTGTGACAAAGTAGGGCTTTTCAGCCGTCCGGCAAAGTTGCCGCCGCACATGGATACAATGCCGCTCAAAGTCGATATCTGCTCGTGTTAGACCGTACAACTCGCTCACCCGCAAGCCGGTTCCCAAAAGAATGACGATATCATCATAATAGTTGCCGCCGTAGTCCTGAACGAATTGCAGATATTTCTCCTGCTGCTCTCTGGTCAGGGCATCGCGCACATAAGCGTCCTTCGGCACAACATCCGACAGCTTGAACTTGAATGGATTCTTGCGGATGATGTCATCCTCCACCGCCATCTCAAACGCCGGTCTGACAACGCTTTGCAGGATTCCAATGGTGTTTTGCTTGAAACCGCTGTCATGCAGAAACACGAACCAGCCTTTCGCATCGGACAATTTTACCGTTTTGATGGCTTTTTGCCCGAAAGGGTCAGCATGAATCCGTTTGACCGCTGTGTTGTACGACCGAAGTGAATTGGGTTTCAACCCACGTTTCAGATTCATATAACGGTCAACCAGATCAGCCACCGTCATTTCTCCGGCGGCGTAGTCGATGCCGTCTGCCAGATCGCGCCACAGTTCTTCCTCTTTTTTCCGCAGCTCTGTCAGGGATTTAGCGTAAATACAACGCCGTTTCTTGTGGATATCGGTATAACGATAGTCGTAGGTGCCATTTGCTCTCTGGCTTTCGCCATCCTTCAAAACACGGCCCTTGCTATCCTTGCGCTTTTCAGGCATTTAGAAGCTCCTTTCTGTGAAAAGCGCATCTATAAGGTCAGTGTCAGTATAACACATCAACCATGCGATTTCCACCCGCAGCGAATGAGAAAAGGACGGTTTCACATTTGCAGCCTTTGGCAACCTCTCAAATAGAATATGCTTGCTCGACAAAGCAATCGAACAGGCGACGTTTGATCAGACGCTTGTTTCCCACCCAGAGGACGAATTTGCATTTATCTTCATTCGTGATTTCACGCAGCTTGTTGATGCCAATGCCGGAGTAAGCCGCAGCTTCTTCCAGCGTCAGATTGCTCTTTTCCCAAATAGGGACGTCTTTCATAGGCAGACCTCCAATTCCTTGTAACCGAACGCCTGTAACCGGGCAGGAAAACTCTCTTTTTCTGTACGCAGGACATTCGGTGGACTTTATACTTTTTCTTATCTTTTTAAGGTTACATGGTTACAGAAAGCGGAAAACGCAGCAGTCATGCGGACTTTTCGGTGTAACTGCGGCGTAACCAAATCTGTAACCAGACGTGTAACCGCTGCTCGTCAGAAGGGAAAGCCCAGTTGCTTGGCTTCCGCATCCGTTATTTCCGAGAAATCTTCAGCCCCGGTTTCGGGGCTGGTTACGCGCTCCCAGCCTTTCTGAACGCCGTACTTCGGGTAACGCTTGGCGGTCTTGTGAGCCTGCCAGCCTTGGATATCGCCGCGCGAAATGCCGGTGTTTATGATCTCGCAGATAGCACGGGTCTCCCACTCTGCCGGAATGTTGGTGTTGCCCAGCGCCTCCGCATAGAGCTGCTTGGAACACACCCGCTCCCCTGTGTAGTCCTCCAGAAAAGCATAGATCATGCCAGCCTGTGCATCCTCCTGCATAAAGTCCTGCTGATGGGCTTGCAGGGTTTCCTGCATGGCAGGGCTGAATGCCAGCTTATAATTGCCGCTGTTGTAGATGGTCAGGGCTTCTGCCCAGAGCTGGTTGATATAGGCACGGGATTCCTCCTCGTTGTCCAGAATGTGAACTTCGGCCAGTTCCGCATCCACCGGAATCGGGATGAAACGGCGGTTGCCCGTGCGGTCACGGGGCAAAAAATCCTGCCGGTTGGTCGTGCCAGCAAAGACGCACTGGCGCAGACGGTCAGCAGGATGGGTCTCGTAGGGGATTTTATAGGTTTCCTTCTGCTTACTGAGGAAACTCTTGATTTCCTCGATGCTTTTGGCATTGGCGGTGGCGATCATCTCCGACATTTCGATGATCCAGTGCCCTTGCAGCTTGCGGTACACGTTGTCATCGTCCAGCCGCCGCAGGTCATCCGAGAACCACTCGTCCTTGACCGCCAGCAGCCGAAAAAGGTGGACTTTCCCGGTCTCGCCTGTCGGCTCGGTCGGTGCTTCAAAATGCTTACAGCATTTTGAGGTCGCCACTGGCGACCCGCACCCCTGCCCGCCCACCAGACAGAGCATGGTTTCAAATTTGCATCCCGGCTGGAATACCCGCTTGATGGCTCCCAGCAGGAAAATTTTCATAGCCTCGCAAGTGTACTCGTCCTCCGTAGCACCGAGAAAATGGTGCAGGACGTGGGCTATCCGCTCTATTCCATCCCATTTCAGACTGTTCAGATAGTCCCGGATGGGGTGGTAGCGATTCTCGTTGGCAACGATGCGGATGGCGGATTCGATCTTCTTCTCGCTGGAAATACCGTATTTCTCCATTCTCCGCAGAATATACTTCATGTCGGTGTCGTTCAGCGTCTTGCCGGAGCGGGGCCAGCCTACGGGCTTCACAATGTCGATGCGCTCACTCAACAAGTTCAGCCGGATGGCATCGGCAAGCACATGGTCATTCTGCAGAATCGTGATGCAGTTTTGGATCGTCCGCTGGATCTCGCCGTTGGAGTGCTTGGTCAACATTTCCTTCACATCGGCAACGGTTCGGGGAACACGTTCTTCGTTGACTTCTTTGCTCAATAAACATCACCTCGTGTTTCTGACTTTTCGGCGGTAGGCGGGACAGATGGCTTCCGCTGTGCCTGTTCTGCCTGCAAGCGATTCAGCAGTTGCAGAACGGAATCCCGTGCTTTCTCCTTGACCTGTTCTTTGCCCTTCTGCCGAGCCTCTGGCTTCAGGAGTTTTTCCTGCAAGCGGGCAGCGGTGGTCTGCATGGTCTTGAGGAACTTGTCCAGCATGGTGTCCAGATGTTTTGCGGTGTACTCCCTCGTGGCCTTGGGAGCTTTGCGCTCCGGGGACAACACCCACTTTTTCGTGTCCTCGATCATCCGCATATCTTCCTTCCGGGTCTCCGTTCGGACAGCATCTGTCACGACCTCCACTGCCTTGTCGTAAGCCGCTGCTGAAACATCTTCCAGCAGGGCTTCCATGTCCGAAACTTTCAGGGTCAGTTCGTCCAGCTTGCTCTGCTGGGCGGCAAGTTGCTCCTTCTGCTTGGCAAGGATATAGTCCTGCTTTTCGAGATACTGCCGGTTGCCGTATTCTGCTTCTTCCTCCAATTCCAGACCGTGCCGCTTGGCAATCTCAAACAATATTTTCCGACAGGCGGCATCGAAAGTGATCTTGCGATTGTTGCGGCGGCTGAGGGGCTTGTCCGGGTCGGACAACCCGAAGCCTAGTGCTTCCAGTGCCTTTTCCTGCTGAGGAGCGATCTCGCCGTACTTGTTTTCGCAGTCGAACACATGACGCTCGTGGATGTGGGGTGTGCTTTCGTCCAGATGCAGCGCCCAGTCCAGCACATGAACGTGGTCGCCAAACTTTGCCTTGAACTCCTCAATGAACTCGGTGACGACGTTCAGCAAGTCCTCTGCGGAAGCATGTTCATCCAGCGTTCCAAGTTGGTAGATCGTCTCTTCCGGACAGGTCTTGCGGCTGGACAGCAGGTCAGGAATGGAGCGATTACGCTCCGTGTGCCGAATCTTGGCATTGCGCTCGTTCTGACTTTCCACAAAATTGGAATATCTGCTCTCGTAAAATTGTCGTTCTACCTCCGAGAAGGTCGCTGCTAAATCATCCGGGTCTTGCGGGGCAAGAGCCGAACGGAAGCCGTAGAAGCAGTCCCAGTAGATGTTGCCCTTGGCTCGTTCCGGGTCGATGTGCTCACTG